>ERZ1066115.175-NODE-175-length-21723-cov-13.829195_pt1 | contig 21723 bp, 14 predicted proteins | sample MGYA00382762_ERZ1066115 | MGnify/ENA primary metagenome ERZ1066115 (study PRJEB33369, sample SAMEA5778345) | biofilm metagenome | biome: Industrial cooling water; feature: Water cooling tower basin; material: Biofilm | place: United Arab Emirates | collected... | reverse complement strand
TCCCGGGCCCCACTGGCGTCGCGGCCGCGCGGATCCCGGGCCCCGCCGGCGTCGCGGCCCGCGCGGCAGGCGAGGCGGAAGCCGGCGTTCCCGGCGCCGCCGGCTCGAACCGGCCGGGCCGAAGCGCCGGCGGCGACCGGTACAGGCCGGAGCGCGCCGCTTCCGGCGACCCAACGAACGAGTAAAGGAAATATCATGGATTTATATACGCTCCGAACGGAGATAGACCGCATCGACGCGCGCATCGTAGGGCTCCTCTCGGAGCGAATGGAACGGGCCGCCCTGACCCGCCGCTTCAAGGCCGAGGTCGCCGACGGCGGCCGCGAGGAGGCGGTGCTGGCCGGCGTGCGGGCCAAAGCCTCGGGCCTAGCGTCGCCCGACTTCATAGCCGAGCTCTACGGCCGGATCATGGCCGAAAGCCGCCGGGTCCAAGGCCTGGGGCGGCCGCTCGTCGGCTTCCAGGGCGAGCGCGGGGCCTACGGCGACGCGGCGACGCGGGCCTGGCTCGAAGGCGCCGCGCCCATCCCCTGCAAGGAGTTCCAGGACGTCTTCGACGGCGTCGCCGCCGGCTGGCTGGACTACGGCCTAGTACCCGTGGAGAACACGCTCGGCGGCACCGTGGGCCAGGTCAACTCCATCCTGGTCGAGAGCGGCCTCCGCGTCGTCGGCGCCGTGGACCTGCCGGTCGAGCACTGCCTCCTGGCCCTGCCCGGCCAAGACCACCGCGACATACGCTACGTCTATTCCCACCCCCAGGCCCTGGCGCAGTGCCGCCGCTTCCTGGAGCGCAACCGCCTGGACGGCGTCGCGCATTACGACACCGCCGGCTCGGCGCGCATGCTGGCCGAGGAGCGGCCGCGCGCGTCCGCCGCGATCGCGAGCCGCTACGCCGGGGAGATCTACGGCCTCGAGATCATGAAGGAGGGCGTTCAGGACGCCGCACAAAATCGCACCCGCTTCTTCGTCCTGTCCAAGGGCGGCGAGGCGCCGACGCGACCGAGCCGCGCCGACGCGCCGACCCGGCGTAAGTGCTCGGCCGTGTTCTTCAGCGACGACAAGGCCGGGACGCTCTTCGGCATGCTCGAGCTCTTCGCCAAGCGCGGCATCAACCTGACGCGCATCGAATCGGCGCCCTACCGGCCCGGCGATTACGCCATATTCCTGGACTTCGACGGCGACGAGGGCGAGCCGCGGGTCGCCGAAGCCCTGGCCGAGGCGGCCGGCCGTGCGCCGGGCTTTAGGCTCCTGGGCTGCTACGACGAACTGAGGGTAGCGCCGTGAGGGTCGCGATCTTAGGGGCCGGCCGCATGGGCTCGTGGCTGGCGCGGGCCTTGGCCAAGGCCGGCCGCGAAGTCGGCCTCGTGGAGCCGGATCGAGGGCGGCTGGCGGCGGCCGCGGCCAGCCTACCCGCCGGGGCGCCCGGCTCCATACGGGCGCTCGACGGCCTCGCGGGCCCGGACGGGCTACGAGGCTTCGCCCCGGGGCTCTGCGTCAACTGCGTACCGCTCGGCGCCACCGAGGCGGCCTTCGACGAGGCGCTCGCGTTCCTTTCGCCGGCCTGCATGCTCGCCGACCTAGCCTCCGTTAAGGGAGGGCTCGGCGCGTACTACGCCGCGCTCGGCCGCCCCTTCGTCTCCACGCACCCCATGTTCGGCCCGACCCACGCCGACGAGAACGACCTGTCCGGCCAGAACGCCGTGCTCATCGCCGAGTCCTGCGCCGGGGGCAAGACGATTTTTTTATCGCTCTACGAGAGCATGGGCGTGCGCGTCTTCGAAGAGAGATTCGAGGAGCACGACGCGACCGTCGCCTACTCGCTGGCGACGCCCTTCGCGTCCACCCTGGTGTTCGCCGCCTGCATGAAGGAGCTGGACGCGCCGGGTACGACCTTCCGAAAGCACCTGGAGATCGCGCGGAGCCTATTATCCGAAGACGACTCCCTGCTCGCGGAGATACTGTTCAACCCGCGGACCGTGCGCCAGCTCGAGCTCATCAACTCGCGGCTCGCGTACCTGAGCCATATCATCAAGGACCGCGACCGCGAGGAGATGGGCAAGTTCCTGTCCGGGCTACGCTCCAACATAGGCATGGCGCCCGGGTCATAAGCCGCGCGGGGGCCTTCTCGGCCGGCGCCGCCCCGATCCCGGCCCGGCCGAACGCAGGCCCGGCCGAACGCGGCGGCCCGGCCGCGGAGCGCCGGGCACCGTTTACTCTATATCCGCGCCGAGCGCCGCGAGGTCGCGCCAGAAGCCGGGGTAGCTCTTGGCGACGCACTCGGCGCCGTCCACGGCTACGGGTCCAGCGGCGGCAAGGGCGGCCACTGCCGCGGCCATGGCGATGCGGTGGTCGCCGCGCGCGTTCGCGACGCCGCCTCGGATAGCGCCGGACGCGGCGGGCCGCACGGCTATCTCGTCGCCCTCGACGGCGAGGTCTAGCCCGAGGGCCCCGAACTCCTCGCTCAGCGCCGCGGCCCGGTCGCTCTCCTTGGCCCGGAGCCTGGAGACCCCGCGTATACGGCTCTCGCCCGCGCAAGCGGAGGCCAGGGCGACGAGCGGCGGGAAGAGGTCGGGGCAGCCGCGCGCGTCGAACCCGAAGCCGCGCAGGCGCGAGCGGCGTACGGAGACACGGCCGCCGGCTATCGTTAAATCCGCGCCGGCCGCGCGCAAGGCCGCGACGATCGCGCGGTCGGGCTGGGCGGAGGCCGGGTTCAGGCCCGCTACCTCGATCCCCTCGGGCTCGATCCCCGCGGCGCCGGCCGCATCGCCGCCGCGTGCAACCCCGCCGGCGAGAGCGCCGGCGACCAGGAGGAAGGCCGCCCCGCTCCAGTCGCCCTCGACTTCGTAGCGGGCGGCCCTATAGCCGGATCGGCCCTTCACGGCGAAGAGCGCCCGGCCGCCGCCTGCCTCGGACGCCGCGGGGCCGCCGAGCCGCCGGGCCTCGGCGCCGAACTGCGCCATCACGTCAAGCGTTATATCTACATAACCTGCGCTAGCGAGCTCCTCTATCTCGATCTGCGAATCGCCCTCCGCCGCCGCCAAGGCGATAAGGAGGCCGGTAACGAACTGCGAGCTCTCGCGGCCGTCTAATCGGTAGCGTCCGCCGCGCAGGGGGCCCCGTACCGTCAAGGGCGGGAAGCCGCCGGCGCTCCGGCAGGAGAGTCCGGCGGCGCGCAAGGCGCCCTCCGCCATATCCATCGGCCGCCGCCTTAGGCTCCCTTCGGCCTCGAGGCCGATGGGATAGGGCGCCAAGGCGGCTATGGCCGCGAACATCCTCATGGATAGGCCCGATTCGCCGGCCGACGCCCGGATAATCGGCTCGCCCGGCTCGCCGGGCAGGCCCTGACGGCCCGCGGTATCCGCGAGGTCCGCGGACGCCGCGAGGCCCGCGGCGGCGAGCGCCTTGCCCCAATCGCCGCCGTTGCCGCGTATCAGGATGCGCCCGTCGACTTCGCGGAGCTCAGCCCCCAAGGCCGCGGCGATCCGCAGGGCGGCCAGCGCGTCGGCGCCGCATTCGCCCAGGGACAGCTCCGAGATCCCGTCCGCCAAGGCCGCGCAGGCCACGGCCCTTTGCGCCGCGCTCTTGGAGGGCGGGGCGGATAGCCAACCGGCGACCGAGCCGGGCTTAACGACGCGCCGCATAGGCCTTCTCCGCCGCCCCGGCTACCGCGTCGGGGCCGCCCGACGCGGCGTCGACGCGCGCGTCGGCCGACGCCTCGTACAGGGCCCGCCGCTCCTCCCACAACGTCCGCATGCGCGCCGGGGCGTCCCCCGCGAGGAGAGGGCGGGATCGCAAGCCGTCCGGCCGCGCCGCCAGCCGCGCGGCGGCCGCCTCGGGGGAGAGGTCGAGCCAGACGACGAAGGCCGAATCGGCCAAGGCCCGCCTATTGGCCTCGCGAAGGACGGCGCCGCCGCCGGTCGCCACGACCGGGGCCGCCTCCGCTCCGCGCGGCGCCAGGGCCTCCGCCAGGGCCGCCTCCTCGGCGTCCCTGAAGGCTCCCTCCCCGAGGCGGGCGAAGGCCTCCGCCGGGGCCGCCCCGAGCCTTTCGCTCACCGCCCCGTCCAGGTCTATGAAGGGGCGGCCGAGCCTGGCCGCCAGCGCGCGGCCTACGCTGCTCTTGCCGGAGCCCGGCAGCCCGATGAGCGCTATAGGAATATCACCGGAATAGCGTTTCTGCATGACGCATCATACGGCGCCGGGCGCCGCCCGGTCAACGCCCGGCGAGGGCCCTAAGCGCCGGTCGCCGCGGCCCTGACGAGCGCCACGAGCTCGGCGCCCCGCCAGGGCTTGCGGACGCAGGCCAGGACGCCCGCCTCCGAGACCGCGCGCTCCACCGCCTCGTCCTCCGCCTGCCCCGTGATCATGATGAGCGCCGCGTCGGCGTAGCGCCTCCTCATGATCGCCAGGAGCTCGTCGCCCTTCATGCCCGGCATGAGCCAGTCCGAGACCACGACGCCCACGCCGCAGCCCTCGGCGTCCAGCTCGTCGGCCAGCTCCAGGGCCTCGCGCGCGTTGAGCGCCGTCTCGACGCGGAAACCGGGCCCGAGCGCGGCGGCCAGCTCGCGGGCGAGCGCCAATACGATGATCGCCTCGTCGTCCACGAGGATAACGCCCTTGCGCACGGCCTAGGCCCCCGCCGTTACGAGCGGAAGATAGAGGGTAAAGATGGTCCGGCCGGGGGCGCTCGCGCACTGCAGGTCCCCGCCCAAGGCGGCGGCCGTCTCCTTGAGCTCGCGGAGCTCGAGCCCCCCGCGGGGCGAGCCCGCGACCCGGAGACGCTCGGGGAAGCCGGGCGACCATAAGGAGCCCATGAGGGCGGCGGGAATATCCGGCCCCGAATCTTCGACCTCGAGCGCCGCCCTGCCCGCCTTCGCGTAGACGCGGACCGTCAGCCTGCCCCGGTAGCCCATGGCGTCCATCGCGTTCGCCATCAGGCCGATGGCCAGGCGCTGCGCCGCTTGGGGATCGGCCGCCACGCGCACGCCCTCGGCCGCCTTGAGCTCCAAGCGAATGCCGCTCTTGGACCGGACGTAGAGCATGGCCAAGGCCTCTTCGGCGGTCGCCGACAGGTCCAGGCTGCGCGCGGCCCCGCGTTCCGGCTCGGCCGATTTCATGGTGAGCACCACCGAATGGGCCTTGGCCATGGCGGCGCGGGCCACGCGGCAAGAGGCGATGATCTCGGCGGCGGAAAGGCAGGAGAGGGCCGCCTCGGGGGCCTCGCCGTAGAACGGGGCGACCTCGCGCTCGTCGGCCGATTCGAGCCCAAGGTCGACGAGACGCGCCGCTAGGCTGGCCGGCGCGGTCTCCGCCGGCTCCGCGGCGGCGGCGGCCGGCGAGGGCGGCCTCGCCAGCGCGAGCCTGGCCAGGAGCTCCTCGAGCCGGCGCGACGCCCGCCGCCTATCGGGCCCGGTCAGCGCACGGGCCGGGTCGTAGCGTTCGGCGGCCGCCCTGAGGGCCTTGGCGCTGGCGGCGCTGTCCGGGTCCCAGCCGGGGTGGGCGGCTATGTACCCTAAGATATCCGCCGCGGCGGACGCGGCGCTGCCGGCCGCCGAATCGGCGGCCGCGATAGGGCTATTGAGCTCATGGGCCATGGCGGCGGCCATGGTGCCGCGCACGGCTAGGCGCTCGGATTCGACTAGGGCCGCCTGGGCCTTCGAGAGCTCGTCCAGGGTATTGGCGAGGCGGGCGTTCAGGGCCTCGAGCCGTTCGTTGGCCTGGTCCTTGGCGCGTATGCGCGAGGCGGCCTCGGCGGCGGCCTTCCGGATCGCCTCGGTCTCCTTGAAGAACAGCCCCTCGGAACCGGTGGCCCCGTTCGCGTCGCCGGATCCGGCCTTCCGAATATCGTCGAGCAAGCGCCGAGACGCCGCGCCGGCCAAGAGGGCGGATAAGGCTATGGCTAGCGCGGCGCCGAGGGCCGCCCAGGGCAACGATTGCAGGAAGGCCGCGAGCGCGAAGGAGGAGGGCAGCTCGACGAGGGCGTACCAGCCTACGCCCTCTATCCTGGAGGCGACTACGGACTCGCCGCCCTGCGCCGCCGCCCGCGTATAGCGATAGGAATCGGCCGCCGGATCGCGCGCCCGCGCCGCCACGAAGGCCTGGTCCAGCTCGCGCCGCTCGACCTTCAGGGCGTCGGGGTGGGCGATGAAGCCGCCGCCTTCGTCGACGAGGGCCAGCCCGTAATCGGCGCGGGAAACGAGGCCCGCGATCGCGGCCGCGAGCGCGTCGAAATCTACGACGGCGAGCACCGACCCGGCTCGGAAACCGTAGGCCAAGGATATCTCGCGCCGCCCCTGCTCGAGCCCGCTATAGATGCCCGACCAGCGTATGCCGGCGGCGGCCGTCGCGGAGCTTACGACCTGCAGGCCGCCGAGCTCGGCTCCCTTAGGCGGGCCGTCCGACGGGACGGAGAGTTCGACGCGGCCGCCCGGCGTCAGGTAGCTCAGGCTCTTTATAAAGCGCGCGCGGCGCAGGAGGGCCGCCAACGACGCCTCGGGCTCGGCCGCCCCGTCCTCGATCAGGCCCGCCGCCTGCCATAACGCCGACTCGGCCGTCCGAAGCGTCGACCTGACGGAGCTGGATAGGAGCGAGGCCAGGCGATCCGCCTCTAAGAAGGCCGAGCGCGACGCGGCCTCGGCGCTGACCAAGACCACGGCGACGAACACGGACGCGCCGCAGAGGGCGACCAGCGCGATCAAGAGCGAGAGGAAGGCGCTTAACGACGGCCTGCGCTTCACGGCGCGGCCTCGAAGCGGCCGGCCCTGATGGTGATGATCATCATGTCCATCTCTAAATCCCCGAACCCGTCGAGCCTGACGCGCCGCTGCAGGCCCATGAAGCCGTCTTGCCCGAGCAACGCGGCCTTAAGGCTCCGCGGCGAAGTATCCTTCGCCGCCTCGAGCCCCTGGTTAAGGAACTGCGCGATCTCGTAGCCGTAGAGCGACGACATGACCGGTTCCTCGCCGAACACGGCGCGGAAGCCGTCGACGAAGCCGCGGTAGCGCGGGCTCCGGTCGCTCGGATTAAAGCTATTCGCCAAGAAGATACGGTCGGCCAGGGGCCCCGCGTAGCTTAAGAGATTGTGATCCTGCGACCAGGGCGCTAAGTAGAGCTCGCCGGCGAAACCGGCCCTGTCCAAGGCCTGGGCCAGCTTGGCGGCGTCCAACCCGGCCAGCGCCGCGACGGCCGCGTCGGCGCCGAGCGATCGGATCCATCGGGCGATCTCGTCATGATCCATGCCCTCGCCCACTTCGGTCTCGGCGACGACGGCGGCGCCGGGGCGCGCCGTCCCGAGGGCCGCCTTGAATCCGCCGAGCACGTCGGCCGCGTAGGCGGCGTTACGTCGGTCGACGACGGCGGCCACGGCCGCGGCGCCGCGGATCGCGGCGTACTCGCCCAGGCCTTGGCCGAAATGGGCGGCGCTCCCTACGAAGCGTATGAAGTTATCGTCGCGACCGGCCCAGGTAGAGGCGCTCACGGCCCTGGTCAGGACGATGAGGTCCCGCTCGAGCAGCCAGGGCAAGGCCCCGGCCGCGGCGCCGCTCGTCGTATGCAGGACGAAGACGCGCACGCCGTCCGCGTACAGCTCGCGGGCCGCGGCTAGGCAGGCCTCGGGCTCCCCGGCGTCGTCCTTGAGCGTCGCCTCTAAGCGCCGACGCGCCCCGCCTTCGTTGAGCTCGGCCAGGGCCAGGCTGAAGCCCTTATACCCTTCCACGCCTATGTTGGCGCTCGGACCCGTCATGGGGGCGATAAAGCCGATCCTCAGGGGCCGAGGCGCGCAGGAGACGGCGAGGCAAAGGAGCGCCGGGAGGCAGGCGACGAGACGCGATCGGGCGATGCCGGAAGGTCGTAAGAATGCCGCGGGCATAACGTTAAGTGTATGCCCGCGGCCGGGTATTGCAAGCCTACGCGGATGAACGCGGCGCGGCCCTAACGAAGGCCGAGCGCGGCGCCGAGCTCGAGCCCGGCGAGCGCGGCCTCGTCGATGCCCAGGATGAAGAGCTCAAGCTCCATGCGAAAGAGCTCGTCCTCCGCCTCGGCGAGCGCTAAGCGCGCGTCTTCGGCCGCGTCGCGCGTAGCGGTACCGGCGGCGCCGAGCGCTAAGGCGCGGTCGAGCTTCCGCCGCTCCAGGTCGACGACCGAGCGCTGAATGGCCATGCGCTCCTCCATGGACGCGCGGCGCTCGGCCAGGGCGGCGGCGCGGTCCTCGGCGGCCGCGCGCGCCTGGCTGAGGGCCGCTCCCGCCAAGGCCGCCTGCTCGGCGTCGGCGGAGGCGCGCAGGGCCCGCCCCCGACCGGCCGTCAGCGGCAGGTCCAGGCTCAGGCTCAGGTTCCAATTTACGCCGCTCCCGTCGCCGCTAAAGAAGTCGCTTAGTGCCGACGCCAGGTCCGCTTTCGGCTGCCTGCCGTCGCCGTAGCGCGGCTCGACGAGCAAGGAGGCCCCGAGGCTCGGGGCGTCGACGGTCGATCGCGCCTGGGCGTCCAAGGACGCCTTGCGGAGGGCCAGCTCGGCCTTAAGGAGCTCGGGGTTGGCGGCGATATCCCCCGGCGCGGGGCGCGCTACGGCCGGGATAGCCTCGGATAGGGCCAGGCCGCCCCCCGCGGCGAGCTCCGCCCGCAGTCCCAGGGCGCCGGCGAGGCGACGCTCGGCGTCCCGGAGGGACGCCCTGGCGTCGACCAGGGCCTGCCTGGCCAGCTGGGCGCCCAAGGCCAGCTCCAAGGCGGCGTCCTCGCTGGCCGCGCCGGCCTGCCTGCGCAGCTCCAGGCCCGCCGCGCGGCGTTCGGCCGCCGCGACGGCCGCCTCCTGCCTGGCCAAGGCGCGCCGCAAGTTCATGACGCGGGCGGCCGCCTCGAGCGCCGCGCGAACGGAGGCGTTACGCCGGGCCAGGTCGTCGAGCCCGGCCTGGTCGGCGCCCAGGGACGCGGACTGCCGCGCGGCGGACGCGGCCCGGAACGGGATAAGCGAGCCGGCGGCGAAGAGGGGCTGCCGTAGGCTGGCGTTCAACTGCGGGGCCAGGCTATAGCCGAGCCCGCCGAAGGGGTCGCTGATACGGAGGTTGGCCCGGGCTCCAGCGTTCAGGGCGCCGGCGCTCGGCAGGGCCTGTGCGTAGGACAGGCCGGCGCCGAGGCCGAGCGTCTTCGCGTCGACGTAGGGCGGTGTCGCGGTGAAATCAACGACACGTCGGTCGTCCCAAGAGAAGGGCGTTAGGCCGAGCGTCAGCTTAGGCGCCGCCCTATCGATCTCCAGGCCGTACTGGATCTTGGCCAGCATGGCCAAGGCGCCCGAGCTTCTCACCGCCGGGTCGTTCTCCAGGGCCAAGGCCGCCACGTCGCGGAGGCTCAGGCCCGCCGTAACGTCCGCCGTAGCGGCCGGGGTCGCGGCCGGCGAGCCCTGCGCCCAGAGCGGCGCGGATGCCGCGGCGAGCGAGGCGGCGATCAGGGCCAAGGCCCTCGCGCCGGCCGCCTTGCGCGCTAAGCGTAGCTGTTTCATGCGTGCGCAACCTTTCTTACTTTCGCCCGGCGGTCGAAAAGCAGGCCGTACAAGGCCGGGACGACCGTCAACGCGGTGATGGTAGAGAAGAGCAGGCCGAAGATGATGGTGCTGGCCATCGGGCTCCATACTACCGAATAGCCGCCCAATCCTATGGCCGTGGGCAGGAGCCCGCCTATGGTCGTGACGCTCGTAAGGATCACCGGGCGGAGCCTCGTCGAGACGCCCTCGGCGACCGCGTCGGCTATGGACTTACCCTCTTTCCTAGCGCCGTTGATGAAGTCGATGAGCACGATGGAGTCGTTCACCGCGATGCCCGCCAGCGCCACGCCGGCGTAGAGCACGGTGGTGGAGAAGGGCGTGCCGCTCAGGACGAGGTAGAGCACGACCCCGGCGAAGGCCATGGGCACGGACAGGAGTATGAGCAGGGGTTGGGTAAAGCTCTTGAACTGGGCGCCGAGCACCGCGTAGATCAGGAAGATGCCGAGGAGGAAGACCCGCGCGATCTGCACGAGCAGGTCTTGGAGCTCGGCGAACTCGCCGCCTACCACCAGCTCCATGCCGGGGTTGCGCGGCCGGACCTCCCGCTCGAACCAGGCCTTCACGTCGGCGTTCACGCCGGCGACGACGGCCTCGTCCAGGGCGTCCGAGCTCACGCCCAGCTCCCGCTTGCCGTCGACGCGTCGGATGGCGGCCAAGGCCGCGCCCTCCTCGAGCGAGGCCACGGCCGAGAAGGGCACCAGGCGGCCGTCGGGCGTCGGTATCTTGAGCTCCAGGAGCCTGGCTAGGCTGGCCGCCCCGCCGCCGCCGGCGTAGCGGACGATCACGTCGAGCTCGTTATTGTTTATAAACACCGTGCCGGCCGGGAAGCCGTCGTAGCTGCCGCGTATGAACGAGCCGACCGACGAGACGGAGAGCCCGTAGGCTGCGGCCCGATCCTCGTTGATGGCCACGCGGAGCTCGGGCGTGCCCGTCTGCAGGGTATCCGCGATATTCACGAGCTCGGGATAGCCGCCCAGGCGTTCGCGTAGCGAGGTGGCGACCGAGATGAGCGCGCCGTAGTCGTCGCCGCGCAGGCGGAAGCCTACCGGCGAGCTCACCGGCGGGCCGGACTGGGCCTTCCTATAGATCACGTTCTCCGGCCCCGGGATGTCGGCCAGGGTCCATCGGACCTCGTCCATGATGTCCGTGATGGTACGCTTCCGGCCTTCCTTGATCTCGGCCAGGTCGACGACGATCTGCGCCACGTTACCCGCGCTGGTATTGCCCGAACCGCCGGACCTGAAGCCCACGCTGGACTGCAGGTTCGCCACCTCGCCCTTGCCGACGAGCGGCAGTAGGCGTTCCTCGTAGCGGCGGACGAGCTCCTCGGTCCGGGCGCGGTTAGTGCCGCCGGGCATGTCGATGTCGATATAGAACAGCGTAAAATCCTCGGCGCTGAACAGGTCCTGCCTGATGAACGGCACCGTGGCGAATATGCCGCCGGCGACGAGCGCGAAGCCCAGGACCACGAAGAGCCTCTTTCGGTACAGGCTCCGGACGAAGCCTTCGAAGCGGGGCCGAATGCGGTCGAACAGGTCCGGCTTATCCTTCACGGTCCTACCGCCCGGCCACTCGACCATGTGCGCAGGTATAAAAATAATTGCTTCTAAAGTAGACGCCACGAGGGCTATGGAGACGACGAGCGGGATGACGCGCAGGAATTTGCCGATGGTCCCCGGCAGTATCATGAGCGGCAGGAAGGCCGCCACCGTGGTCAGGGTCGACGCCACGACGGGCCAGGCCACCTGGCTCGTACCCTGCACCGCCGCGTCCTTTAGGCCGTAGCCCAGCCGCCGCAGGCGGTAGCCGTTCTCGGTTATCACGATGGCGTGGTCCACGATGAGCCCGAGCACCAGCACGAGCCCGAAGAGCGTATTGGAGTTCAGGGTCTCGCCCAAGGCTTCCAGGGCCAGGAAGGTTATCGCGAAGGTAACCGGTATGCCCAGCGCCGTCATGAGCGCGTTCCGCGCGCCGAGGAAGATGAACAATATGGCGACCAGGAGCGCGAGGCCCTGGACCGCGTTCGTCAGGAGCACGTCGATGCTGTCGCGGATCTGCACCGTCGAATCGTTCAGGAGGTCCACGCGGACGCCTGCGGGCAAGGACGGGCCGAGCCCGTCCACGATGCCCTTGACCCGATCGATGACGCCGATGGAGTCGCCGCGGGCCACCTTGCTGACGCGTATCGTTATGGCCCGCTCGCCGTTCAGGCTGACCGCGGGGCCGCGCTCGTCGAAGTCCTCCGCGACCGTCGCGAGCTCGCCCAGGCGCACCACCGCGCCGCTCCCGGCCGCGCGCCGTACGATGACGCGCTCGAACTCGCCCACGCCGCGCAGGCTCCCGACGGTCCTGAGGAGATATTCGCGCGACGGGGTCTCCAGGGCGCCGGCGGGTATGGAGACGTTCTTCTGCTGCACGGAGCGCAGGAGCTCGGTCAACGATATGCCCAAGGATTCGAGCCGCTCCCGATCGGCGTCTATGAGGATGCGCCTGTCGCGGGCGCCGATCAGCTCGGCGTCGGACACGTCCTTCACGCCCAGGGCCGCGTCGCGGATCAGGCGCGCGGCGCGGTCGAGATCCTCGTAGCTATCGCCGCCGGAGACGACGACCTCGATGACCGGCAGGAAATCGTTGGATGAGAAATCGTTAGCCGTAGCCTGCAGGGCTCCCTCGGGGAAGTCTAGCTGGGACACCCGCGTGCGTACGTCCTGGAAGAGCCGCTCGAATTCGTCGTTCGAGATGCCGTCGTCGAACTCGACCCTGGTCACCGATAGACCGTCGCTCGTGACGCTCTGTATCTGCTTGAGGCTCCTAAGGCCCTGCATGGCCTGCTCGACCTTGATCGTAACGGAGCGCTCGATATCCTCCGCCGTAGCCCCGGGGAAGGGGACGACGACGTTGACCCAGAAGAACGGCACCTCCGAGAACTGCTCCTGCGGCATGCGCGCGATGGAAAAGGCGCCGAGGGCTAGGACGGTGATAAGCACGATCGAGAGGAGGACCGTGTTCTCCGTAGAGAATTTAGGCAGGTTCATAGGCTTATTCCCAGCTCGCGCTGTCGCCCGCGACCGTCGAGACCACCGGGCTGCCGGCGCGCAGGCGCGTCAGGCCCGATATCACCACCAGCTCGCCCTCCTCCAGGCCGGAAAGCGCCTCAACCCGCGTACCGACGCGCCTGCCCAGGCTCAGCTCGCGGACGGCGATCTTGCCGCCCTCGTCCACCATCGCGGCGAAGCGCTCGCCGCGCCTGATCAAGGCGGCGCTGGGTATGACGATGGGCCGGCCGGCCGGGCGCGCGACGATGACGACGCTCGCGCTCATGCCGGATTTAACGCGGCCGCCGAAGCCGTTCCTGAAGCTGATGACGACGGGGAAGCTGCCGGTCCCCGGATCCGAGCCGGCGCCGACGGCCGACACCTCGCCGCGTATCGCCTCTTCGCCCAGGGCCGCCGGCACGTACACCAGGGCCTCGGCGCCTTGATCTATGAGCCCGACCTCGCGCTCGCCCACGCCCACCGAGAGGCGGAAGCTGGAGACGTCGACGACGCGGGCGACCCGCTGTCCCGGGTTGAGCGTGGCCCCTACCGTGACCACCTCCTCCTTGGACGCGATGACGCCCGATATGGGGCTCTTGAGGCGCGTGTCGTTGAACGATTTCAAGGCCGTCTCGTACTGGGCCTTGGCGCCGCTCTCGGCGCCGCGGGCCCGGGTCAGGTCGGCCGGCGAGCTCTTGCCCGCGGCCGAGAGCCGCTCGGTCGCCTCGAGCTCGAGCCTGGCCGCCTCGTACTGATCCTTAGCGCGCTCCAGGTTGAGCGCGGCGATGCGGTCGTCTACGCGCAGGAGCTCCTGCCCCTCGCGCACCGCGTCGCCCAGGTTAAAGCCCACGGAGCGCACGAGCCCCTGGGTCTCGGACACGATGAAGGCCTCGCGGACGCCGGCCACGGTGCCGGAGGCGCGGATCCCTTCTACCAGCTCGCCGCGCACGGCCCTCAGGGCCTCTACGGCCAGCGCCTCGGATTGCTCGCCCTCCCAGGCGGTAGCGCCGCTCACGGCCTCGGGCGCGCCGCACGAGGCCGCCGCCGTCGCCAAGGCCGCCGCGGCGGCGAGCGCGACGGCGGTCTTTAGTCGAGCCTTAAGAAAACCGAATCTTACTTTTGGATCCATCGTTCCGGCCTCGCTTCATTATGCGGATGCGGCGAGGCGGCGGGGGATGGCCTCCCGCGCCGCCTCATCTCGCGTCACAAAAACATAATGAATATCGAATACGTCGGCCAGGGACGAACACCTTTTTTCGAATCGGTATTCAAGATGGCGGTGCGGGATCGGCGCCGACGCCCCGCGGCCGGTCGGCCGGGACGCCGCGCCCGGGGCGAGACTCCCCCGCCCGCGGAGGGACCCGTTCGCGGGGAGATGCCCCCGCCCGCGGCGGGATCAGCACGCGGCGGGCCCCGCCCGCGGGGAGTCGGCTAGCCCTGCACCGTCTTGCTCACGAGCCCGTCGTCTACCAGGTAGGGCAGCGTGACGTGGCCGTAGGCCGCGTAGCGCTCGTTGTACTCGACGCAGGTCTCCATCGCGTGCTCGTTCCGCGCCCAGGCGCGGCGGGCCACGCCGCCCATCACGTCCCAAGGCATGGCCATGCCCAGGATCGCGTCGACCCGCTCGGAGCCGTCGAGCACCATGCCGAAGCCGCCGTTCACGCTCTTGCCTATGCCCACGCCGCCGCCGTTATGCAGGGCGATGAGGCTCATGCCGCGCGCCGCGTCGCCGGCGAAATTCTGCACCGCCATGTCCGCCATAACGTTCGAGCCGTCCTTGACGTTCGAGGTCTCGCGGAAGGGGCTGTCCGTGCCGCCGCAATCGTGATGGTCGCGGCCGAGCATGATCGGGCCGACCTCGCCCTTCCGCACCATGTCGTTGAACTTGAGCGCGATCTTGGTGCGGCCCATCGCGTCCTGGTAGAGGATGCGCGCCTTGGTGCCCACGACCAGGCGATTCTTCTCCGCGTCGCGTATCCAGGCCCAGTTGTCGCGGTCCTGGCCGCGGCGGTTCGGGTCGATGCAGGCCATGGCCGCCGCGTCGGTCCTACGCAGATCCTCGTCCTTGCCCGAGAGGCAGACCCAGCGGAAGGGGCCGTAGCCGTAGTCGAAGAGCTCGGGGCCCAGGATGTCCTCTACGTAGCTGGGGAAGATGAAGCCGTCCTTCTCGTCGACGCCGTTCTTGGAGACCTCGCGGACGCCCGCGTCGTAGACGGCCTTGAGGAAACTGTTGCCGTAGTCGAAGAAGTAGGTGCCCGCGGCCGACAGTTCCTTAATTACCTCGAAGTGGCGCTTAAGCCCCGCGTCGACCAAGGCCCTGAAGCGCGCGGGGTCCTCCTTAAGGAGCCGCGTGCGCTCGTCGAAGGCCAGGCCCGCCGGGCAGTAGCCGCCCTCGTAGGCGGCGTGGCAGCTGGTCTGGTCGGACAAGAGGTCGACGCGCAAGCCCTTCGCGACGGCGTGCTCTAAAAGCTCGACGACGTTGCCTTCGTAGGCCACCGCGATCGGCCGGCCCTCGTCCCTGGCTTGCAGGGCGCGGGAAAAGGCGCCCTCGACCGTCGTCTCTACGCAGTCCACCCAACCCTGCTCGTGGCGGGTCTTCACGCGGCTCGGATCCACCTCCGCGATGATAGAGGCGGCGCCGGCTATGAGCGCGGCCTTGCCCTGGGCCCCGGACATGCCGCCGAGGCCCGAGGAGATGAAGAGCTTGCCCTTTAGGTCGCCGTCCTGCGGCACGCCGAGCTTTAAGCGCCCGGCGTTTAAGAGGGTGTTGAAGGTGCCGTGCACGATGCCCTGCGGGCCGATGTACATCCAGCCGCCGGCGGTCATCTGCCCGTAGTTGGCCACGCCGAGCGCCGCCGCGTGGTTAAAGTCCTTCAGGTTATCGAACATGCCTATCATAAGGCCGTTCGTTATGATCACGCGCGGCGCCAAGGGGTGGCTCTTAAAGAGCCCGAGGGGATGGCCGCTCTCGATGACCAGGGTGTTCTCCTGGTCTAGGGCCTCGAGGTAGCTCTTTATGAGCCGGTACTGCATCCAGTTCTGGCAGACCTGGCCGGTCTCGCCGTAGGTCACCAGTTCATAGGGATAGAGGGCGATGTCGAAGTCCAGGTTGTTGTCGATCATCACCTGGAAGGCCCGGCCCTCCAGGCAGGCGCCGCGGTACTCGTCTACCGGCCGCCCCTTTAAGGCGCCCGCCGGCCTGAAGCGATAGCCGTAGATACGGCCGCGGGTCCTAAGCTCGTGTAGGAACTCGGGGGCCAGGCGCTCATGGAAGCGCTCGGGAATATAGCGCAGGGCGTTCCGCAGGGCCAGGGCCTCCTGCTCGGCGTTCAGGGCGATCTCGCGGCGGGGCGCGCGGCGGTAGGCCGGGTCAAAGGCCGGCTCGGGCGGCAGCTCGTCGAAGTCCAGCCGCAGTTTCATGGCGGCCTCTATGGTCCGGTTTCTCATCGTATTCCTCCTTTTTCGTGGCGCGGCCGGCCGGGCGGGCGCGCCGGCCGCGTCGACTTATTCGGCGGCCGGGCCCTCCCCGCCCAGGGCCTCCTCCGCCGCGCGGAGCAGGGCGCCGTCGGCGAGCAGGGCGGTCGCGGCCTCTATGTCCGGGTACATGACGCGGTCGCGTTCGACCATGGGCACGGCCGAGCGCAGGACGCGGTAGGCCGCCAGGGTGGCCGGCGACAGCCCCTCGCTGGCGTCCAGGAGGTCCACGGCCTGGCAGGCGGCCAGGAGCTCCAGGGCTAGGACGGTCCGGGCGTTCCCCAGTATCTGCCTGGCCTTACGCGCCGCGATGGTGCCCATGGAGACATGGTCCTCCTGATTGGCGCTGGAGGGGATGGAGTCGACGCTGGCCGGATGGGCCAGGACCTTATTCTCCGATACGAGCGAGGCGGCGGTGTACTGCACGATCATGAAGCCGGAGTTCAGCCCGCCCTCCTTGACCAGGAAGGCCGGCAGCCCGTTCGAGAGCGCGGGGTTCACCAGGCGCTCCAGGCGCCGCTCCGATATGTTGGCCAGCTCGGCGCAGGCTATGCCCAGGAAGTCCATGGCCAGCGCCACCGGCTGGCCGTGGAAGTTGCCGCCGGAGATGATGTCGCCGCCGGAGGGGTCCTCGGGGTTGAGGAAGATGAGGGGGTTGTCGGTCACCGCGTTGATCTCGCGCGAGACCACGTCGTAGACGTAGCCGATAGCGTCGCGCGAGGCCCCGTGCACCTGGGGCGCGCAGCGCAGGGCGTAGGCGTCCTGGACGCGGAGCTCGCCCTGGCGCGTGGTCAGGGCGGAGCCCTCCAACAACGCGCGGAGGAAGGCGGCCGACTCGGCCTGGCCGAACTGGCCGCGGACGGCGTGGACGCGGTCGTCGTAGGCGTCCACGATGCCCCGCAGCGCCTGCGCGCTCAAGGCGGCGGCCAGGTCGGCGGTCCGCGCCAGCTTCCAGGCGTCGAAGGCCGCCAGGGCGCCGATGGCCGTCATGCATTGGGTGCCGTTGATGAGGGCCAGGCCCTCCTTGGCGCTGAGGACGACGGGGCTAAGCCCGGCCGCCGCCAGCGCCTCGGCGGCGGGGACGCGCTTGCCGCGGTAGCGGCATTCGCCCATGCCGCAGAGCGCCAGGGCCACGTGAGACAGGGGGGCCAGGTCGCCCGAGGCGCCGAGCGAGCCTTTCTCGGGCACGATCGGGACGACGCCCTCGTTAAGCATGGCGACCAAGGCCTCGACCGTCTCCGACCGGACGCCCGAATGCCCGACGGCCAGGGCGTTGGCGCGCAGGAACATCATGGCCCGTACGGCCTCGTCGGGCAGCGGGTCGCCGACGCCCACGGCATGGCTCATGATCAGGTTCTTCTGCAGGGCGGCGTTCGAGTCGCCGCTGATGACCACGTCGCAGAATTTCCCGAAGCCGGTGGTGATGCCGTAGCGGATGAGCTCCTCTTCGACGCAGCGCTCGACGACGGCGCGGGAAGCGTCGATGCGTTCGACGGCCTCGTCGCTCAGGGCGACGGCGGCGCCGTAGCGCGCGACCATCGCGACGTCTTTGATCGTTGCGTCGCGGCCTTCTATGAGTATGGTTTCCATCGTCTATGCCTTTCCGGGTTAGCTACTCGCGGGGCTTAGGATCCGCGTTCCCAAGACGGCGGCGCCGGGACGCGAAGGGCCTTAGTATACCATGGCGGGACCCGTCCCGCCAGCGCGGAGGCCGCGGCCTACAGGCCGAGCGCGCCCAAGGCGGCGGCCCAGAAGCGCTCGTCGTCCATCTTGCCGTCCAGGCGGCCCTGGATCAGGGCCTTCAAGGCCGGCGGGAAGGCGCGCCAGTAGGCGGCCTGCCAATCGCCCATCTCGTCCCAGAGCGCCTGTCGCTCGGGCCCGGTCATGGCGCCCAGGGAGCAGCGGAGGTACTCCTCGGCCATGACGGCCAGGGCCTCGGGAGGGAGCTCGCCGGCGCCGGCGGCCCCGGCGCGGCCGCCGCGCGCGTCGCGATCGACCAGGCCTTCGCCGCCCGGGGAGCCGGCCGCCGATTCCCGGCCGCTCGCCGCCCCGTTCCCGGCGCGGTCCGCCGGTATGCTCATGTCGACCAGGGCGGCGAGCTCCTCGTCGCTTATCTCGGGAGCCTCGCGCCGTATGATCTGGGCGACGTAGGAGCGCACGCTCCGCCTCATGCCGTCCATGGTCTTGGCCAAGCTATCGTTCATCGTATCGGCCATGCGGGCGGCCAGGCCGTTCGGGTTCATCCCGCCCACCCGGGCGAAACGCCCGAGGTCGTCCTGACGGCGCTCGCAGGCCTTGCGGATCACTTCGAATTCGGCTTCGGAGGCGCGGTTCAGGATATAGTCGAGGACCTCGGGTAGCTCGGCCTTGCGCATAAGACGATGATACTACGCATGAAGCGTATTGCGCTATCGGAGGAGCTCGCATAGAATCGATCTAGTTTTTTTCATACTGAAAGGAATATCTATGGCAGGGAACGCCTTAACCTTACCGACTTGGAGAAAGTGGATGTACGCGCTCGGCCAGTTCGGCTGGTCGCTCGCCAGCTTCGCCGTCGGATCCAAGCTGGTCTATTTTTACCTCCCGCCCCCCGGCGTCGGCTTCGGCCCCTTCGTCGTGCAGGAGAACGTGGTGCCCATCATCCGCTCGGGCGGCACGGTGCTCTTCGGCCTGACCATCATAGGCCTGGTCTTCGCGGCTGGCCGGCTCTTCGACGCGATCACCGACCCGCTGATCGCCGGGCTCTCCGACCGCTCGACCATGAAGCTCGGCAAGCGCCGCTCCTTCATGGCCATCGCCGTCCTGCCCTTCGCGGCCCTGTCCGGCCTGGTCTTCATGCCCCCGACGGCCGGCGTCAGCGCGGCCAACGCCGCCTGGCTCTTCGTCACGGTCTTCCTGTTCTACTGGTTCATGACCATGTACGTCACGCCCTTCTTCGCCCTGCTTTCGGAAATCGGCCATTCGCCCGACGAGCGCCTGCAGCTGTCGACCATGATATCGATCACCTGGGCCCTCGGCGCCATGGTCGGCTCCCAGGTGGAGCTCTTCCAAGGCATGTTCGAAGGGGCCGGCCTCGAAAGCGCCGCCGCCTTCCAGGCGGTTATCTGGATCTTCGCCGCGGTCGCCTTCGTCCTTATGCTCCTGCCCATACTCTTCGTGGACGAACGGCGCTACGCCGAGCCCAACGTCTCCAAGGGCTCGATCTGGGCCTCGCTCAAGGGCGCGTTCAAGAACCGCGGCTTCCTGGTGTTCACCCTCTCCGACCTGGCCTACTGGGTGGCCATCACCATCATCAACACGGTGCTCGTGTATTTCGTGACGGTACTCCTGGGCCTGCCCAAGGAATTCAACTCCACCCTGGTCATGGTGATGTTCCTCCTCTCCTTCGTCTTCTACGTGCCGGTGAACCTCATAGCCAAGCGCCTGGGCAAGAAGCTCCTGCTCTCGGTCGCCTTCGTCTGGTTCATCGTAGTCTTCGTCTACGCCGCCTTCCTGGGGCTCTACCCCATGCCCGCCGCGGCGCAGGGCTTCGTCGTCGTCGTGCTCGCGGCTATCCCCTTGGCCATCTTCGGCATCGTGCAGAACGCCATCGTGGCCGACATAGCGGAGGCCGACGGCATAGCCAGCGGCGACTTCAAGGCCGGCATCTTCTTCGGCGCGCGCACCTTCATGTCCAAGCTCGGGCAGACCGTGGCCGGCCTCATCATCCCGAGCCTGCTCCTCCTGGGGGCGGACCTGTCCAAGGCCGGGGGGGTCGTCGGGGACCTGGCGTCGGGCGACGCCATCACCGGCGCCGTAGGCGTCAGGGCGACGGCCGTGACCGCGGCGGTCTTCTGCGCGGCCGGCTTAGCGCTCTTCCTCTTGTACGACGAGAAGAAGGTCCTGAAGACCTTGGCCGCGCGCGAGCGGCTGTCCGCGTCCGAGAGGGCCGAGGCGGGGCTGTAGGCGCGCCGGCGATGCGCCATCCGGGCCGGCCGCCGGCGGACGAGCTCCGCGGCCCCGTCGCCTCCGGCCGGCGCCGCGAGTCCCGGGCCACCCGCCCGCCGGCGGCGCGAGGCGCTCAACCGCCGGCCGCCACGCCGGCGCCGGGCCGATCCCAAGCGATAATTTATCGCGTATAATTTACCGATACGCTTAGGCCGGCCCTGGTAAGGCCAGCCCCTTTTTAGTACAGTTCAGTAGACGCGGCCCGGCGAACCGGGCCAGCGCGAGAGGAGCGCCCCATGCCCGTCAAGAGAGAACTCGGTATACATATGGACCGGCTCGCGCCGTCCGAGCGCGGCAGGCTCATCGCCTATATCAACCTCAAGCTAGCCTCGCTGGGCCTGCCGGTCTACGCCAAGGAGGGCACCGCCTTCCTGGACCTGGCCTCGGACATGATAGCCAACTACCGCGAGAAGAACCGCGCCTTGGCCGATTTCCTGCCGCCGGCCGACCGCCGCATCCAGGCCTTCCTGGACGCGTACCTCGCCGACCTACCCGCGCAGGAGCGGCCCCGCCTGCCTTCGAAGACGCTTACCCTGGACCGTTACGGCATGTCCCGCGAGCTATCCCTGCCGCCGGACGCCCACGAGTACAAGTCGCCTACCCTCTCGTCGTACCGCATAAGGAACGGCGTCCTGCATAATCCCGCCAGCGACCGGCGCACCACGCAGGGCGTCTTCCACATAGCCGACGGCGGCCTCCCGGTCCCGCTCGATAAGAAGGAAGTGCCCAAGCTCGCCTTCGCGCGCATGTTGGCCGCCGCCTTCCGGCCGCCGGAGGACATGCTCGTCCTGCCCTTCACCGCCATGGAGCAGGAGCAGGCGCGCTGCTTCCTCTCGCTGCTCCTACGGCCCATGGTACGCCCCGAGGTGCCCGGCTACCTGCCCGAGCTGGCCATGGAGACGCGCTTCTTCGCCCCGGCCTCGCTCGCGGCCAACCTAGACTTCGTAGAGAGCATCTTCGGCAACGCCGGCGACCCCTTCGTAGCGGAGAACGACGCGGCCCTGGACCCGCTCCACTGGAGCGGCCACACCGGATGCATCATCCTGGCTACCCACCTCGTGCGCATGCGCAAGAAGGACCTGGGCCTACCCCGCTGGGAAGACGCCACCGAGCGCCAGCGCCGCGACGGCATGGCATGGAAGGACGAGGCCGAGCTCTACAACGACGGCAAGGCCTTCAAGGTCTGCGCCCGCGACGAGCGCGGCGTCATGGTCACCCTGATAGCGGACAACTACTTCGGCTACTCCAAGAAGGAGATCAAGACCCAGATCTCCTACGCGTCCAACCTCCTGGGGCTTACCGAGGAGGAGCACGCCGGCGGCGCCCTGGTCATCCCCAGCTTCAACCTGGGTAACAAATTCCTGCCGGACACCAACCTGCGCTCGCGCGGCCAGAGCTTCGACGACCTGCTGCGCATCCTCGGCGATCGCGTCGAGCTCATGCCCGAGGGCTACGCCATAGACCGCGTCTTCCCCAAGGTGATCTACCTGCCGGAGGACGCCACGATATCGCTGGACGACCAGAAGGCGCGCTGGACGCGCGACGGGGCGGCCCAAGAGCTGCGCGTCCTGCCCGACGAGATCTACGTGCACCCCACCGGCTTCCGCGTGCGCATGGACAGGCACCTGGGCTCCGGGGCCTGGCGCCTCGTAGGCACCGAGTCGGAGGGCCTGCTCTGCCACAAGCCCTCCACGGTCTCCGG
>ERZ1066115.174-NODE-174-length-21837-cov-19.829171_pt1 | contig 21837 bp, 21 predicted proteins | sample MGYA00382762_ERZ1066115 | MGnify/ENA primary metagenome ERZ1066115 (study PRJEB33369, sample SAMEA5778345) | biofilm metagenome | biome: Industrial cooling water; feature: Water cooling tower basin; material: Biofilm | place: United Arab Emirates | collected... | reverse complement strand
GCCGGCGCTACCGAAACCGACACAAAACCCCGCCCTCAGCCCCCGATCCGCCAGGCGCCTGCCTCGCTGACCAGCCAGTCGAGCCGCTGGTCGTGGGCTTCGGGGGCGATGCTGGCGAGGCGGTTGCATTCGAAGCCGACGCCGACGGCGAGGGGGCGGGGGTGCAGGGCGGCGAGGGTGCGGTCGAAGAAGCCGCCGCCGTAGCCGAGCCGGTAGCCGGCGGCGTCGAAGCCGTTGAGCGGGAGCAGGATCAGGTCGGGGCTGAGCCAGTCGCCGTTGACCGGGGTCGGGATGCCGTAGCGGTCGGGGAGCAGTTCGCCGTCTTCCGCCCATTCGCGAAAGGCCAGCGGTGTGGCTTCGGCGACCACCACCGGCAAGGCGATGCGGCTGCCGGCGGCGCGCCAGGCGGCGACGACGGCGCGCACGTCGGGTTCGTTCTTGATCGGCCAGCAGAAGGCGACGCAGCCTGGCGGCGGCAGCGCCGCCTGCAAGTGGGCGACGATCGCGGCGGAGTGCGCGGCATGGCTGGCCGGGGTCAGCGCTGCCCGCCGGGCGACCATTTCGCGCCGCAGTTGGCGGCGGTCGGGCGAGGGGGGCGTGTTATCCTGATCGTCCTGTTTCATCAGATTCATTCGATACATCCAGCATGTTGCATTCGTCGTCGCAGCCTACCCGGCCGGGCCTTGCCCGGCGCCTCGCGCATTATCTTCCGAAAAACCGCCACTTCCGCAGTTCGCTGCTGGCGCTGCTGGCCTGCCTGGCCTTGCCGGCCGCCGCGCAGGACCCGCGCGATACCGCCTTCCTCACCGCCCGCGATGCCTTTCGCGCCGGCGACCGCAACAAGCTGGAGCGGGCCGCCAGCCAGGTCAATGGCCATGAGCTGGCGCTCTATGTCGACAACTACCGGCTGCGGATGTGGATGGACCAGGGCGACAGTGCCGCCATGCGCGATTTTCTGCAGCGTCACGACAAATCCTATGTTGCCGAGAAGCTGCGCGGCGACTGGCTGCGCTGGCTGGGCAAACGGCAGCAATGGAGCGAGGTCGAGGCCGAATACGCCCGCCTGCTCGCGCCCGAGGCCGATCAGACCTGCTGGCAGCAGCAGGCGCGCTGGCAGTGCAACGACCCGGCGGTGCTCGACGAGGTCGGCAAGCTGTGGCTGACTCAGCTGGAGCCGCCCGAAGCCTGCCGTCCGGTACTCGAGGCGCTGGTCGCCAGCCAGCGTCTGAGCGTTGACGACGTCTGGGCGCGCGCCCGCCGCCAGGTCGAGGCCAACCGCCCCGGCCAGGCGCAGATCACGCTCAACTACCTGCCGGAAAACCTGGTCCCGGATGGCCGCAGTTTCGACCAGGCGATGAGCAGCGGCATGGCCTATCTGGCCAAGCTGCCGGGCCAGTGGGCCGGCAGCCGCAGTGGCCGCGAGCTGGTGGCCATCGCTGTCGCCCGCATCGCCAGTAACGACCCGCGTGCCGCCGCCGAGCAACTGGAGCGGCTGCAGGGCAAACTGCACGACAGCGAACGCCAGTGGGCGTGGAGCCAGATCGCGCTGCAGGCGGCAAAAAAGCACCTGGGCGAGGCCAATGACTGGTACGCCCGGGCCGGCAAGGCGCTGCTCAGCGACGAGGGCCACCAGTGGCGAGTCCGCGCCGCGCTGCGCGCGTTCGACTGGGGGCGGGTCCGCGATGCGGTGCAGGCGATGCCGCCAGCGCTGGCCGCGCTGCCTGAATGGACCTACTGGCTGGGCCGTGCCTATCGTGCCGGTGGCCGCACCAGCGAAGCCGATGCGCTGTTCGAGAAGATTGCCGGGCAGGCCAGTTTCTACGGCAACCTGGCCGACGAAGAGCTGGGGCGCAGCGTGTTGCCGCCGCCCAAGGCCAAGGCGCCGGATGGCGACGAGCAGAAGGCCGCGCGCGACAACCCCGGGCTGAAGCGGGCGCTCGCCTTTTTCCGCCTCGACATGCGTACCGAAGCAGTGCGTGAGTGGAACTGGGCCTTGCGTGGCATGAGCGACCGCGAACTGCTGGCCGCTGCCGAACTGGCCAAGAAGCAGCAGATCTGGGATCGGGCGATCAATACCGCCGACAAGACCCGCAACGAGCATGATTACAGCCTGCGCTTCCTCGCCCCTTACGGCGATCAGGTGCGGCCGGCGGCCAGGAACCAGGCGCTCGACGATGCCTGGGTCTATGGCCTGATGCGCCAGGAAAGCCGCTTCATCACCCATGCCAAATCGCATGTCGGCGCCTCCGGCCTGATGCAGCTGATGCCGGCAACCGCCAAGTGGGTGGCCAAGAAGATTGGCCTGCGCGACTTCCATCAAGGCAAGGTCAACGACACCGAAACCAACGTCCTGCTCGGCACCAGCTACATGCGGCTGGTCATGGAAAATCTCGACAACCACCCGGTGCTGGCTTCAGCTGCCTACAACGCCGGCCCCGGCCGGGCCCGCAAGTGGCGCGCCGAGCAGCCGCTGGAGGGGGCGATCTACGCCGAGACGATACCCTTTGCCGAGACCCGCGACTACGTCAAGAAAGTGATGAGCAACGCGGTCTATTACACGGCGCTGTTCACCGGCCGCCCGGATTCGCTGAAAAACCGCCTCGGTGTGGTCGGGCCGCGCGTCGGCGAAGGCTTCAAGGACCCGGATCTGCCCTAATCGCAGTGGCCTGATGCAGGATGCGCCTGCATTGCCACTTTCACGTTAAAATCCTGTTTTTTCGCACTAAGTATTCCGGGGTTTCCAAATGGACATCAAAAAGGTCTTGCTGCTGGGGGGTAGCGGTTTCGTCGGTACCTACATCGTCAACCGTCTGGCGCAGCGCGGCATCCAGGTCACCGTCCCGACCCGTCGGCGCGAGCGGACCAAGGCGCTGATCATTCAGCCCGGCGTCGAAATGCCGGAAGCCAACATCCACTGCCAGGAAACCCTGACCGAACTGGTGCGCGGTCACGATGCGGTGATCAACCTGGTCGGCATCCTGCACAGCCGCGACGTGCAGATTCCGTACAGCCGCGACTTTGCCGAAGCCCACGTCGAACTGCCGAAGAAGATCATCGCTGCCTGCAAGGCCACCGGCGTTCGCCGTCTGGTGCACATGAGCGCACTCAAGGCCGACCCCAAGGGTCCGTCCGAGTACCTCGCCTCCAAAGGCGACGGCGAAGCCGTGGTCCTCGCCGCCCAGGGCGAGCTTGACGTCACCGTCTTCCGGCCGTCGGTGATCTTCGGCCTCGGTGACTCCTTCCTCGCCACCTTCGCCAAGGTGTTGAAGAAAGCCCCGATCTTCCCGCTCGGTTTCGGCCACGCCCGCTTCCAGCCGGTCTGGGTCGCCGATGTCGCCGATGCCTTCGTCAACTCGCTGAGCGACGAAGCAACCTTCGGCCAGGCCTACGATCTGGTTGGTCCCAAGACCTATACGCTGCGTGAACTGGTCGATTACACCAAGGAACTGACCCGCAGCCAGGCCAGCGTGATCGCCCTCTCCGAAGGCTGGGCCTACCTGCAGGCCGGCCTGATGTGGCTGGCGCCGCAGCCGCTGCTGTCGCCTGACAACCTGCGCTCGATGCAGATCGACAGCGTCGCCGACGCCAGCAGCCAGCCGCCGGCCGGCTGGCAGCCGACGGCGCTGGAAGCCGTGGCGCCGACCTACGTTGCGCTCAATACGCCGAAGGGGAAGCTCGACAGCTTCCGCTTCCGCGCCGGGCGCTGAGCGTTTACGCCAGCGCCGCGTTTTAGCGCAGCAGGGGCGTCGACCGTGGATATCTATCTCGTCGGCGGCGCCGTGCGCGATGCACTCCTCGGGCGTGCCGACGCCGACCGCGATTACGTGGTCGTCGGCAGCACGCCCGCAGCCATGCTGGCCGCCGGTTTCCGGCCGGTCGGCAAGGACTTTCCGGTCTTCCTCCATCCGCGCACGCAAGAGGAATATGCGCTGGCGCGTACCGAGCGCAAGACCGGCCACGGTTACCACGGCTTCGCCTTCCACGCTGCGCCCGAAGTCACGCTGGAAGAGGATCTCGCCCGCCGCGACCTGACCATCAACGCCATCGCCCAGGATCAACAAGGTGGCCTGATCGACCCCTTCCACGGTCAACGCGACCTGCAGGCCAGAATCCTCCGCCACGTTGGCCCGGCTTTTGTCGAAGACCCGGTGCGCATCCTGCGCCTGGCGCGCTTTGCGGCGCGCTTCGCCGATTTTTCGGTGGCCCCGGAAACCCTGGCGCTGATGCGGCAGATGGTCGCCGCCGGCGAAGTCGATCACCTGGTGCCGGAGCGGGTCTGGCAGGAATTGGCCAAGGGGCTGATGGAAGAACGCCCGGCCCGGATGTTCGAGGTGCTGCGCGAATGCGGCGCACTGGCCCGGCTGTTGCCCGAGGTCGACGCGCTGTTCGGCGTGCCGCAGCGCGCCGACTACCACCCCGAGATCGACGCCGGCGTGCATACGCTGATGGCAGTCGATGAGAGCGCCCGCCACGGCTACGCGCTGGCGGTGCGCTTCGCAGCACTAACCCACGATCTCGGCAAGGCGACCACGCCGGCCGACATCTTGCCGCGCCACATCGGCCACGAGGAGCGCAGCGTGCCGTTGGTCGAAGGCTTGAGCGCCCGTCTGCGGGTGCCCAGCGAGTGCCGCGAACTGGCGCTGCTGATGGCGCGCCACCATGGCCCGATCCATCGTGTCGCCGACCTGCGCGCGGCGACCATCGTCGGCCTGCTCGAAAAAACCGACGCCTTCCGCCGCCCCGAACGCTTCCGCCAGCTGCTCGAAGCCTGTCGCTGCGACTACAACGGCCGTGGCGGCTGGCAGGACCGCGACTACATCTCGCCGCCGATTTTCCTGCAGGCGCTGGCAGCGGCGAATACCGTGGCGGCCGGCGAAATCGCCCGCCACTGCGCCGACAAGACGCAAATCCCGCAGCGCATTCACGCGGCCCGCGTCGGCGCCGTCAAGCAGGCGCTAAACAAGCCGGCTGACGAGCCAGAGGAGTAGCGAGAAGAGCAGCGTGGTGGCGAAGGGGAAGTGATAAACGCGACCGCGAAAGCGCAGCGCGATGTCGCCCGGCAACTGCCCGAAACGGATGAAGCGGGCGAGATGCGGCGCGACCAATCCGAGCAGGAAGATCGCCAGCAACAGGGTCAGTATCCACTTCAGCATCGCGACCGGACATCCCAGTGTAGTCAAGGTGGGGCAGAATAGCCGGTTTCGCCGCCCTTGGCCAAATCCGTGACCAGGTTCACGGTCAACCCCGATTTTTAAGGATTTTTGATGATGGAAAAACGCAGCGTTGCCGGCCTTGAGGTCTATTCCGCCCTACCGGCCAGCGCCAACGGCAAGGCGCCGCTGCTGTTCGTGCACGGGGCTTTTGCCGGTGGCTGGATGTGGAGCGAGACCTTCATGCCCTTTTTCGCGGCCGCAGGCTTTACCTGCCACGCCCTGTCGCTGCGCGGCCACGGCGGCAGCGAGGGCAGCGAGCGGATGGCCTGGCACTCGATTGGCGACTACGTCGACGACCTGGCGACGATTGCCGACTGGATCGCCGGCGAACACGGGCAGGCGCCGGTCCTGATCGGCCATTCGATGGGCGGTTTCGTCGTCCAGAAATACCTGGAACGGCAGGCGGTGCCGGGGGCCGTGTTGCTCTGCTCGGTTCCGCCGCAGGGTTTGATCGCGGCGCAATTCCACCTGCTGCTGCAAAAACCGCAGGTATTTGCCGAAATCAATCGCATCCTGGCCGGCGAATACACCGACACCGAAACCCTGCGCGAGGCGCTGTTCGCCGGCGATGTCGGCGAAGAAATGCTGCAAGCCTGGCTCGGACGGATGCAGAACGAGTCGCAACGGGCGATCTGGGACATGTCGATGTTCAACCTGCCCCAGGTCTGGCGCATGCACCGCTCGCCGATGCTGATCCTCGGCGCCGAAAAGGACATGCTGGTGCCGGCCTTTCTGGTCCAGAGCACCGCACATACTTATGGCCTCGATTGCCATTTGTTCCGCGACATGGGCCACGCGGTGACCCATGAAAAGGAATGGCCGCAGGTGGCTGCGGCCATTCGCGACTGGGTACTGACCCTGCCCGCCTGAAACGGCGGGGCAGCGATCAGGCCCTGACGTCGACGCTGTTGCCGAGGTGCGGCGGGTTGCTCGGCGGTTGCGGCAGGGCGGCAATCAGCTGCATGGCAGCCTGTTCCTGCACGTCGAGCGCCTTCTTGAACACCGTCGTCGCCACTTCGCTGGCGACCTTGGTGTTGCTCATCGAGGTGGCCATTGCGGCAATTGAGGTGGCATCCATGACAATCCATTCCGGGTGATAATTGTTCCCCAGTTTAATTCACTTTGCCGGCAATGCAATGAATTCGTCTTCCGACCGTGTTTCGGCCATCGTCGCCGCCCTGCGTGCCAAGCGGGAGGCCCCGGACAGCGCTGCCCCGGAGGCTCTGGCGGCACTGGAAAGCTCGCTGCTCGCCGAAATCGAGGCCTTTGACCCTGAACGCGCCCGGCAGGCGGCGACAACGGTCACCGTCCCGGTGGCAAGCGTCGCCCCCAGCGCCGTGCCGGTCGCCCGGCAGGCACCGCCCGCAGCCACCAGTGCCGCCAGAGCCCCCGAGGCCCCGGCACCGGCCAGCGGCGGCGGGCTGCTCGAACAGTTGCGCCAGCAGGCCGCTGCCTGCCAGCGCGAGCAGCACGCCAGCGCCGGTCAGCAGGCCAGCCAGGCGGCAGCGCTGGAACGGGCACTGGGACAGGTGTTCTCCTACCTGCACGAGCTGGTGCAGCAGTTGAATATCCTCAAGCCACCGATTCAGCGCGACTATGTCCTGCTCAACCAGCTGGCGCTGCACGGTTTGCGCTGGCAGGAGGGCTTTGCCGACTATCGCCGGCAAGCCGAGAGCGCCGGCGCGCTGATCGAGCTGGTCAGCTTCACCTGCCGCCTGGGCGGCGCGCCCAAGCTCGTCTGCGAGCGCGACGATACCGGCGCCGAGCGTTTCCGCGCCCTGCTCTTCGATCTCGGCCTGAATTTCGACAGCCAGGAATTCCGCAACGACAAGCGCCTGGTCGAGCGGGTGCGTTTCGAGATTCGTGGCGAACTCGGGGTTTCGGTGCGCTGGCGGGCTGATTTCGCCCGGGGCCTGATCGTGGTCGAGGCCCGCAACCTCGAACGTTTTGGCGCCACCCCCTACGAGCTGGCACCCGGCGCGGTGGATCAAGCCCTGCTCGACGAATTCGGCCGCCTGTTGCTCGGTCAGCCCAATCGTTTCCGCGAACTGGCGCGGCGCCGCTGAGAATTACAGCCGGCGGCTCTGGTCGCCGCTGGCAAATCCGAGCAAGGGCGCGTCCAGGCCGCGACCGACCGCAATCACCTTGAACAACTCGCCCATTTCGTGCGGCATCAGCAGCTTGCCGACCTGGTTGCTCGCCTTCAGGTAATCCGGCGTCCCCTGCGGCAACTCGGCCAGCGCATCGAGAATCCCGCAATTGAGCAGGAACTGCCCCTGGTTGCAGTAACCGAGCAGCTCCAGCCCCTGGGCGTCGGCGGCGGCAATGATTGCGGTGAAGTCGACGTGGACCGTGATATCCTGCAAGCCCGGCAGGTAAAAGGGATCGGGATGGGCGTAGTGGCGGTAGTGGCACATCAGCGTGCCACGCCCGCGCTGCAGGTGGTAATACTCGCGGCGGGGAAAACCGTAATCGAGCAGCAATAGCGCACCTTGGCTCAGACGCCGGCCCCAGTCGGCCATCCAGGCGCGGTTGGCGAGGCTGATTTCGCTTTCGTAACCGGGCGGCAAGGGGCACTGGCGGGCGATTTCCTCGGCTGCGGCGAGCAGGGCACCGCTGGCCGGGCGCTCGGCCCAGGCAAAGCCGTTCTCGCCAAGAACCACGCCGCGCTCGAAAATGCCGTTTTCGCGCCAGGCCACCAGATGGGCCGGCATGGCATCGAGCAGTTCGTTGCCGACGACCACCCCGGCATGGCTTTCCGGCAAGCGGTCGAGCCACTCGACCCGGGCCAGCAAATGCGGCACAGCAGCGGCCAGCGTTGCCTGCTGGCGCTGGCGCAGGTCGGCCGAGAGGTCGAGGATCTGATAGCGCTCGGGCAGGGAGCCGGCTGCTTCCAGCGCCAGCAACAGGTCGGCCGCCAGGCGGCCGGAACCGGCGCCGATCTCGAGCAGCTGCGGGGCCGAGCCGGCCATCACTTGCGCCACCTGGCGGGCCAGGGCACGGGCGAACAGCGGAGTCATTTCGGGCGCCGTGATGAAATCGCCGGCAGCGCCGAATTTGTGGGCACCGGCGGTGTAGTAGCCTTGCCCCGGCGCATACAGCGCCAGTTCCATGAAGCGGGCAAACGACAGCCAGCCGCCGGCACTCTGGATTTCACCGCAAATCGTCGCCAGCAGCGATTGGCTATGCGCCAGGGCGGCGGCTTCGGGAACGGGCAGACGAGTCATGATGGTGCGGCAAAAAGAGGGGGATTGTACCGGGGACGGTGCTACGGGGCGTGAGTTGTGCTATTTTCCCGGCAAATTTTCCATGCGAGGAGCGCATCATGCAGGTTACGCAAGTCATCGTTCGCAAGCCGGAGCAACTGGCTTCTGTGGCCGCCCGGTTGGCCGGTTCCTCGCCCAAGTTGTTGCTGGTTTTTGCCGGCCTTGATTACTTCACCCGCCCCGATTTTGCTGCCACCCTCGGTGCCGCCGCACCCGGCGCGGCCTTGCTCGGCTGTTCGACCGCCGGCGAGATTTCGCCGGACGGCGTTGATGACGGCAGCTGTGTCGTCACTGCGGTCGACTTCGCGCACACCGCCTTGCGCCAGGCTGCCACCGCCCTGGCCGGGATGGATGATTCGTTTGCTGCCGGCGTCCGCCTCGGCCAGCAACTGGTTACGCCCGACCTGAAAGCGATCCTCGTCTTCGGCCCCGGCGTCCAGATCAACGGCAGTGCGCTGGTCAGCGGCATTGCCAGTGTCGTCGGCGATGCCGTGCCGATCACCGGCGGCCTCGCCGGCGACGGCGGCGCCTTCCGCCAGACCTGGACGCTGGGTCGGGATGGCGTCAGCGACAACGGCATCGTCGCCGTCGGCCTGTGCGGCGACCACCTCAATTTTGCGCATGGCTCTTTCGGCGGCTGGGAGCCGTTCGGTCCGGCGCGCAAGGTCACCCGTTGTGCCGGCAATGTCCTCTACGAACTCGACGGCGAGCCGGCGCTGGAAGTGTATAAGCGTTATCTCGGCGAACACGCCAAGGGCTTGCCGGCGTCCGGTCTGCTCTTCCCCTTTGCCATGCTCGGCGAGGATCACAACGCGATCGGCCTGATCCGCACCATTCTTGGCGTCGATGAAAGCAGCGGCAGCCTGACGCTGGCTGGCGAAATCCAGCAGGACGGCTATCTCAAGCTGATGCACGCCAGCACCGACAAGCTGGTCAACGGTGCCGAATGCGCGGCCGAGGCCGCTGGCGAGATGCTGCAGGCAGCACAGGCCGGCCTCGCAATCCTGGTCAGCTGCGTCGGCCGCAAGCTGGTGATGGGTAGCCGGGTGGACGAGGAAGTCGAGGCGGTCGGCGATGTCTTCGGCAGCAATGCGGTGCTGACCGGGTTCTATTCCTACGGCGAAATCAGTCCCTTCACGCCCGGGGCTTCGTGCAAGCTGCACAACCAGACGATGACCATCACCTACCTCGGCGAGGGCTAAGCCGATCATGCAGAAGGCCCTGCTGCGCCAGCTGAAACGGAGCATCGGTGTCGCCGACGAGGCGGCACTGGCCGAACTGTTGACGCAACTGCAGGCCGCCGCTGCCGCGCATCCCGCACTGCAGGGGCTGGCTGAAGGCTTCCCCGATTTCCTGCAGCGGGTTGGTGCCAGCTACGAGCAGTACGAACGCGACCTCGACCTGCGCACCCGCAGCCTGGAACTGTCGTCGGGCGAGCTGTCGCAAGCCAACGACCGCCTGCGCAATGAGTTGAAGCAGCGCGAATCCGCACTGGCGGCGCTGCGCCAGCTGATGCACGATCTGCTGCCGACCACCGATGACGATGGCGTGGTCGATGAAACCGACATCGCTGCACTGTCGCAGCGGATCGGCGAACTGGTGCTGGCTCGCGAAGAGGATCAACGTGATCTGGCCAACCAGAAGTTCGCCCTCGACCAGCATGCGATTGTCAGCATCACCGACCGCGACGGCGTGATCGTCTATGCCAATGACCGTTTTTGCGCGATCAGCGGTTATCGCCGCGAGGAACTGATCGGGCAGAGCCATCGCCTGGTTCGTTCCGGCGTGCATCCGCCGGAGTTCTTTGCCGCGATGTGGGACACCATTACTCGCGGCGAGGTCTGGCAGGGTGAAGTCTGCAACCGCGCCCGCGACGGGCAGCTGTACTGGGTCAACGCCTCGATCGTGCCGCTGCTCGGCAAGGACGGCCTGCCGCACCAGTACATCGGAATCCGCACCGACATCACCGACCGCAAGCGGATGGAAAGCGAGCTTTCCGAGCAGCTGGACCTGGTCGAAGGTCTGATCGAGACCATTCCGCTGCCGGTGTATATGAAGGACAACGCCGGTCGCTATTTGCGGCTCAACCGGGCCTTCGAAATATTTTTTGCCTGTCAGCGCGAGCAACTGATCGGCAAGACCCTGCACGACCTCCTCTCGCCTGCCGACGCTGCTCTCCATGTCAGCAAGGACGAGGCCTTGCTGGCCGACGGTGGTGTCCAGACCTATGAGTGCGTCGTTCATTCGCGCGACGGTCAGCATCACGACGCCATTTATCGCAAGGCGGCACTGACTCGCCGCAGCGGCGACATCTACGGCCTGCTCGGGGTGATCATCGACATCACCGAGCGCAAACAGGTCGAACAGGCGATGCTGCAGGCCAAGGAGGCGGCGGAAGCCGCCAGTCGCGCCAAGAGCGACTTCCTGGCCAACATGAGCCACGAAATCCGGACGCCGATGAACGGCATCATCGGGATGACCGATCTGGCACTCGACACCGCGCTGACCGAGGAGCAGCGGGAGTATCTCGGGATCGTCAAATCCTCGTCGGAAGCGCTGCTGACGATCATCAACGACATTCTCGACTTTTCCAAGATCGAGGCTGGCAAGCTGCTGGTCGAGCACATTTCCTTCAACCTGCCACGGGTAGTCAGCGAGGCGGTGAAGACCCTCGCCCTGCGCGCGCATGAAAAGAACCTCGAACTGGTCTGCGAGGTCGCCAACGACGTTCCGGCGCATGTGATCGGCGACCCCAGCCGGGTCCGCCAGGTGCTGCTCAACCTGCTCGGCAATGCGATCAAGTTCACCGAGTGCGGCGAAATCGGCGTCCACATCACGCTCCAGCAGCTGAGCGGCAGCAAGGTAGCGATCCAGTGCTCGGTGCGCGATACCGGGATCGGGATCGCCGCCGACAAGCAGCAGCTGATTTTCGAGGCTTTCTCGCAGGAGGACACCTCGACCACCCGCAAGTACGGCGGCACCGGACTCGGCCTGTCGATTTCTCGCCGCCTGGTCGACCTGATGGGGGGGCGCATGTGGCTGGATAGCGAGCCGGGCACTGGCAGTACCTTCCATTTCACGGTCGACCTGCTGCTCGACCCGAATCCGCCGAGCGCCAACGTCTATCCACTCGACCTGAAGAACCGCCGGCTCCTGATCGTCGACGACAATGCCACCAATCGCCGCGTCCTTGCCGGCATGCTCGACGCCTGGGATATCGAATCCGAGCAGGTCGAATCGGCGGCCGCCGCACTGGCACGCTTGCGTCAGGAGGAAGGGCTGGCTTTCGACGGGATCATCCTCGACGCGCAGATGCCCGAGATCGACGGCTACGAACTGGCTTACCAGATCAACCACGAGTTCCCGGCGCCACCGCCGATGCTGATGTTGTCGTCGTCGGCGGTGCGCGGTGACAGCCAGCGCTGCCAGGCGGTCGGAATCAGCGGCCTGTTCTCCAAACCGATCACCGCAGAGGAACTGCTCGGGGCGCTCTGCCGTATCTTCGGCAACCCGCGCGACACCCGCAACCTGCCGGCACCATCGCAACTGGTGACCCGCCACGCCTTGCGCGAACTGCAGCGGGCGATGGATGTGCTGCTGGTCGAGGATCACCCGACCAACCAGAAGCTGGCGCTCGGCCTGCTGGAAAAATGGGGTCACCGCGCACAGCTGGCGCAAAACGGCCTGGAGGCGATCGCAGCCTTCAGCCAGCGTAAATTCGACCTGATCCTGATGGACATGCAGATGCCGCTGATGGGCGGGATCGAGGCCACGCGCAGGATACGGGCGCTGGAAGCGGAGCGCGGTCAGGAGCGCACGCCGATCCTGGCGATGACGGCAGCGGCCATGGTCGATGACCGCAATGCTTGCCTGGCGGCGGGTATGGACGACTATCTGGCGAAGCCGATCAAGGTCAAGGAGTTCCTCGAAAAATTGCTGCAACTCGGTGGCCAGACCGGCGACGGCAATGAGGCGCAGGCCTTCAGTTACGGCGAGGCGCTGGCCACTGCCGACCGCGAGGTGGTCGAGATCATTGCCGAGGTTTTTCTGACAACCTGGGCCGACGACCTGGCAACGATGCGCCGTGCGCTGGCAAGCAGCGACCTGGCGCAGGTGGCGCGAACCGCGCACAGCCTGAAAGGCACCTTGGCCACCTTCGCCGCCGAACCGGCAACGCGGGTGGCGGCAGATATCGAAAACCGGGCCGGCGGCGGGCGCCCGGACGGGCTGGCGCACGAACTAGATAGTCTGGAGCGCGAAATCTCCTTGCTGACGCCCCATTTGCAGGCAGTCGCCGACGAAGTATCAGGGTAAACTTGCGCTTTTTTCCGGTTGACCGTGGTAACCGCGAGTTAGCACGGCGCACGCTCCATGACCCAAGCCAATCCCCCGTCGAACAACCTGCAGAAACTGCGCAAATTCCTTGAAGGCCGCACCGGCAAGGCGATCCACGACTACAACATGATCGAGGATGGCGACACCATCCTGGTCTGCATTTCCGGCGGCAAGGACTCCTACACCCTGCTGGCGATGCTGATGGCGCTGCAGCAACGGGCGCCGGTCAAGTTCCGCCTGATCGCGATGAACCTCGACCAGAAACAGCCCGGCTTCCCGGCCGACGTGCTGCCGCGCTACTTCGAGTCGATCGGCATCGAGTACCGCATCGTCGAAGCCGACACCTATTCGGTGGTCAAGGAAAAAATCCCGGAAGGCAAGACCACCTGCTCGCTGTGCTCGCGGCTGCGCCGGGGCATCATCTACCGCACCGCCAAGGAACTGGGCGCCAACAAGATCGCGCTCGGCCATCACCGCGACGACATGGTGCATACGCTTTTCCTCAACCTGCTCTTTGGCGGCAAACTCAAGGCGATGCCGCCCAAGCTGGTGACCGACGACCAGGCGCACGTGGTGATCCGTCCGCTGGCCTATTGTGCCGAAGCCGACATTGCCAAGTTTGCGCGCGGCATGGAGTTCCCGATCATCCCGTGCAATCTGTGCGGCTCGCAGGACAACCTGCAGCGCCAGAAGGTGCGCGAGATGATGCAGGAGTGGGACCGCCGCTTCCCAGGGCGCACCGAGTCGGTGTTCACCGCGATGCAGAACGTCGTCCCGTCGCATCTCGCCGACAGCGAGTTGTTCGACTTCCGTGGCCTCAATCTCGGGACCCAGGTGGCCGAGGGCGATACCGTGTTCGACCGCGAGGAGATGCCGATTTCGGGCACCATCCCGCTGTTCGTCGCCGACTGAGGCGGGCCGTGGCCAGTCATCGTCTGACCCTGCTTCTGGCCGAGGTGATCGGCGATGCCGGGATGCGTCGCCGGGTTGGCGACGGCGAGGCCGGACAGGCGCTGGAACGCTGCGCCAACCGTTTGCAGCGGGTGCTTGAGGCCTGTGGCGGGCGGCCGCTGCACAGCAGTGCCACCCGCCTGGCAGCGGTGCTGCCGGACCCGGAGGCGGCGGTAACGGCCGCTTACGAGATGCAGCAACGGATCGCCGCATTGCCGCCGGTCGGCGGCCACAAGCTGGCCCTGCGGGTGGCCGTGCACGCGGCCCTGCCGGGAGCGGCAGTGGACGAGCCGGACCGGCTGGCACTGGCCGACAGCGAAAAAATGCTGCACCTGGGCGGGCCGGGCGAAACCGTGGTCAGCACGGTCATTCTGCTGCACCTGCCGGAACGGCTGGCGGCCGACTGGGAGAGCCTGGCCAGCAGCGAATTGCCCGGGCTGGTGCTCTATCGCCGCCGCTTTCTCGCCGTCGGGCCGGTGCAGCCGCCGGCGGTGCCGGGCAGCGGCGAACGCTTGTGTCTGCGCCATCACGACCTGCTGCGGGTGGTCGATGCCCAAAACCCGGTCCTGAGCATCGGTCGCGACCCGGCCTGCCAGCTCCAGGTCGGAGACAACCGGGTGTCCCGCCAGCATGCGCGGGTCGAGCAGCGCGGGCGCGATTATTTCCTGGTCGACAGCAGCACCAACGGCAGTTTTGTCCGGGTCGAAGGCGGTCGCGAAATGCTGCTGCGCCATGGCGAACTGATGCTGGCCGGCAGCGGCAGCATCTGCCTGGGCGCGTCGGCCAACGACCCGGGGGCTGCCCGGATCGATTTTGAACACCTCGACTGAAGCAGCATCCGGATGGCCCGTCTGCTTTATTCGCTGTGCTTCTTCCTGGCCCTGCCACTGATCTGGTTGCGCCTGCTCTGGCGGTCGCGTCGCCAGCCCGAGTATCTGCAGCATCTGGGCGAGCGCCACGGCCGCTTTCCGCCCCGCCCGGAAGGCCCGCTGATCTGGGTACATGCGGTGTCGGTGGGCGAGACCCGGGCCGCCCAGCCGCTGATCGAAGGCCTGCTGGCGCAATACCCGGACAGCCGCATCCTGCTCACCGGGATGACCCCGACCGGTCGTGCCACCGGGCGCGAGGTCTATGGTGAGCGGGTGTTCCAGTGTTACCTGCCCTATGACCTGCCGTTCACGGTCGACCGCTTTTTTCGCCATTTTTCACCGCGCTTCGGCGTCCTGATGGAAACCGAAGTCTGGCCCAACCTGCTCGCTGCCGCCCGCCGCCACGGCGTGCCCGTGCTGCTCGCCAATGCCCGCCTGTCGGCGCGCTCGGCGCGCGGTTATCGGCGCTTTTCAGCGCTCGCCCGGCCGGCCTTTGCCGCGCTCTCCGGGGTGGCGGCGCAAACCGCTGCCGACGCCGAGCGTTTGCAGGCGCTTGGTGCCGCGCCGGTCGTGGTCTGCGGCAATCTCAAGTTCGATGTCAGCCCGGCTGCCGACAAGCTGGCGCTGGGGCAGGCATGGCGCGCGGCGCTGGGTGAGCGGCCGGTGTGGCTGGCGGCGAGTACCCGCGAAGGTGAAGAGGCCTTGCTGCTGGCCGCCTGGCGCCAGCACGCGCCAGCAGCGGCGCTCCTGATCCTGGTGCCGCGTCATCCGCAGCGCTTTGACGAAGTCGCCGAACTCTGCCGGACGGCCGGTTTGGCGACTGAGCGGCGTAGCCACGGTCTACCGCAAGCGGACACCGAAATCTGGCTGGGCGACAGCATGGGTGAAATGGCCGCCTATTACGCCGCCGCCGACCTCGCCTTCATCGGCGGCAGCTTGCTGCCGCTGGGCGGACAGAACCTGATCGAGGCCGCCGCCTGCGGCTGCCCGGTGCTGATCGGGCCGCATACCTTCAACTTTGCCCAGGCAAGCGACGACGCGCTGGCGGCCGGCGCCGCCCGGCGGGTTGCCGATGCGGAGGATTTGCTACGCCAGGTGCAACACCTGCTGCAGGCCGACGGCGAACGCACGGCGATGCGGCAGGCCGCGCAGTCCTTTGCCGCCGCCCACCGGGGGGCCACGGCGCGGATGCTGGAATTTATCGGGCGCCGGTCGGCACGTCGCGCTGCCGATCAAGCAGGGCATTGACGCGCAGCAGGTCGGCCTCGCCGAGGGCACCGACCGCTGCCTGCAGGCGCAGTTGCGCGAGCAGCGTGTCGAAAGTGGCGCGGGCCAGGTCGCGGCGGGTGTTATAGACCTGATTTTCGGCGTTGAGTACGTCGATATTGATGCGCACGCCGACTTCATAGCCCAGCTTGTTCGACGCCAGCGCCGATTGTGACGAGACCAATGCCGCCTTCAGCGCCTTGACCTGGGCCAGGCCGTTGGCGACGCCAAGGTAATACTGGCGTGCGGCCAGTGCGGCGCCGCGCCGCGCTGCCTCGAATCCGGCCTGGGCTGCGCTGCGGTTGGCCGCCGCCTCGCGCTGGCGCGAAACCTGGCCGCCGCCCTGGAACAGCGGAATGCTGACCTGGATGCCGGCGTTCTTGAAGTCGGTGTCGATCAGGTTGCCGCCGAAATAGCTCTTGCTGTGCCCCTGGTTGGCGACCAGGTCGACCGTCGGGTAGTGGCCGGCGCGCTGCTTGTCGACCTCGCGCTCGGCAATGTCGGCCAGTGCGCGCTGTACCTGCACGCCATAGCTGTCCTTTTCGGCCGCGCTGACCCACTGTGCCATGTCGGCCGGTTGCGGCGGACTCAGCTCGGCATCCTTGCGCAGGGCAGCGAGGGCACCCGGTTCGTTGCCGACAATCGCCTGCAAGGCCCGGCGCTTCACTTCCAGGTCGCTTTCGGCGGCAATTTCCTGCGCCGAGGCGAGGTCGTAACGGGCCTGTGCTTCGTGGGTGTCGGTGATCGTCGCGGTGCCGACCTCGAAGCTCTTCTTGGCCAGTTCGAGTTGCTGGGCGATGGCTGCCTTGTTGGCTTGCACTGCCTGCAGGTTCTCGCCGGCATTGAGGACGTCGAAATAGGCCTGGGCGACGCGCAGGATCAGATCCTGGCGGGCCTGCTCGAAATTGGCCTCGGCCTGCACCACCTGCAGCTTGGCCTGATCGTAGGCAATCCAGTTCTGCCAGCGGAACAGCGGCTGCGCCAGTGTCAGCTGGTAGCTGTTGCTGTTGAAGCGCGGGTTGCTCATTGCGCCGCCGCCATGCAACTTGATCTCGTTGTCGTTCCAGGTGCTGGCACCGCTCAGCGAGATATTCGGCAGCAGGCCGGACAAACCCTGCGGCGCCTTCTCCTGGCCGGCCGCCAGCGTCGCCCGGGCGGCGATGAACTGCGGGTCGTTGTCTTGCGCCAGGCGGTAAATTTGGGCCAGGTCGGCGGCGCTGGCCAGCGCGGGGAAAAGCGCCGGAAAAGCAGCGGCGACGAGCAGACGGGAGAGCTTGAACATGGTTTCCTCAGTAACGACGCATGGCAGGATCGACGTCGGCGGCCCAGGCTTCAACCCCGCCGGCGAGGTTGAAGAGCCGGGCGTAGCCCTTGCGTTCCAGGAACATGGCGACCTGCATGCTGCGGCCGCCGTGGTGGCAGATCACGACAATGTCCCGTTCCGCATCCAGTTCCCCGTCTTGCATCGGTACGAGGTGCATGGGAATGTGCAGCGAGCCCGGAATGTGGCAGAGCTCGAATTCCCAGGGTTCGCGCACATCGAGCAGCAGCGGAGCCGGGCGCGAAGCGTCGGCGAGCCAGTCTGCCAGTTGATGGGCGCGAATCTGCTGCATCAGAACGAGAAGCTTTCGGCAGCGGCAAAGCCGTCGAGCGACGGAATCACCGTTTCGAACAGGTTGACCGTGTTGAAGACGCCTTCTGCGGTGCAGGTGACCAGTTGCGCTTCCATCACCGGCGCCGTGCCGACCACCGCCGCCAGGCGACCGCCGACGCGCAGCTGCTTGAGGATGCTGGCCGGAATTGCGGGCACTGCACCGGAGAGCACGATGGCGTCGTAAGGACCGCGCGCCGCCCAGCCGTTGGCGCCGTCGCCAACTTCAACGCTGACATTGGCGATACCGGCCTGTTCGAGATTGGCGCGTGCCATCTCGGCCAGTTCGGGGCGCGACTCGACGGTCACGACATGATCGGCGTGCGCCGCCAACAGTGCCGCCATGTAGCCGCTGCCGGTACCGATTTCGAGAACCTTGTCGCCCTTCTTGATGCCCAGTTCCTGCAGCAGCTTGGCTTCCATCTTGGGGGCCAGCATCAGCTGGCCGGCAGCCAGCGGCAGTTCCATATCGGCGAAGGCCAGGTTGCGGTGGGCGGCGGGAACGAAGTCCTCGCGCTTGACGACGAAAAGCAGGTCGAGAACTCGCGGATCCAGAACCTCCCAGGGCCGGATCTGCTGTTCGATCATGTTGAAGCGCGCTTGCTCGGTATTCATGTGGGTCTCCGCAGGCTTTATATTAGCAGATACTAATATTTTAGTTCCGACAAAAGGCGATTATACCTGACTCCGCAACAGCCCCTGCTGCAGGAGATCCATATGAAGTTGTAGATAGTGTTGCGGATCGTGCTCGCAACCGGCGCAACAGCCGAAAGAGTGGCGCCAGATCAGCAGCATCAGCACCGGCGCGATGATCACGTCGATTGCGATCTCGACCTCCATCGCGCGGAACTCCCCGCTGGCCATGCCCCGGCGCAGTGCGGCACCGAGCAGCGCGCGGCCCTGGCTGATCACCTGTTCGTAGTAGAACTGCGCAACTTCGGGGAAATTGGTCGCTTCGGCGACCATCAGCTTGGGGATGCCGGCATACGCCGTCTGGCCGATCTTGGCCCACCAGTTGTCGAGCAGCTTTTTCAGCAAATCGAATGCCGAACCCTGATGACGGGCAGCGATTTCCTCGTTTTCGACCAGCACCGGCACGATGCCTTCGCGGATCACCGCCTTGAACAAGGCCTCCTTGTTCTCGAAATAGAGATACAGGGTCCCCTTGGACACACCGGCCTGCGCCGCGACGTCTTCGAGGCGGGTGGCGGCAAAACCACGGGCGACAAAAAGGTCGAGCGCCGCCGCCAGCAGTTCGGCCGGGCGCGCTTCCTTGCGGCGTTTGCGAAGAGAGGGAATCGGGAAATTCATAAACAATTAATGACTTGTTGGTCATTAATTTACCCGGCACTCCCGCGCCGGTCAAGCCCGGGTCGCATCGCTCCTGATTCAGGCAGAAATCTGCCCTTCCTTGCCCGATAGGCTTCTCAAGGTGCTGCCGACAACGCTATAATGCGCGAATGGGCCGATAGCTCAGCTGGGAGAGCGCCGCGTTCGCAATGCGGAGGTCGGGAGTTCGATCCTCCTTCGGTCCACCAGCTGCCTATCCTTGCCAACAGCCGTATCTGTTGGCATTTTTATCGGCACTGCCCCGTGGAGGGGTTCCCGAGCGGTCAAAGGGATCAGACTGTAAATCTGACGGCACTGCCTTCGAAGGTTCGAATCCTTCCCCCTCCACCACCACCCCCTTTTTTTGCTTGCATCGCTGGCTGCGCCGGTTTTCCGCTGGCGAATCACGCTCGGCCGGGCCGCGTTATGGAATTTCTGCCGCCGGCATCCGCCCCAGAATGATCGCGGTCTTTTTGGCCAGCCCCGGCGCGTTGCGGTTGCGGTCGTAATAGCGCGGGTTCGGGACCATGCCGGCGAGCCGCGCCGCCTGTTCCGGGCCGAGCTGGGCGGCGCTGCTGCCGTAGTAATGGCGGGCGGCGGCTTCGGCGCCGAAAACACCGTTACCCCATTCGATCACGTTGAGATAAACCTCGAAGATCCGCCGCTTGCTCCACAGGTTTTCCAGCATCAGCGTGATGATCGCTTCCTCGGCCTTGCGCAGGTAGGACTTGTTCGGGCTGAGGAAGAGATTCTTGGCCAGTTGCTGGCTGATGGTCGAACCGCCGGCGACCGGCTTGCCTTTCTTCTGGTTCTTTTCCAGCGCTTTCTGCATCCCGTCCCAGTCGAAGCCTTCGTGATCGACGAACTTTGCGTCTTCGGAGGCGATCAGCGCGCGCTTCAGATGCGGCGAAATCCGCTCGTAGGGCAGCCACTGCTGCTGCAGTTGCGCTTGCGGATTCTTCTCGCGCAATTCGGCGAGGCGGATTTCCATGAAGCGGGTCGAGCCGGGGTTGAAGCTGCCCCAGAACAGCACCCAGCCGAGCAGCCACAGCTGCCAGAGCAGGAAAAGCACGAGCAGCGCCAGTAGCCCCCGGCGCAGCCAGCGGCCGATCAGGCTCATGCGGCGAGCGCGGCGCGCAGCTCGGCGAGCACGCCGGCGGTTGCCGGGCGCAGGCCGCGCCACAGGCGGAAGGCTTCGGCAGCCTGTTCGACCAGCATCCCCAGCCCATCGGCGCAGCCTGCCGCGCCCTGGCTGCGGGCGAGCGCCAGGAAGGGTGTTTCGCCCTTGCCGTACATCATGTCGTAAGCCAGGCTGCCGGCGGCGAACAGGCCGGGCGGCAGCGGCAGGCTGGCGCCGGCGAGGCTGGCCGAGGTGGCGTTGATCACCACGTCGAAACTGCGGCCGGCCAGTTTTTCGTAATTTCCGCCGTCGACCGTGGCATTCACGGTCGACGCGCTATTCTGGAAGATTTCGGCCAGCAACTCGGCCTTGTCAGCGCTGCGGTTGGCAATCGTCAGGCTGTGCGGGCGTTCGCCGAGCAGCGGCTCGATCACCCCGCGCGCGGCACCGCCGGCGCCGAGCAGGAGCACGCGGCGCCCGGCCAGGGCAACGCCGAGGTTGGCGACGATGTCGCGGACCAGGCCGGCACCGTCGGTGTTGTCGCCGACGATCTCGCCGTCGGCAAAGCTCAGGGTATTGACCGCGCCGGCCAGTTCGGCCCGGGTGCTACGCCGGGTGCACAGGCGGAAAGCCTCTTCCTTGAAGGGGACGGTGACGTTGGCGCCGCATCCGCCGCCGGCGACGAATTCGGCAACGCTGGCGGCAAAGCCGTCGAGCGGCGCCAGCCGCGCTTCGTAGCGCAGGTCCTGGCCGCAGGCTGCAGCAAAGGCGCGGTGGATGGCTGGCGACTTGGAGTGGGCAATCGGGTTGCCAAAAACGCAGTAGAGGTCAGTCATGGCCGGGCTTGCGAAGAAGGGTTTAGCGGGCGGAGAGTTGATCGCCCTGGCTGAAATGCCAAGTGCGGGTGATTTCCAGAATATCGGTGTCGCGCCGGATGTCGGGCGGGAAGGGCGAATACGGCGAGGCCAGCTGGACGATGCGGCGGGCGGCATCGTCGAGCACCTTGTAGCCCGACGAACGGTTGATTTCAATCGACTGAACCCGGCCGTCGGCGGCCAGCGACACGGTCAACACCAGCGAGCCGTACAATTTGCCCCGCGCTTCCGGCGGGTAATTCAGCGTCCCGACCCGTTCGACCTTTTGCCGCCAGTCTTCGAGATACTGCGCGAAGCGGTACTCGCTGGTGCGGATGCCGATGTTTTTCTTGCGCGGGCGCTTGTTGTATTCGTCGGTGGCCTTGCCGATCTCGGCCTCCAGCCGGGCCATCGCCTTGGCGGCTTCGGCCAGGTCGAGGCCGGAGAGCACCGGCGCCGGCTGCGGCTGTTCGTCACGGCGCTCGCCCTTGCTGACGCTGACCGGGGCCTTGGCCTGGGTCATCAGTTTTTTCTGCTCGCGTTCAAGTTGCTGCACCCGCTTTTGCGTCTGCTGCAGCTCGTTGCCCGCACTTTTCTGAGCACTTGCCGGCAAGGGCGTCTTCGCCCGCCGTTCGCTGTCTTCGTTGCCGCCGCCGTCGAGGCTGGCCTGCGCCAGCGCCTGCGCGTCGCTCGGCTTGCGCTGGCCCTTGGCGTTGACCAGCACGATGTCCATCGCCTTGTCGCGCATCGAGCGCGACAGGTCGGGCTGGGTGAAATGCAGCATCAGCAACGCGGTGTGGGCCAGCAGCGAAATCGCCAGCGCCGTCCCCAGACGGCGTTCGGGCGACCACCAGTGCTGCCAGCCCGGCAGGTTCAACTTCACGCCGCCGACTCCTCCGTCGGCGCTGTGCCCGGCGTCGCGCCGGCACCATCCGCCTCGTCGCCCTCGCTGGTCGCAGCGTTGTCCGCGTCACTTTCGGCGT
>ERZ1066115.172-NODE-172-length-22128-cov-14.375345_pt1 | contig 22128 bp, 19 predicted proteins | sample MGYA00382762_ERZ1066115 | MGnify/ENA primary metagenome ERZ1066115 (study PRJEB33369, sample SAMEA5778345) | biofilm metagenome | biome: Industrial cooling water; feature: Water cooling tower basin; material: Biofilm | place: United Arab Emirates | collected... | reverse complement strand
CGGCTCGGCGGGGCCGCCCGCGAGCCGTATGACGGACTCGGCCCGGCCGTCGAGCCAGACGGCGTCGCCATAAGCCCGCGGGCGCGCGCCCAGTCCGGCGAAATCCGGAGCGCCTACGGGCGCGAAGGGCGAGCCGAAGGCCGCGGCCCTGCTCGGCCAATACCCCGACGCGGAACCGGGAGCGGGCGTCCCCAAAGGAGAAGGCTCGACGGCGGTCGCCGCTTCCGGCGCGGCCGGGGCCTGCGTATCGGGGGCGAGCTCGTCCCCGGGCGAACGCCCCGAGCCGCAGGAGGCCAGGGCCGCGGTCATCGTTAACGAGAGAAGGAGGCGACGGCCTAGGGATTTCATCGGCTCCCCTCCTTGCGCAGGGCGGCATCCTCGGCCGCCGCGTACGATCGCGCCAAGGCCGCTACGGCCGCTTCGCCGAGCCGCGAGGCCATCCAAGGCGCCAGGCGCCGAGAAGGAGCGGCGGCCGCGCCGGCGTTGCGGACGGCGTCCGAGCCCAGACCCGTTTCGCCGGGCCAGGGGTCGAGCAGCTCCGCCCGCAGGGCCAAGTCGGCGGCGCCGCGATAGGCGTAGCGTAAGGCGTCGACGCGTTCGACGTAGGCGTACGCGGGGAGCTCGCCGCCGAATACGGTCCGCAAAGAGGCTTCCATAGAGGCCCTGAGCGCGCCGTAGGGCGGATAGTAGCGCGCGCCGTCTACCAGCAACTCAAGGTCGACGGCTGCCCCGAGGCTCGCGCCCGCCAGCGGCAGGCAACGCAGCGTAAGGCTGAGTTGCGGCGTCGAGGCGGCGTAGCCGCTGGATCGTAGCCAAGCCAGGAGTTCGGCCCTAAGGTCGCTCGTCAGGGCTTCCTGGGCCCGAAGCCAATAGCCGTCCCGACGAGAGCCCAGGCGCGATCGGGCGGCGGACCCCGCGGGGCCGAGCGGCGCGCCGAGCGCCTCGTCGGCGCCGTAGGAGGCGGAGAGGCGCGCGAAAGCCGCCGGCTCGTCGCTCAGCGCGCGGAGGGAAGCCGATAGCCACGCGGCGTAGAGCTCGAGGGCCGGCTCAAGCTCGTCCTCGCCCGGCGCGCGGACCGCCAGCGGCGTCGCGGGCGGCGCGGCGGCGGCGAGCGCGCGAAGTTCCGGCTCGCCGAGGCCGCTCGAGCGCGCGAGGTTAATGAAGTCCAGTTCGCGCATGAGAGACAGCCTCACGGCCAGGTAGCCGAAGGCGTCTCCGCGAAGCGCGCAATGGCTAACGAATCGGGCCGCCGCTCCGTAGGCCCGGGCTAGGCCGACGGCGGCGGTAAAAAGCCCCTCCTCCGTCGCGGCGCCCCAGGCCGCGGCGAAGGACGCGAGCGCCTCCCGCCCGCCGGGAGCGCCGCCGAGCCGCTCGCGCGACGCCGCGAGGTAGGAAGCCGGGCCCGGCCCGAGCGCGGCCGCGAGAAGCTCGTCGACGGCGGCCTGCTTCAAGGCCGCGAGCGCATCCTCGCCGATGCGCCAAGCGTGGTCCATCGCCACGGATGCGTCGTAGGCGAGAAGGAGCTTCGTAGATCGCTCGGCGTAGGCGCGGGCTTTCTTAGCCTCCGCGATGAAAGCCGAGGCGGCGCCCAGCGCCGCGGCCTCGGCGGACTTCACGGCCTCGTAGGCGGCTTGAAAGGCGCCATGATCGAAGCCGGCGTCGACGTCCGAGCCGGATTCGAACCAGGCCCGCCAGAAGGCCGCGAGCCGCCGTTCGGCCGAGCCCAGGCCGAGCCTGGCGGTCTTGAGGGCCGCCGCGGCGGCGTCCGCCTTGGCCTGGTCGCGCGGGGCGACCAGGGCGCGGAGGCCGGCTTCTAGTTCGGCGACGGCGACGGGAGAGACGAGCTCGGCCGAGGCGGCGGCGGGGACGGCGACCTGCGCGCTCGGCTTGCCTTGCGCGCTCGGCTTGCCCTGCGCGCCGATCGCCGTCGCGAGCGTCGAGGCGACGATAAACGCAGCGAGTCTAAATTTAAGCGGAACGGCTCGAGTCAATATTGATGGGCTCCTATCGAGGGATGGGCGTTATATCGATCGCCCGCCCAGTCTAGCGAAGGGGCCGCGCGGACGCAGGCCGAGCTCGGGGCGAGGCGATAAAAATCCTTTTCCTTACCGGCGAACGATACCGCCGGGGCCTCTTCGAAGTTGGGCATGAAACCCCGGGCCAAGCGCTTATTGAGCTCGGCGAGCTCGGCGAAACCCCAGAGGGCGTTGGCGTAGGCCAAGGAGCGGCCCGGGATCGGCGCCGAACTCTCGAAGCGAGCCCGGCCGGCTCGGGCCTGCAGGATGTTAGCCGCCAGTTCGTAGCCGGAATTCTCCGAGGATATCAGGCTCAGGTCGCCGGCCGCTAGTATCATCGTGCCGTAGGCCAGCTTCAAGGAGGCGTCGCGGCTCAGCGAGGCTACGAGCGCCGGCCCCTTCCAATCGAGCTCCAGATAGCAGCCGGTAGACCGGAGCGCGGCGCCCTCCAGGCTGAAGAGCCTGAACGAAGCGGCCCCGGATCGGACGAAGAACGCCGAGTCGGCCAGCCGCGCCGAGCCGCCGGCGAGCGAGAGCCCGGAGAACGCCTGGCCGGGGCTCGCGTCGACGCGGATAGAGGAGAGCGCGAGCTCGGAGCCCCGGGCGCGGAAGGCTTCGAAGAGCATGACGCCGCTCGCCTCGAGCCGGGCGTCCGAGAGGGCGAGATCCGATCGCTCGAGCTGCGCGAAGCGCGCCGTCACCGAGGACGACGCGCGATACGATAGCCCCTCGGCCGTCAGTATCGACGAGGTCAACGACAAGGCCGCCGCGTCCAGGCCGCCGCTCACGGCGAGCGACACGTCGCGCATGGTCAGGTCGGCGTCGGCGGCGCGGATGGCGGTGAAGGTCCCGCGGCCGCTAAACCGCAGCGCCAGGTTCCGGACTTCGGCCGGGCCGCCTGTGAATCGAAGGTAGGCGGCGTCCGGACCGGGTTCGCCTTCGAATTCGAGCGAAGCCCCCGAGCTACCGCCCTCCGCCCAGGACGCGCCTCGGGCGCCGATCAGGCGGAAGCCGGTTCCGATCGCGAGGCTACCGGTCACGGCGAGCTTGCCGCGGACATAGACGGTGCGTCGGCCCATGGCCTCCGCCCGGGCGAGCGCCTCGCGGAGCTCGCCGAAGGGGTCGGCCATCGTCCCGGCGGCGCCGGCGCGGCCGCCTTCGGACACGTAGACCGAATCGGGATCGATGACCAGGCTCCGCGGCGCCATAGGCGCGGAGCGGTTGCCGAATTCGTCCTCGGCGTAGGCGCGGATGACATAGTTACGGCGGCCTCGTCGCCCTTCGCCCAGGCTGAGCGGCCCCTCGTATAGTCGATAGAGCGGCGTATCGGGATCGACGCTGACGAAGATGCTGCCCTCTTGCGGGCTGAAGGCCACGGTCTCGACGGCCGCCGCCTCGGGATCGTCCGCGAGGCCCGAAAGCGTCGGGACGGGCGGGGGTTCGCGGTCGATGCCGAAGCGCAGGAAGCGTTCGGGCCCGATCGATCCGTCTTCCGCTACGGCGGCGACGCGGATGCGGTAGCGCGTGAGCGTTCCAGCCCGGCCCTCGAGCCTGAGGGCGCGGTCGAGCGAAGGGCTCGCGGGCCCTATCGGGGCGGGCGCCGCGCCGTCGACCCCGAGCTCGTATCGCAGCCCGGCCTGGTCGGCGCTCAGCTCTACCGCGGCGCCGTACATTTGCCCGTCGATCGCTCCCCGCACGATCGGAGCCGACGCGAGCCGGACGCGCGCTAGCTCGAGCTCCCGGAGCTCGCCGCGTAGCCCGTTCGCTTCGGCGTAGTAGCGCACGATCCGATCGCCGCCGGCTCGATCGACGACGACGGGAGCCTCGTAGGTCTCGAAGGGGGCGCCGTCTACCGATACGTAGATCGGCGCCGAGGCGCTCGGCCAGGCCAGCACGCTCGACGGGCCGACGAGCCGGACGGACGGCGCGGGGGCCTCGGGGCGGAGCCGCGCCGCCGGCGAGCTCGCCCGGCGGATCTCAAGGCTCGGGCCGGGCGCGGGGTCGCCGTCGGCTACGCGATAGGCTACGCGGATATAGAGAGGGCGGAGATCGCCCCGGCACACGGGAACTAAGGCGGCGGCGCGGCCGTCGCGCTGGGCCAGCTCGGCATAGGCCTCGGGCGGCAGGTCATCGTTCGGGTCCTGGGCGACGGCCAGGAGGGCGGTCGCGCCCGGGGGCGGGCTGAACTCGACGGCGAAACCGACGGCGAAATCTTCGGTCGCCGTCAGGCGCCAGTCCGCCTCGGCCGGCGCGGCCGTACCGACCGGGGCAGCCGCGACGGTCGGGCTAAGCGCGGCGCCCGCGGCCGATGCGCCCGAAGGGCTCAAGCCTTCGGGCGCCAAGAGCCAGGTCGAGAGGCTAAGCCCGCTCAGGTTGCCGGCGGCGTCGCGGGCGTAGGCGGCCAGGCCGACGGTACGCGTGGCGTCCGGGGGCGCCGTGAAGCGCAGGCCGGCCTCCGGGTCGTAGGCGGAGAAGGGACCGCCGTCGACGCTGACGAAGAGAGCGCCCTCGCCGGCTACGCGCGGCGAGAGCGAGGAGCCGGCGAAGCCCGGCGGCGGCTCGATGGCCGGCGGCCTAGGGGGCCGGCGATCGACCGTGAAGCTCACGACGCTGCGGGCGCCGCCCTCGTCTAGCTCGATGTCGTAACGGCGCGTCTCGCCTTGAAAGGCGACCAGGGCCACCGGCCCCGCGGCGTCGATCCAGGGTCCGTCGGGGCTAAAGCGGTATCGGGAGCCTATGGGCGGCTCGAACCCGGCCGGTATCGCCGCCGATGCGCCCGAGGCGGTCGCCGAGGCGGCCGGTCCCGCCGTCGTCGGCGAGGGGTCTTGGGCGGCGATCGGCGCCGCCGTCAGCAAGGCGCCCAGCGTCGCGCAGGCGATGAGGCGAAGCCGAGCCGGCGTCCCGAGCTCCCGTCGCATGGCTATTGCTTAAGGACCGACAGGATCTCCTGCAGCTCCGGATCCTCGGGATAGTAATGCGTCTTGAGCTCGGCCTCGGTTAAGCCCACCAGCTCATGGCTCATGTAGTGGATCCAGCGTTCGTCCTCCGGCTTCTGGATGTCGTGCAGGCGGCACCAGTAGTCGGGGACGATCGGCAGGGATTCGCCGCGGTAGCGGACGATCTTGTAGTCGTGCACGGCTATCTTGAGATCCTTGCGGGGCACGCCCTTCTCAAGGATCACGTTGGCCAGGTGGTTGATGGTCCGGCCCGAATCGTAGATGTCGTCGACCAGCAGCACCTTGTCGCCGTTGCGCAGGTACTCGGGGCTGTAGGTCCATCCGTCGACCCGCACCTGCTCGCACTGGCGCACGTCGGTGTACGAGCGGGCGACGACGGCGGCGTAGAAGACGGGGCGATTATCCTTGCGTACGGCCTTGAAGTATTCTGATATGACGTTGCCCAGGTAGGCGCCGCCGCGGAGCGAGACGTAAACGACGTCGGGCACGAAGCCGTCGGTGTGGATGCGGTGCGCGAGCTTCAGCGCGTTATTGCGGACTTGGTTGTATGAGATGAATTCCTTGCTCACGCGGTACCCCGTTTCATGCTAAATAAGTCTGCGGGCGAAGGCCCGACGCGGCGGTCGGGCCATGCACCTCTTTACTGTAGCATCACTTGCGAACCAAGGCAAGGGTCTCTAGTTTTTGGCCGTCGCGGTAGACCTCGAGCTGGATGCGCGAGGCCTTGGCGTCGTTGATCAGCCGGTAAAAATCGGCCGCGGTCGCGATCTTATTCCCGTTCACGGCGGTGATCACGTCGTCGCGCCGCAGCGAGAGCGCCGCCGCCGGGCTGCGCGCCACGACGCCGGCTACCGCCACGCCGCCCGAGCCGCGGGGGAGCTTCTGCGCCTCGGCCAGCTCCGGCGCCAGGGCCGCGACCTCCACGCCGGGCCAGAGCCGCGAGCCGTCGGCGGCGGCGGCCTCGTCGCGCTCCTCGATCAGGATGCGCCGCTCCACGCTCTTACCGTCGCGAAGCAGGCTAAAGGTGGTCGCGGCGCCGGGGGGCAGGTCGCCGACGATGCGCACGAGCTGCTCCACGGAGGCGACCGGGCGGCCGTCGACCGCGGTGACGAAGTCGCCGGGCAGGAGTCCGCCCTTGCCCGCCGGGCCGTCGCCGAACACGTGGGCGATGAGGGCCCCGCGCCCGTTCCCCGCGCCGAGCTGAGCCAGGGTCTGCCGCTCTGAGGCCGATAGGAGCACGCCCAGCCAACCGTAGCTCACCCGGCCGCGGGCGATGAGGTCGTCTACGGCGCGGCGTACGTTGTTGATGGGGATGGAGAAGCCCAGGCCCACCGAGCCGCCGGTATTGCTGGCTATCCAGGTGTTGATGCCGACGATCTCGCCGCGGATGTTCGCCAGGGCGCCGCCGGAATTGCCGCGGTTGATGGCCGCGTCGGTCTGTATGAAGTCGTTGATGTTGCCCTGCGGGCCGCCGTCGCGGCCGATGGCGCTGACGATGCCGGCGGTCACGGAGGCCGACAGGCCGAAGGGACTGCCTATGGCCACGGCCCAGTCGCCGACCTTGAGCGTGTCGGAATTGCCCAAGGAGGCGACGCGCAGCTCCTCGGAACCCGCCTTGAAGGAGACGACGGCCAGGTCCTTGCGCTCGTCGGCGCCGACCAGCTCGCCCTCGAACTCGCGGCCGTCGCTCAGCTTGACGGTGATGCTCGTGGCTCCGGCCACGACGTGCTGATTCGTCAGGATGAAGGCCGTCTCGCCGTCGCGGCGCACGATGACGCCCGAGCCTAGGCCTTCCTGCTGGAACTGGCGCGGCGCCTCGCGCTCCTCGGGCGCCTGCTCGGGATTGCCGAAGAAGAAGCGCCAGGGGAAATCCTGGCTCTCGGGCACGGCGCTGGTCCCGATGACGCGGAGCTCGACCACCGAAGGCAGGACGGTCTCGGCTACGTGGTTGAACGCGGTCTGCAACGCCGTCGCGTGCTCGACGGCCTCCTGGACGCCGGGCGCGGCCGGGACCGGCTGGGCGTACGAGAAGGCCCCGCCGCCCGCGGCGGCGTCGGAAGGCCGCCCGCCGGCGAAGACGGCGAAGGCCGCCACGAAACCGATCATGATGCCTATGAGCACGAGGTTCACCAGGAACACGCGCTTAGAGAAAAGGGATCTGGTTATGGACATACGGCGCTCCTTGATGCGGCGCCGCCGACCCGCGGCCGGCGCGCGTCGCGCGGTTCAAAATATTCCAGCGTCCAATATAACGATTTTACGATGGCTCGGTTACCGCGGGACGCCGTTTACCAGCGCGTCAGGACTTCGATGCCGCCCTCGGTGACGGCGACGGTATGCTCGAAGTGGGCGGAATACGAGCCGTCGCGCGTGACCACGGTCCAACCGTCGTCCGTCTCGTCGATGGCGTCGCCCCCGGCGTTGATCATGGGCTCGATAGCCAACACCATGCCGGGCACGAGGCGGGGATTGGGGCCCGAGCTCACGTAGTTCGGCACCTGCGGATCCTCGTGCACGCCGAAGCCGACGCCGTGCCCGCAGTACGGGCGCACGACCCCGAAGCCGTTGGCCTTGGCGTGGCTGAAGACCGCCCTGGAGATGTCGTGGACGCGCCCGCCGACCTTCATGGCGGCTATGGCGCGCTCCAGGCATTCTTGGGTTACCTTCACCAGGCGCTCCGTCTCCGGCGCGACCGGCGGCAGGGGAACGCTGAAGGCGGCGTCGCTAAAGTAGCCGCCCAAGTTGATGCCGCAGTCTATGCCGACGAGGTCGCCGGGCTTCAGGACGCGCTTACCCGGTATGCCGTGGATCACTTCCTCGTTGACCGAGATGCAGAGGGCGGCGGGAAAATCGTAGTAGCCTTTGAAGGCCGGTAGCGCCCCGGCCTTCTCGATAAAGTCCTCGGCTTCGCCGTTTAGCTCGGCCGTGGAGACGCCTACGACGATACGGGGTCGCAGGAAGGCATAGAGCTCCGAAAGCAGCTCGCAGGAGGCTCGGATGCCGGCTAGTTGCTCGGCGTTCTTTAATTTCAACATAGGACGAAAACCTTTCTCAGGCGTATGACGATACGGTCGACGAGGGCTCGCGCAAGCGGCGCGAGCGGCCGCGGCGGCCGAAGCCTCGCGGCCCCGCGTATCCTAGGATAGCCTCTAGGGGCTCGGGGCATCAAGCGCGAGGAGCCCGCGCGCGGCGCCGGGGGCGGCGGGGTCCAAGGAGAGGGCCGCCATGAACGCGGCGCGGGCCCGGACCGCGTCCCGCGCTCGGCGCCACGACTCGCCCTCGCTGACCAGGATGCGCGCCTTGGCGGCGGCGTTAGGCGCGGCCCCCGCGGCCGCGGCGTAGCGCTCGGCCGCCTGCGCATGCCGTCCGAGCCCTTGCAGGGCCTGGGCCGCGCCGAGGGCAGCCGCGTAGGCCTCCTCGGCCGCGGTCGGGCCGTCGAAGCGACCGAGCGCGGAGGCGTAGTCGCCGCGCGCTAGCTCGTCGATCGCGTCCCAGAACCAAGCCCGCGGCAGGGAGGCGGCGACGGGAACGGAGGCGGCCCGCAGGGAGCGGTAATCGGCCCAGAGCCGCCCCGAGGCGAAGACCGCCAGGGCCTGATCGACCACGGCGGCCCGGTTCGGATGCGCGGCCAGCGCGTCCAAGCCGACGGCCCGGGCCCGAGCCGGCTCGAGCGAGGCCCGCAGCCCCAGCGCGGCCGCGGCGAGCTCCCCGTTGCGCTCGGCGCCCGAGGCGTCCAGGGCGGCGAGCGCCTCGCCCACCCTGCCCCGCCGCGCTAAAAAGTACGCGCGCTCCAGCCGGGCCTCGGGCAGGGCGCCGAAGGCCGCGATCAGGCGATCATAGGCGAGCGCCGCGGGGTCGGGCCCCGCACGCGGTAGCAATTCCTCGGGCGGGCGAGGCTTGGCCACGGAGGCGGCCTGCCCCCCGCGCCCGGCGCGCGCCTCGTCGCCGCGCGCGGCCGTAGCTCCGGCCGCCGTCGTATCGGCGGCGGCGAGCCGGCCTAAGGCGGCGAGAATCCGCCAGCTATAGTCCGGATGCAGCTCGGCCGCGAGCGTATACGCGGCCCGAGCGGCCTCGTAGCGGCCGGCTAGATAGGCCGCCGAGGCGACGAGCTCGAGCGCCGCCGGATCGTCGCGGTAGAATTCGGCGTCCAAATCGGCTAAGGCGTCGAAGAGCCCCGCGTCCCAGAGGAGCTCGAGCGGCGCCGAGGCGCCGGCGGCCAGGCCGGCGCGGGCCAATTCGCGGGCCGCGGACGGCATACCGCGGCGCATGGCCGCCAAGGCGCCGAGCACGAAGAAGGCGGGGTCGCCTACGGCGTCGGCCACGCGGGCGTAGGCCGCCGGCTCGACGACGAGCTCCGCGCCCGCGGCCGAGGCGCTCGCCATGAGCTCGGCGTAGTGTAGCGGGAAATCCTTCGGGCCGCCCGCCGCGTCGAGCGCCTCGGCGGCGTCGGCGAAGCGGCCGTCCCGCATGAAGGCGTCGAAAGCCGCCAAGAGCGCCGCCTGGCTGAGCGCGCCGCCGTCCATCAGGGCGCGGGCGACGTCGGCATAGAGCGCGGGACCGCGTTCGGCCGCCCTTTTTAGCAGCCTGAGCCTATCGGCGGACGACGAAGCCAGGCCCGCGGCCGTCGCGAAGAGCTCGGGTCCGGCGGCCGAGGAGCCCGAGTCCATCAAGGCGAATAGGGCGTTTAAGGAGGGGGCGGGCCGTCGGGCGCAGGCGGCCGGGACGACGAGCCCGAAGGCGACGAGGGCGAGGGCGCCGACCGCGAACGCGGCCGGCGGGGCTTTCGCGCGGCGCGCCGCCCGGGGACCGGGCCTTAGCGCGCGCCGAGCTCTTTCCATACGGCGTCCAACACGCCGTTGATGAAGCGGTACGAGTCTTCGGCGCCGTACTCCTTGGCGATCTCTATGGCCTCGTCGATGGTGATCTGGGCCGGGATATCCCTCTGGGCTAAGAGCGAATAGACCGACACGCGCAAGATGGCCAGGTCCACCTTCTTGAGGCGCTCGAAGGCCCAATGCTCCAAATGGCGCTTGATGAGCTCGTCCACCTCGGGCAAGCGCTCCAAGGTCCCCGCCGCCATGAGGCCGGCGAAGGCCTTGAGCTCCTCGTCGGCCGCGGCGGCCGACTCCTCGGAGAGCCAGGAGAAGGAGAGGAGCTCGCGCTGCGGGACGCCGGAGGCGTCCCAGGCGTAGAGGGCCTGGAAGGCCAGGATGCGGGCTTTACGTCGCGAGGCCATCAGGGACGCCCCGTGATCCTGACCTCGGCCTGCTTGCGCAGCTGCGCCCGCAGCTCCGAGAAGGCTTTAGCTATGAACTCCTGCTGGCGCTTCCCGGCGATCTGCTGGGCGAGCCAAGCCTGAACGGTGACGGTCTGGCCGGGCGCCACGGGATCGGAAAGCTCCAGCTGCTTCTGCGGGAAGCTCTCGAACTTGCGGGCTATGAACCAGCCGGCCTGGGTCTGGAAGGGAGCCGTATTCGAACCGTCGCGCAGGGCGAAGATCATGTCGAACTGCTCGCGGTTGATCCCGAAGCCGGCCATGATCTGCATGCCCTCGGCCGTCTTGGGCACGAGCAGGTCGCGCGAGGCGCCGTAGCTCAAGTCGGCCGCCTTGAGCCGCACCGAGTCGAAGCTCTCGCCCTTGGCCAGGCGATCCTGGAGGGAGCGTATGACCTGGCCGCCCTTATCGCGCTCGGCCTGGGTATCGGCCTGGAAGGGATAGTAGACCAAGGCGACGCGCGCCGACTCGGGCTGGACGAGCTGGGCCTTGAGGAGCTCGTAATTGCTGACGACCTCCTGGGGCGTTACCGGCGGTATGGCGCGGATATCGGCGGCCTTGGCCGCCTGCAGCCATTTCTGCTGGAGGATTTGCTTACGGATCAGGGTGCGATAGTCGGCCAGGGCGACGCCTTGCGAGCTCAGGTACTGCTCGAACTGGGCGTCGGTGACGTTCTGGCCGAGCTGGGAACGGACCTGGCCGACCATGGCGTTCACCTCGGCGTCCGTCGTCTTGATGCCGTCGCGCTCGCAGAGCTGGGCGAAGAGGATGTCGTCGATGACGTCGTCCAGGAACGCCTTGCGCTCCTCGTCGTTGAGCGCGCGGCCGCGCATCTTCTCGACCTTGGCGACATCGTCCCTGAACTGCCGCTCGGAGATGATCTCCGTCTTGGTCAGGCGCACGGTCGCCATGGGCGTGGAAAGCCCTTGGGCAAAGAGAGGCGCGACGAGCGCCGCGCCGAGGAGGAGGGCCAGGATGCGCTGTTTCATAGTAAACTCCATTCAGGCTCGTATGCAAAACGGCGGACGCGCCATAAGCGCCGCGTTCAGCCGGTTCAGTACCCTAAACAAGCACGGGCGCCCTAGGTTAAAACAAAACCCGCTCTTGGGCAAGCGAAGCGCCTTGGCCCGGGCCCCCTTCGGCGGAGAGCGCTATAAGTCTAGGCTCCCTTAAGCCTGGCCACCGCCAGGCGCTTATCCAGGACCGACAGCCCGGGTAGCTTAGGCTTCAAGGCGCGGGCGCGCCGCAGGTACTCCGCGGCCCGTTCGGCCTCGCCCAGCCGTATGGCCAACTCGGCGGCGCGCCGCAGGAACTGCGCGTCGTTATCGGCGCCGCTACGGCAGGCCAAGGCGTCGTCCAAGAGCTCGAGCTCGCCGGCGGGCTCCATGCAGCGCCCTAGCTCCTCGAGCACCAGGCGCTTAAAGCGCGCGAGCACTACTTCGTAGAAGTAACCGAAGCCCGGCAGGCGTTGCTCCATGGCGATGAGCTTCTTCATGACCCGGTAGGCGTCGTCGAAGCGCTGCCTGGCGATGTATTCCTCGGCGATGCAGAACTCGGCGTCCATGGCCTCCGGCCGCTCGAAGAAGCGCTCCAGGCGGCCGTCGTCGCGCTCGCGTATGCGCTCGTAGAGCGCCAGGGCCTCGTCCTCGAGGCCGTGCAGCAGGTCGTAGAAGACGAGCTTGGCCACGTACTCGGGGCTTTCATCCAAGCGCTCGACCAGCCAACTATGGTAATCGAAGGCGCCGGGGCCTTCCTTGCGCACCACGCGGAGGCGCCCGCGGTCGTATTCGCGCCTGGTTTCGGGGTCGGAGAGGACGCGGTAGGCCTCTATGAGGGCGCGCATGCCCTCTTCCTGGCCCGCGGCCAGGTCGGGATGCTTGGCCTTGGCGCGCCTTCTGAACGCGCTCTTGATCTCTTTCGAGCTAGCCTCGGGGTGGACGCCGAGCGCGCCGTAATGATCCTGCGTCATCGCGTCGCGGGCCTCGCGTATTTCCGCTCGTAGCGGGCCAGGGTCTCGCAGAACGCCACGGCGTCGGCCGAACGCATGAGCTCGGCCGCGCAGGCGGGCGCGTCGATGACGAGGGCCAGGGTCTTGAGGGCGGCGAGATGGACCGAGGCGCGGTTTTGGTCGCTGAGTATCATAAATATGAGCTCGGCCTTCACGATAGCGTCGCCGTCCCGGGAGGCGAAGTCGACGCCGCCGGGCACGAGCGCCGCGGCGCCGTAGAGCGCCTCGGGCAGGGCGAGCTTGGCGTGCGGCAGGGCCAGGCCCGGCCGGATCGCCGTCGAAGACAACGCCTCGCGGCGCTCCAAGGCGCTTACGGCCTCGTCGACGGGAAAACGCCGTTCGCCGGCGGCCGCGAGACTAACGAGGCGCTCGAACAGCGAGCGCCTATCGTTAAAGGTCTCGCCGACGATGATCCGTCCGGGGCTGAAGAGCTCGGAAAGCACGTCGGGCCGCGACTACGGTCTTAGTTGCCGCTGGAGGAAGGCAGGGGGCTCTGCTCGGGGGCGGCGAGCGTCGGCTCGTTGCCCGGGAGCGTACCCGGCGCCTGGGATTCGGCGTTCCACCACTCGCTGCCCTGGCGATCCTGGGCGCGGGCCGCGGCCTCGACGTCGCCGAGCGAATCGCCGCGGTTGATCAGGGCCAGGCTGAAGGCGATGACGAAGAAGAGCCCGCCGAGTACGTAGGTGAACTTCACCACGACGTTAGACGAGCGGGAGCCGAAGGCGGCGCTGCCGGCGCCGGCGAAGATGCCGCCGAGGCCCTCGCCCTCCTGATCCTGGATGACCACCATGAAAATCAACAAGGCGCATACGACGGCGAAAAGCACGAGGAGGACGATAGCGAAAAATCCCATGGTATTTACTCCGAGCTTCAATCTAGAGAACGCGCCGGGGCGTCAGCCGCCGGTGGAAAAGTTCCGGGGGATAATACCCGGAACGGCGCGCCCTGCGCAAGGGCTAAAATATGCCGCCGACGAAGGCGAAAGCGCCTCCGTCGGCGGCTGCCCGAGCGCGGCGCCGCGGACGGTCCGGCGCCTAGGCGCCGAACTTGACGATGGGGACGAAGCTATCGGCCTTGAGCGAGGCGCCGCCGACCAGGGCCCCGTCGATATTCGGCTTGGCCATGAGCTCGGCCGCGTTCTCCGGCTTTACCGAGCCGCCGTACTGTATGACCATGGCCTTGGCCGCCGCCTCGCCGTAGAGCTCGGCGAGCACGGTCCGGATATAGGCGTGCACGGCGTCGGCGTCCTCGGGCGTGGCGGTCTTGCCCGTCCCGATCGCCCAAACCGGCTCGTAGGCTATGACGACCTTCGCGAGCTCCTCGGCGCCGACGCCCTTCAAGCCCTCGCGGACCTGGGTGCCCACGACCGCCTCCAGCCTGCCGGCCTCGCGCTCGGCCAGGGTCTCGCCCACGCAGAGTATGGGCTCCAGGCCGTGCTCGAGCGCCAGGAGGAGCTTGCGGTTGATGAGCTCGTCGGTCTCGAAGTACGAGTGGCGGCGCTCGGAGTGCCCCAGGATCACGGCCTTGACGCCCAGGTCCTTGAGCATGAGGGGGGACACCTCGCCGGTGTGGGCGCCCTGGTTCTCCGGGCCCATGTTCTGGGCGCCCAGGATCAGGGCCGTCCCCTTGATAGCCTCGGCCACGGCCGAAAGGGCGGTAAAGGCCGGGGCGACCATCACCTTACGGTCCGTCCCCTTGAGCGCCGCGGCGAGCTCCTTGGCCAGGGCCACGGACTCGGCGACGGTCTTATGCATCTTCCAATTGCCGGCGATATAGTAGTGCTTCATCATGGCCTTCCTTACTTGCAAACTTCGATGCCGGGGAGCTTCTTGCCCTCGAGGAGCTCGAGGGAGGCGCCGCCGCCGGTGGAGACGTGGCTCATCTTATCGGCCAGGCCGAACTTGTTCACGGCCGCTACCGAGTCGCCGCCGCCGACCACGGTCACGGCGCCGCGGCCCGTGGCCTCGGCCACGAGCTTGGCCAGCTCGCCGGTGCCCTTGGCGAAGGCCTCGAACTCGAAGACGCCCACGGGGCCGTTCCAGACTATGCTCTTGGCGCCGGACAGGACCTCGCGGTACAGGGCTATGGTCTTGGGGCCGACGTCCAGGCCCATGAGGCTCTCGGGCAGCTCGACGGCGTCGATCGCCACGGGCCGGGCCGCCGCGTCGAAGGCCTCGGCGCCGACGTGGTCGACCGGCAGGACGATGCGCACGCCTTTCTCGGCGGCGGCGGCGAGCACCTTCTTGGCGACGTCCAGCTGGTCGTCCTCTACGAGGGATTTGCCTACGGCCTTGCCCTGGGCCTTGAGGAAGGTGAAGGCCATGCCGCCGCCGATGACCAGGGCGGAGGCGTTCTTGAGGAGGCTCTCGAGCACCGCGATCTTGGAGCTGACCTTGGCGCCGCCGATGATGGCCACCATGGGCTTGGGCGGGTTCGTAACCATGGGCTCCAAGTAGGCGACCTCTTTCTCCATGAGGAAGCCGCCGACCGCCGCCCGGGCGAACTTGGCTATGCTGGCCGTGGAGGCGTGGTCGCGGTGGGCGGTGCCGAAGGCGTCGTTCACGAAGACCTCGCCGTAGCCGGCGAGCTCCTTGGCCAGCTTGTCGCGGGCCGCCGGATCGTCGCTCGTCTCTTCCTTATGGAAGCGGGTGTTCTCCAGCATCACGATCGCGCCGGGGCCCTGGGCCTCGATGAAGGCCTTCTTGCCGTAGCAGCCGTCCTCGCCGGCGAAGGCGACGGGCATGCCGAGCTTAGCCGCCAGGTATTCGGCCACGGGCTTCATGCGGTGCTTGCCGGCGATATAGGCCGCCTCGTCCCAGGCCTTGCCGGCCTTCTCGGCCTTCTCCTTAGCCTTCTTGGCGTCCTTGGACGGGTCGCCCAAATGGCTCATGAGCGTGAGGCTGGCGGCGCCCTTCTCGACGACGTAGCGTATCGTGGGTATGGCGGCGACGATGCGGGTATCGTCCTGCACGACGCCGTCCTTCATGGGCACGTTAAAGTCGACGCGCATGACGACGCGCTTACCCTTGAGCTCCAGGTCCTTTACGGTCTTAATCATGTATCGCTCCTCGTTTGGCCGGCTCGCCGCTTAAGGCGGGCCGGCCGATCGGTTCATTGACGGATTAAAAAAAGGCCGCCCCGGAACGAAGCCAGGGCGGCCGACTATTCAGGCGATAGGGCGGCCCGGGCTTAGAGCTTGGCGCCGCTCATGTGGATGACCATGTCCACGACGCGGTTGGAGTAGCCCCACTCGTTGTCGTACCAGGAGACGAGCTTGAAGAAGCGCTTCTCGCCGGGCAGGTTGTTCTGCAGGGTGGCCAGGCTGTCGTAGATGGACGAGCGCTCGTCGTGGATGAAGTCGGTGGACACGAGCTCTTCGTTGCCGTAGCCCAGGATGCCCTTGAGGTAGCTCTCGCTAGCCTTCTTGAGCAGGGCGTCGATCTCCTCGATGGAGGTATCCTTCTCGGCGCGGAAGGTCAGGTCGACCACGGACACGTCCGGGGTGGGCACGCGGAAGGACATGCCGGTCAGCTTGCCCTTGGTGCTGGGGAGCACCTCGCCCACGGCCTTGGCGGCGCCGGTGGTGGACGGGATGATGTTGATCGCCGCCGCGCGGCCGCCGCGCCAATCCTTCTTGGACACGCCGTCGACGGTCTTCTGGGTGGCGGTATAGCTGTGGATGGTGGTCATGAGGCCCGTCTCGATGCCGATGCCTTCCTTAAGGAGCACGTGCACGATGGGCGCCAGGCAGTTGGTGGTGCAGGAGGCGTTGGAGACGACGTGGTGCTTGGACGCGTCGTAATCCTTCTCGTTGACGCCCATGACGAAGGTCTTAATGGGCTTATCCTCGGCCTTGCTCTTGGCGGGGGCGGAGACCACGACCTTCTTGGCGCCGGCCTCCAGGTGGCCGTAGGCCTTCTCGTCGGTAAACAGGCCGGTGGCCTCGATGACGTACTCGACGCCGAGCTTGGCCCAAGGCAGATTCTTGAGCTCCTTCTCGGCCATGACGCACTTGATCTCGTGGCCGTTCACCACGAGCACGTCGTCCTCGGCCAGGGCCGGGTCGCTCTTCTTGGAGCCGACCTGGGCCTTCATGCGGCCTTGGACGGAGTCGTACTTGAGCTGGTAGGCGAAGTATTTGGCGTCGGTGGAGATATCCACGACCGCGACGACGTCGATCTTATCCTTGCCCAAGAGGCCGCGCTCGACCAGGGACTGAAACACGAGCCTGCCGATGCGGCCGAAACCATTAATCGCTACTTTCACAGGATCCTCCTACTAGGATTGAGTGGGACAACTGGTTTGCCCGGCCCGCTAAAGCGCTTAACGTCGTTTTAAACTTGCCGGACCTTATCTTAGCTTCATAAGCATATCGATAAAGAGAATCATGCGTCAATGCGGCGACTGCATAATTATACGCTATTAGCGCTTTTTTTCTCGTATTAATTCTGTAAAGTGGGCGCTCCGGATTCCGATATTCTGAGTGTCGGGCAGGATCATAGTTCCCCTCCCAGTTTGCTATGCTTCCTACCTGGCTGCCTGTCAGGGCGGGCCGGCCTCCCAGAGGCCGGCCTTTTTCGTCGCCTTGACCTAGGCCGGAGCTTTCGCGTAGGCTCAGCCGCGTATGGCCCGTCATAAAGCGCTTATTACCTTGATACGCATCGGCGCCGTGAGCGCCCTCGTCATAGCCCTCTCGCTGGGCGTCCTCTTCGGCGTAGCCCTCGCCTCCACCCGCAACCTCATGTCGGTGGAGAACTTCAGCCAGTTCGACCCGGAGATCCCGTCCAGGCTGGTCGACTCCCAGGGGCGGCTGATCACCGAGTTCTCCGCCGACATCAAGCGCGAGCTCGTGTCCATCAAAGACCTGCCCCAGCACGTCATAGACGCGCTCATTACCCGGGAGGACCGTACTTTTTGGACCCATCCGGGCTTTACGCTCAGCGGCTACTTCCGCGCCTTCTACGGCATCCTGACCGGCAAGCGCCTGGGCGGCGGCTCCACGATTACGCTACAGCTGGCCGGCACGCTCTATGCCGACCGCCGCGACATAAGCTTCAGGCGCAAGCTGATCGAGCTCTGGTACGCCATCCAGCTGGAGCGACGCTTCTCCAAGCAAGAGATCCTGGAGATGTACCTGAACCGCATGATCATGGGTCCGGGTACCTACGGCATCGAGGCGTCCAGCAAGTTCTATTTCGGCCATTCGGCCCGCGACCTCAGCCTGGCGGAGGCGGCCATACTGGTGGTGCAGCTCTCGGCGCCGACCCATTACAACCCCCTGCGCAACCCGAACGTGGCGCGCGACCGCTCGCGGGCCGTGCTCGACGACATGGTCGCCCTGGGCTATACCGGCGCCGAGGAAGCCGACGCCTCCTTCCATGAATACTGGGATAATTTCGACTACACCCGCGTCGCGACCGCCGCGGCCAGCCCGCGGGACGACAAGGCGCCCTGGTTCAGCGAGTACGTCCGCCGCCAGCTGCAGGATATGCTCTACGGCTCCATCGACCTGTATCGCGACGGCCTGACCATACAGACGAGCCTGGACCTGGACCACCAGGAGGCCGCCGACCGCTGGATGAGCCGTTACATCGACCAGGTCAACAAGGAGTACGCCGCGGGAAGCTCGCAGCGCCTGCGCGAGGCCGAGCGCCTCTACGCCCCCATGGCCGAGCTCCTCGGGCTCGCCTTCAACCTGGAGGGGATCTTCTTCCAGGACGCCAAGGTCGAATTCCAAGTGCGGGAGTATTACCGCAAGCACGTCAACCCGACGATCGACGCCATGGCGCTCATGTTCGGCCTCGAGCCCCTGAAAGTCACGTCCAACGCCAGCTGGAACGCCCAGCTCTCGGTCATGGCCCGGAACACCGTCGAGGGCGCCCTCATAAGCCTGGATAACGACAAGGGCTACATCACGGCCATGGTGGGCGGCTCCAAGTTCGAGCAGGCCAACCAGCTCATCCGAGCTACCCAGGCCAGGCTGATGCCCGGCTCGTCGTTCAAGCCGCTCTATTACTCCGCCGCCATCGACTCGCGGCTCTATACCCAGGGCACGCTGATCTACGACGCGCCGGTCGTCTTCTATAATAGCGACGGCACGCCCTACATTCCCTTGAACTTCAAGGGCGAATGGAAGGGCCAGGTCCTGACCTGGCAGGCCTTGGCCAACTCCATGAACGTGCCCTCCGTGAAGATCATCGACGCCATAGGCTTCGACGCCGCCATCAACCGCTCGGCCGCCCTCCTGGGCATCAGCGACCCGACCGCGATCAGGCAGACCTTCCCGCGGCTCTACCCGCTGGCCCTCGGCGTCATAGGCGTCTCGCCGATGCAGATGGCCCGCGCCTTCGCCGTGTTCGCCAACCAGGGCCGCGAGGTGACGCCGATCGCCATCCGCAGCATCCAGGACCGCGACGGGCGCACCATCTTGGAGCCCGAGAAGGAACTCCGGGCGGAGCAGCAGCGACGCGGCAGCGCCGCCCAGATCGTGTCGCCGCAGAACGCCTACGTCATGACCGACATGCTTAAGCGCGTCGTCACCGACGGCACCCTGCGCTTCCAGACGAATTTCGGCCGGCTCTTCACCTACGCCGACCCCTCGGGCAAGCGCTTCACCATCCCGGCGGCCGGCAAGACCGGCACCACCCAGAACTGGGCCGACGCCTGGACCGTGGGCTTCACGCCCTACTACACCACCGCCATCTGGTTCGGCTTCGATTCCCCGGGGAACTCGCTGGGCGTCAACCAGTCCGGCGCGGTCATCGCGGGCACGGCCTGGGCCAACTACATGGAGCAGATCCATCGCGGCCTGCCGTTCAAGGATTTCGCGCGCCCGCAGACCGGCCTGATCGACGTCAAGGTCTGCGCCGTCTCGGGGCTCCTGCCCACGGAGTACTGCGACGAAGGCACCGTCACCCTGACCTTCTACGAGGGGACCCAGCCGCGGGCGTATTGCGACCTGCACCAGCTTAAGACCCAGCAGGCCGAGACGGTCATCCGGGGCTTGAGCTCGCAGCTCGAGCTCCTAGGCGGCGGCCGCGTCGATTCGAGCCTGGATACCGGCGCGCTCGACCTGGACGCCTTGCTGCGCAGCCTGGACGACGCCCAGGACGGCGCGGACGGCGCGGACGATGCCTTCGCGCCTTTCAATCCCTTCGCGCCGCCCCAGGACGGGGACGCCGCCGCGGAGCCGGCCGAAGACGACGGCGTGCTTGATTAAGCGCCCTTAGGGCGCTACCATTAACCGTGGAAGGGCGCGCCGGAGCCGGCGCGCCAGGCAGGGACTTCGGAGGCGCCGGTGCAGGTCGACATAGCCAAGATTAAGCTCAAGCGCCGCGTGCGCAAGGAGCTCGGCGATATCGAGGGCCTCGCCGATAGCATGTCGCGCTTCGGGCAATTGCACCCCCTGGTGCTCACCAGGCGCCTGACCCTGGTTTCCGGCCGCCGCCGGCTCGAAGCCGCGCGCCGCTTGGGCTGGACCAGCGTCGAGGCCATCATCCTCGAGGGCCGCGACAAGGCCCAGCTCCTGGAATTGGAGCTCGACGAGAATATGTACCGCTCGCAGCTGACCCGGGAGGAGATCGACGAGGCCATCACCCGCCTCGATCGGCTTAAGAACCCGGGTTTCTTCCGGCGGCTCTGGAACGCCGTCGCGCGCTTCTTTAGCCGGCTATTCGGAGTCTCGGATTGAGGCCGCGTAGCGCCCCGGCCGCGCTCCTGGCCCTCGCCCTGGCGGCCGCCCTACTGGCCGCCGCGCCCTTAGCCGCCCAGCAAACCCCGGCCCAGCCTACCCGCCTCCCGGTCGTCCGCATCGACCCCTTCACCGGGGAGGCGCTCGAAGCTTCAGAGCTGCGGGCGCTAGAGCGCTTGGTCGGCTCGCACCTCTCCGAGCTGGGGACCTTCCGGCTCGTGGACGAGCAGAGCCGCGTCGCCGCCCTGGAGGAAGCCGAGCTGGCGCTCGCCTTGGGCGGCCGGGCGGGCGCTGCCCCGGCGGCCGCCGACTTCATACTCTCGGGCGGCGTCGAGCGCGTGGGCGAGCTCATGGTCTTTAGCCTGGCCATGACCAGGGCTCGGGACGGCGCCCGCGTCGTCGTGAGCGAAACCGGCGCCGGCGCCAACGAGATAGCCATGGCCGCCCGCGCCTTGACCCTGAGGCTCGTCGGCGCGGAGCGTCCGGACGCCGAGGCGGGCGATACGGCCTCGGCCGGCGCGACGGCCGACTCGCCGCCCCCCGTACGGAGCCGCCCGAGCCTGGCGATGCTCGCCGGCAGTTGGCGCGGGGACAAGGGGCTCGAGACCGTCCGCCTCTACCCCAACGGAACCGGCCTCGCCGTGCTCGCCGGGGGCGGGACGCTCCGGCTCCGCGTCCGCATAGAGGGCGACCTCGTCGAGATCGTGCAGGATCAACCGAACGACCCGGCCATGTACCGAAGCCCGCAATGGGGCTACGAGACCGCGCGCTTCATCGCGTCCAAGGCCCGGCCCATGCGCTGGATCTTCTCGCTGAGCGCCGACGGCGCCGCGCTGTTCGGCGCGAAGGAGTCGGTAGGCTACGACGGCGTCTCCGCCGAGGTGGATAACGGCTACCGGCGCGAGGCCCGTTGGGATAGGCTACGCTAGGCGCGCCTTAGCCGAAGAGCGCGACGGGCTCCGATCGGGCCGTCGACTCGCGCCCTTCGTCGGCGGGGCGCGTCGCTCCCGCCCCCTCGCGGCCGCCCTTGGCGCGCCTCAAGGCGGCGGCGATGGCGTAGGCCGCCGCGGCGATCAAGCCGCCGGCCAGCGCGTAGGCCTTGGACTCCCCGTCGCCGAGCGCCTTCGGCGCCTCGAACGAGACCATCCGGCCCGGCCCGCTCGGCTCCGCCGCGGCCGAACGCCGCGGCCGGACGCGCAGGGCCACTTCGTCCCCGGCTAGGTAGCCCAGGGTGCGGCCTTCGACGGCTATGCGCTCGGGATCCTCGCGCAGCGAGCGCCACTCCGCCTCGAAACGCTCGTAGCGGGACCGCAGCTCGTCGACGTTGGCCCGCATGGCCCCGGCTTGGCGATGCGCCTCTTGGGTCGCTAAGAAACCGCGCGGCCCGAAGGCGGCGCTTAAGGCGGCGTACAGGCAGATGCATAGCCACGCCGCGCTCAGAGTTATCCGTTTCATCCCTTTATATAACGGCGTAGTTCGCCGCGGCTTGAGCGGGGTTTATCGCGCGGCGAGGCGATTGTTGACAACGCATACGGGCGCTATTACAGTGTTATGCAGTCTTGCGCTATTATTCGCAACGGTTCCTGCCGATACTCAAGCAAGAACCATCCCGTCTACGGAGCACGCAGGCTATGCAGACTAACAAAGAGCGAGGGAACGACGTGCCGCAGCCAGCCGCCGACAGCGAACTCGAAAAATACGGCGTTTGGGTCAAGGCCGAGCCCCAGGAGATCGTCGAAGAGCCGGAGGTCGCGCACGAGTTCCTCGACGCGATCGATATATCCGAAGCCGTCGCGGAAAGCGCCGACGAAGAGCCCTTCTCCTTCGATATCCCCGAGCTCGACGAGGAGCCTAGCCTGAGCCCGCCCGACGACGATCTGGTCCCGGAGGCGGATAGCGGCGCCGCGGAGGCCGAGCTATCATCGGACGCGGGCTTCGACGCGGAGGTGCTCGAGATAGAGACGCTCGAGAGCGACGGATCCTTCGCCTCGCCGGAGATCGAGTTGGACGAGGGCGTCGTCGAGGACGGCGTCATCGAGCTGCCGCTCGACGAGCTCGACGAGCTCGATGACTTCGGAGCCTACGAAAAAGCGGATGAGAGCGCCCCGTCGACCGGCGTCGAGCCGGAAGCCGTCAAATCCGGCGGCGAGACCTTCGAGACGACCGAGCTCAGCCTGGAGGAC
>ERZ1066115.171-NODE-171-length-22146-cov-17.792042_pt1 | contig 22146 bp, 19 predicted proteins | sample MGYA00382762_ERZ1066115 | MGnify/ENA primary metagenome ERZ1066115 (study PRJEB33369, sample SAMEA5778345) | biofilm metagenome | biome: Industrial cooling water; feature: Water cooling tower basin; material: Biofilm | place: United Arab Emirates | collected... | reverse complement strand
GAAGTGCGAGGGGGCGGCCTTGGACGAGTGGTAGAGCGCCTTTTCCTTCTCCTCCAGCTTCTGGCTACGGCCGCCGCTTTGCGGCTTAACCTCGGCTTCGCCGACGTTAGCCTCCGCCGCAACGGCGCTCCGCTTGTTGTCCCCGCGCGGCGCCTGCGGGCTGAAGACGAGCTTGCCGACAGCCAGACGCGGGATCACGAAAAAGGCTTGGCCACGGTCAACCAGCACCATCGCCGATTTTTCCGGTGCCCCCCAGCGTTCGTGGATTTCGTCCTGGATCGCCTGCGGCTGGCGCTGCAGCCAGGCTTTGTAGGTGGCCACCGGCAATTTTTCGGCAAGGCCGTCGCGGAGCAGGGCGGCGAGTTGCCCGTCGCGGTAGAAGGGCGCGAGCAGGCGTTGCAGGGTGCCGATCAGGGTGATTTCGCTTTCGCCGTGGGTGTCGTAGCCAGCGGCTTGCAGCGCCTTGAGCGTGGTCTCGAAGCTCTTCGGTACGTTCATGAACGAGGCCGAGAGGTTCTTTTCGCCCGGTGGGTAGTTCCAGAACAGCAGCGCGACCTTCTTCTCGCCGTTCGGCAGGCGCTGCAGGCGGATCAGCCGCAGCGCCTTGTTGACCACCGTGGCGGCTTGCTCGGGCAGCACGGTGGTCTCGCCACTGGCCTTGTCCACGGTGTGGGCGACGATGGCGTCGATGATCCCTGCGTATTCGCCTTGGGCCAGATAGAAAGGCACGTCAGTCAGCGGCACGCCTTGCGGGTCAGCCCGCCAGGCGGCTTCGTCGCCCTTGCGGTAGCTCAGCGCGTGCACCACCGGAATGCCGAGTTCGGTCAGTTCCTTACGCCGGCCTTCGGGGTCGAGCACGATCTGGGTGTTGATCACGGCGTCGGCGACGACCTGGCCGTCGCTGGTCAGCATCTTTTTATGGGCGCCGAGGACGCTGGCGTAATAAGGCAGGGCGATGGCGCCGGTGGCTTCGATGCGGGCGACCAGATCGTCGATGAAGCCGGTCTGCTCGGCACCGATGTAGATCTGGTGCATGGCGATGGCGACGGTCGGCGGCCGCTGGCCGGGGGCGATGCCACGCCACTTGAAGTACTCGGCAGGGGTGGCGAAAACCCGTTGCGGTGCGCGCGGATGGTAGATCGCCTCGTCCGGGAAGACGAAGGGCGGGGCCACCGTTGGCAGTGGCCGGCCGTGCAGGTGGGCGGCGAGCAGCGCAAAGAAGGCGTCGTAATTCTGCCGGCCGCCGTTGCTGTAGTAGGCATGCAAAGTGGCGGCCAGGGCCGGGGGCAGGCCGCTGGCGGTGGGGCCGCTATCCTTGATCCACAGCTGCGGCGTCCTGAGTTGGCCAAGGGCGGTGCCGAGCTTGTTGCGGACAGCTTCCTGCATGTGGCTGCGGGCGGCGTCGAACACTACCAGTCGGCGTTGGCCGAGGATTTTGCCGGCCGCTTCGCCGCTCAGTCGTTCGGCAAAGTGCGTGTCTACGGTCAATCCGTGTTTGGCGGCGATTTCGCCGAGCACCTTGAATTTACCCGGTGGAACCGGGGAGGTGGCGATGAACAGGAGCGGCGCCGGGGGGGCGTCGGCCAGCGCGGGCGGGCTGGGGAGCAGTGCGGTCAGCAGCAGGAGCAGGGAGCGGAAGCGGGACATGGGCGGAACGTCGGCGTGAGGATGAAAACCGGCCGTAGCCGGCGTTGACCGTGGCGGCCGGCGGCGGCCGGAGCCTCCGCTGGCCGTGCGGACTCAGAAGTCGCTACGCAAGGTGACGAAGAGATTGCGGCCCATTTCGGCATAGCCGAAGTTGGGCGACTTCTCGGCGAGGCGGACGTCGGTCAGGTTGTTGATTCCGGCGCGCAGGCTCAACTGCTTGCCGATCTTCTTGCCGATGCTGGCGTTCCAGACCGCGTAAGCCGGCAGCCGGAGACCGCTCGAGTCGAGCTGGCGACCATAGTATTCGACCGCGCCGCGAGTACTCCAGCCGTCAGCCAGGCGCCAGTCGAGCTGCGAAGCCAGCGTCAGCTCGGGACGGTTGGCCAGGTCTTGGCCGGTACTGTCGTTTTTGGCGTTAAGCGCAGTCAGGTTGGCGCTCCATTGCAGTGCCGGCGTGATTTCCCAGCTGAAGCCGGTTTCAAGTCCGCTGATCCGGGCCTTGTCGACGTTGTCGTAGAGGTAGGTGCGGCGAATCCCGGAGACGCTGAGCAGTTTGTAGGTGATCAGGTCTTCGACGCGCGAGTGGAACAGCGTTGCGCGCAGGTTGAGCGGGCCGCGCTTCCAGTCGGCGCCGATTTCCAGCGAATCGGCGCTTTCGGGCTTGATCCGGGCATTGCCGAGGAAGGTATGGGGGCCTTCGGCACCGACGTAGCTGGGGGAAATCTGCTTCAATGTCGGCGCCTTGAAGGCATGGCCGTAGCCGCCCTTGATCACCAGTTCAGGACTGGCTTCCCAGACCAGGTAGGCACGCGGGCTGGTTTCGTTGCCGAAGATTTCGTGGTGGTCGTTGCGGATGCCGGCGGTCAGCATCAGGTTCTTGCCGAGCGCGATTTCGTCCTGGATGAACAGCGCCTTGTGCGTCGCCTCATCCTTGCCGCCGATCAGGCCGTTGTTTTTCAGCGTCTCGGTCCGTTGTTCCCCGCCAACGGTCAGGATGTGGCTGCCCAGCTTGAGTGCCGCGTAGCCGTCGACGACTTGATCGCGCATGTTTTGCGGCCGGGTCGTGGCGACGCCGTTGCTGCGCCGGTTGGTGATGTCGATTTCACTGTCGTAGACGCGTGCCTGCGCTCGCCAGCTGCCGAATTCGCCCTTCCAGGTCAGGCTGCGCTGGCTGCGTTCGATGTCGTAGATGTTTTGGTGGGCCACCTTGTTGCTACTGACATCATCGTAGCGCCGGGTTTCTTCTCCACCGTTCCATTGCAAGTCGAGGCTCTGGCTTTCGCTGAGGCGGATGCTGCCGCCCAGGCCGTAGCTTTGCTGCCGGCGGCCTTCGAGTTCCGAATAGCGGCGGTCTTCTTTCTTCGCCACCGGGTCGCGTTCCTGGGTTTCGGCATTGACCCGCAGCAGCACCCGCTCACCCAGCGGGCCGGCGGCAAACAGCGAGGCCTGGTGACCGTCGCCGCCCTTGCCGTCGCTCAGGGTGTTGCCCGACAACTGCAGGGAACCGATCCAGCGGTCCTTGGGTTGACGGGTGATCAGGTTGACCACGCCGCCCAGCGCCTCCGAACCATAGAGTGTAGACATCGGACCACGGATGATCTCGACCCGCTCGATTGCCGATACCGGCAGCCAGCCGTACTGGTAGTCCGAATGCCCGGCGACGTCGTCGGACGGGGCAATCCGCCGGCCGTCGATCAGGGTCAGCGTGTGTTTGCCTTCCAGGCCGCGTAGCGCCAGCGTCTTGCGGCCGCCGACCTGGCGTGGGGTAAGCGTGACGCCGGGAGCTCCGCGAACGACGTCAAGGAGATCGGCGGCGTTGCGTTCCGCGATTTGCTCGCGGCTGATCACGGTGACCGAGGCTGGTGCCGTGCGGGTGTCGTGTTCGGACATCGTCGCGGTGACCACGGTGTCCTGCAATTGCTGGTCGCTGGCCAGGGCGGGACTGACGAAGGCGCCGAGCAGCGCCAGCGGGATCGTGCGCAGCACGAAGTGAGGAGAAAAACGGGTCGGGCAATGCATGGAAGCCTCCAAAGCGAGTGGTTCTCGTCTGGCTGGCTACCGGGCGTCGGCTGGGTGGCTGGCTTTGTTTAATTGAGAATCGTTATTATTTCATTGCAAAGCTCGGATGGGAAGGGTGAAAATGAAAAAAGCCACGAAAACGTGGCTTTTGGGGCTGATTTTGATTCAAATCAGGCGATTTACTGGTCGTTGCCCGGTTTTTTGCGGAACTTGCGTTCGCCATCGCCGCGCGGGGCGAAGCCGCCGCCGGGGCGGCCTTCGTCGACGCGCAGGTTGATCGGCACGCCACGGATGCGGGTGCGCTTGAGGGCGTTGGCGGCTTCATGGGGCATGCCGGCCGGCAGTTCGACGGTGCTTGATTCCTCGTAGAGGCCGATGCGACCGATGAAGCGGCTTTCGATGCCGGCTTCGTTGGCGATTGCGCCAACGATGTCGCGCACTTCAACGCCATGCTCCCGGCCCACATCGATGCGGTAGCGCACCATGTCGCCGGCCGGGGCCGGGCGGGGGCTGCGTTCTTCGCGGCGCGGCCGTTCGCCGCGTTCGTCGAAGCGCGGGCGCTCGCTGCGTTCGCCGTCGCGCTCGAAACGCGGCTTGCGCTCGCCACGTTCGGCAAAGCTGGTGGGCCGGCGGTCGTTGCTGCGGTCATTGCGGTCAAAGGCGCGCGGCGGCGGGGGGTCTTCGCCGGTGATCTGCAGCGGCTTGCCTTCCTGGGCCATCATCGCCAGGGCGGCGGCAACTTCCTCGGCGCTGACATTCTGCTCTTCGGCGATCTGCGAGACGATGTTGGCGAAGAAATCGAGGCCTTCGGCGTTCAGTACCTCGGCGACCTTGCCCTTGAAATCGGTGACGCGCTTGTTGGTGACGTCGGCGCGCGACGGCAGGGTCAGCGGTGCGATCGGCTGGCGGGTGGCGCGTTCGATGGTGCGCAGCATGCGGATTTCGCGCGGTGCGACAAAGAGAATGGCATTGCCGGTGCGGCCAGCGCGGCCGGTGCGGCCGATACGGTGCACGTAGGCTTCGGTGTCGTAGGGGATGTCGTAGTTCACGACGTGGCTGACACGCGGCACGTCGATGCCACGGGCGGCGACGTCGGTGGCGATGACGATGTCGAGGGCGCCGGACTTCAGCTGCTCGATCACGCGCTCGCGCATCTGCTGATTGAGGTCACCATTCAGTGCGGCAGCGGCATAGCCACGGGCGTTGAGCTTGTCGGCGAGTTCAACGGTGGCGGTTTTGGTGCGGACGAAGATGATCGCGGCGTCGAAATCGTCCTCGACTTCGAGAATGCGGGTCAATGCATCGAGCTTGTGCATGCCGGAGACCTGCCAGTACACCTGGCGGATCGCGGCGACGGTGGTGGTGGCGGCCTTGATCTTGATTTCGCGCGGTTCGACCAGGTATTTCTGGGCAACGCGGCGAATCTGCTCGGGCATGGTCGCCGAGAACAGCGCGGTCTGGTGCTGGTCCGGGGTGTGTTCGAGAATCCACTCGACGTCGTCGATGAAGCCCATGCGCAGCATTTCGTCGGCTTCGTCGAGGACCAGGGTCTTCAGGCTGTCGAGGTTGAGCGTCTTGCGCTCGAGGTGGTCCATGACCCGGCCCGGCGTGCCGACGACGACGTGGGCGCCGCGCGCCAGTTGCTTGAGCTGGATGGTGTAGCTCTGGCCGCCGTAAATCGGCAGCACGTGGAAGCCGGGCAGGTTCTTGGCGTAGCTTTGCAGGGCTTCGGCGACCTGGATCGCGAGTTCGCGGGTCGGGGTCAGGATCAGCGCCTGCGGCTTGTTGACCTTGATGTCGATGGTTTCCATCAGCGGCAGCGCGAAGGCAGCGGTCTTGCCGGTGCCGGTCTGCGCCATGCCGAGGATGTCGTGACCATCGAGGAGGATGGGGATGCACTGGGCCTGGATCGGCGAGGGGGTTTCGTAACCGATTTCGGAGAGGGTTTTCAGCAGCGATTCGCTGAGGCCGAGATCGGCAAAGCTTTCGACGGGAGTCGTCATCTGTGTTTCCTTTCAGCACGACGACGACCACGGCCCGTTTCAATGAAGGGCGGTGGTCGGTGCGCACAAGGCCCGCTCAAGCGGGCGTCCTGGGTGACCCCGACGCAGCCATGCCGGGGAGCGAATAATCATTACTTCAATGGGTAAATGCGGGTGGAACCTGCTCAAAAACCTGTGATACCGGCGGCTGCGCGGAATGACTGCGGGCGAAACATCAACGCATTGAACTGATTATTCTACATTTTTTTTGCCAGCGCGGCTAGCTCTGCGGCGCTGAAGCCGGCTTGCCGGCGGGCTGCTTCGTTCATCGGTGCCTGTGGCCACGGGGCGCGGTAGTCTTTTAGCAGCTCCCGGTAATGTGTTTCCGGCTCGGTGCCGGCGGCCGTGCACAGGTGGCGGAACCAGCGGTCACCGAGGCCGACATGGCCGATTTCGTCGCGCAGGATGACGTCGAGGGCGCGGGCACTGGCATCGTCGCCGGCCTCTTCCAGGCGGCGCTGGATCGGCGGTGTCGCGTCGAGGCCGCGCGCTTCGAGCAGGCGCGGCACCAGCGCCATCCGCACCAGCGGATCGTGTGCGGTCTTTTCGGCCATTTCCCACAGCCCGGCGTGGGCCGGGAAGTCGCCGTAGTCGTGGTCCAGCGATTGCAGGCGGGCACGCAGCAGTTCGAAATGCATCGCCTCTTCGGCGGCGACTTCGATCCAGTCGGCGTAATACGCGCGCGGCAGTTGCGGAAAAGCGGTCGCCGGGAAGCGGACGACGTGGTCGAGCGCCAGGTTGATCGCGGTGAATTCGATGTGCACGATTGCGTGCAGCAGCCGGGCACGGCCTTCCGGGCTGCGTGCGTTGCGCTGCTGCACGCGGTTGGGCGGGACCAGCTCGGGCTTTTCGGGCCGGCCGCAGCCGGGGTGGGCAGCTGCCGGGCCTTGCCAGTCGAGCCGGCCGGCCTGCCAGTCGGCGTGCAGTTTCACGGTCAACGCCAGTTTTTGCCCGATTTCCGGGGTGGCGAGTGCGGCGGCAGCCGCCAGGTACAGTGAGTCCACGGTCTGCCTCGTTACGGTGCCGGGTTGGTATAGCGCAGGTGGATGGCTTCGATCCCGTCGAGGACTTCAGGCGCCAGCGGTACCTGGAAAGCAGCGATGTTTTCCTTGAGTTGCGCGAGGTTCGAGGCGCCGATGATGGTGCTGGCGACGAACCAGCGCGAGCGGACGAAGGCCAGGGCCAGCTGGGTCAGGCTCAGGCCGTGTGCTTGCGCGAGCGCGGCATAGGCTTCGACTGCCGGGCGGACGTTGGGCTTGGCGTAACGTTGGCCGAAAAACTCCCAAATGGTCAGTCGACCGTGGGCCTGCGGGTTGCTCAGGTATTTGCCGCTCAAATGTCCGAAGGCCAGCGGCGAATAGGCGAGCAGGCCGACGCCGGCGCGGTGGCAGGTTTCGGCCAGGCCGTACTCGTAGACCCGGTTGAGCAGGCTGTAGGCATTTTGGGTCGAGACGATGGTCGGCAGGCCGTGCTCGCGGGCAAGGCGGGTGAATTCGCTGATGCCCCACGGATGTTCGTTGGAAACGCCGACGTAGCGGATCTTGCCGGCACGGACCAGTTCGCCCAGGGCTTCAAGTTGCTCGCGGATCGGCGTCACGTCGCGTTCCTTGTCCGGGTCGTACTGCCATTGCCCGAACATCGGCTGGTTACGCTCCGGCCAGTGCAGTTGGTAGAGGTCGACGTACTCGGTCTGCAGGCGCTGCAGCGAGCCCTCAATTGCAGCGTGGATGTTGGCGCGGTCGAGTGCTACAGGGCCGCCACGGATCCAGTCGAGGCTGCGCGCCGGGCCGGCTACCTTGGTGGCGACGATGACCTGGTCGCGCTGCTGACGCTTGAGCCAGTGGCCGACGATACGCTCGGTGGCGCCGTAGGTTTCGGCACGGGTCGGGACCGCGTACATCTCGGCAGTGTCGATGAAATTGACGCCCTGGGCCAGCGCGTAGTCGAGCTGCGCGTGGGCGTCGGCTGTGCCGGTCTGCTCGCCGAAGGTCATGGTGCCGAGGCAGAGGTCGGGGATTTGCAGGGGGCTGTTGCCCAGCGGGCGGGTGCGGAAGGCGGTCATCGGATCTCCCAGGCGAATGAGGGTCAGGGTTCAGGGCTCGCTGCGGATGACCCCGTAAATCAGGATCGGACGCTGCAGCAAGGGGTCGTAGCCGAGCGGCACAATCGCCAGGTCGTGCTCGTCGGGCTGGGTTCCGCTCCGGATGAGCCAGTCGGCAGCGGCGCCGTGAGCACAGGCGAAACTCGGAAAGGTGGCGTTGAGCAGCGGATCGCGTACCGGCAGGAACTCGCCGCTGCGTTGGTCGAGCAGGCGGTCGCTGTCCAGGCGCTGCACGCCGTAGCCGACGGCCGGACGCGGCAAGGGCAGTGCGTCGATGTCAAACGGATCGCCGAAGGTGTTGGTCGGCAGGTCGGGTGAATTCATAGGTCGGGCATTGTAGCGTTTGCGCTGCGCTTGGCGATGTCGCGGCAGGGGCTGCGTGCTAAAATCACCGGCTGTCACAATTACATAACGGAACTGTCATGTTCGGTCGCCTGATGCCCAAAGAGGGCAAGTATTTCGATCTTTTCAATGCGCATGCTGACCTGATCGCCGAAGGGGGCAAGGAATTGTCGGCCTTGATCGGCGCCTTGGCGGCGGCACCCGAGAAGGCCGCAGCGCACGCGGACCGGATCGATCGCCTGGAACGCGATGCCGACAAGATCACCCATGACACGCTCGGGCAACTGCACACTTCCTTCATCACCCCGTTTGACCGTGATGAAATCCACCAGCTGATCGGCGATATGGACAACATCCTCGACGTGATCCAGGACGTTGCCGAGTCGATGTCGCTGTACGACATCAAGCAGGTGCCGCACGAAGCCACCCGCCTTGCCGAAGTCAGCGACCAGTGCTGCGTCAGCGTCCAGGCCGTGGTCAAGCTGCTGCACAGCATGGACAACGCACCGACCATCCTGCGCAAGTGCAATGAAATCGACGAGCTTGAGTCCGATGCCGACCGCATCCTGCGTGAAGCCATGTCGCGGCTGTTCCGCGAGGAATCCGACGTCCGTCAGCTGATCAAGCTGAAGGAAATCTACGAACTGCTCGAAAGCGTCACCGACCGCTGCAAGGACGTCGCCGGCACCATCGAAGCCATCGTTCTCGAAAACTCCTGAGCCGGAGGCCGCAATGGACTCCTTGCAAATCAGTCTCTGGGTGGTCGTCACCCTGGTCGTCGTTGCGCTGCTGTTCGATTTCATGAACGGCTTCCACGATGCCGCCAATTCGATTGCCACCATTGTTTCGACCCGCGTGCTCAAGCCGCACCAAGCGGTCATCTGGGCTGCCGCGTTCAACTTTCTGGCCTACTTCCTGTTCCAGCTGAAGGTCGCTGCAACCATCGGCAAGGGCACCATCGATCCAGCCATTGTCGATCATTACATCATCTTCGGTGCGCTAATCGGCGCCATTATCTGGAACGTGATCACCTGGTACTACGGCATTCCCTCGTCCTCATCGCACGCGCTGGTGGGGGGGCTGGTCGGTGCGGCCGTGGCCAAGGCCGGCTTCGCCGGGCTGATTACTTCCGGGGTGCTCAAGATCATCGCCTTCATCTTCATTGCGCCGCTGTTCGGTTTCGTGATCGGGGGGACCTTGATGGTGATTGTTTCCTGGTTCTGCCGGAACATGGCGTCGCGCAAGGTCGACAAGCACTTCCGCCGCTTCCAGCTGATTTCTGCAGCCGCCTACAGCCTCGGTCACGGGGGCAATGATGCCCAGAAGACCGTCGGTATCATCTGGATGCTGTTGATTGCCGCCGGGGTTTCTCAGAGCAGTGACCCGGTGCCCGGTTGGGTGGTTTTCTCCTGTTACGCAGCGATGGGCTTGGGCACCATGTTCGGTGGCTGGCGGATCGTCAAGACCATGGGCAACCGGATCACCAAGCTCAATCAGGCGCGCGGTTTCTGTGCCAACAGCGGTGGAGCGGTGACCTTGTTCATGGCCAGTGCTTTCGGGATTCCGGTCTCGACCACTCACACCATTACCGGTGCGATTGCTGGTGTCGGTTCGACCCGGGGCGCCAAGCGGGTGCGTTGGGGCGTGGCCGGCGGGATCGTCTGGGCCTGGATTCTGACGGTGCCGTGCAGCGCCCTGATGGCGGCAATCGCCTGGTACCTGGGCACTCTGGTGCTGTAAGCCAGGCGCTTCGCCGTTCTCCAAGCCCGGCCTGGTGCCGGGCTTTTTCTTATTCCGGGGGGGCTTCAGGCCGGAATGTCGGGAATCAGCATTTCTTCCAGCAGGCGGATTCTGTCCTTCAGGGCCAGTTTCCGCTTCTTGATCCGGCGCAGCAGCAATTCGTCGCAAGGTGGGTGGGTTTGCAGGTGCTCGATGACTTGATCGAGATCGCGATGTTCCAGTTGCAGTTCCTGCAACTGGCTGCGGATTTGTTCTATTTCCTCTGCGCAGAGGGGGTGTAGCGCCATGAGTGACTCCTGACAGCAAGCGATGTTTTGCTAGAATGAACCCGCAATTTAATCAATAACAGAGGAGAACACCATGCAGCATCACGTGATCGTTGCTTTTGGCAAGGATAGTGAATTCGAATTCAAGTTTGCATCCGGGGCCCCGGTCGAGGAGGCTCGGAAATGGTTCGAGCACGAGTTTGTCTCGCTCGAATGCGATGTGGCGACCCCGACCGGGAAGATTCTGGCCGTGGATCGCATTCTTTGTGTCGCAAAATATGCCGGTGAGGCGCGTTTTCGTGAACAGCAGACCTGGGCCGAGCAATTTGCCCGCAACACCGCAGCGATCCTCGGGCGCGAGTTGATTCGTGTCGATGTCGGGAATTACAGCATCGGTTATTGATGAGCAAGGCTTTTGTCCGGGAAGAGGATGGCGACGAAGAGGAACTCGCGCCGTCGCTGAAGCTGCCCGCCGGGGTGCGCAATTACATCACGCCGGCCGGGCATGCCCGGCTGAAAAGCGAACTTGAACATCTGGTCAAGCGCGAGCGGCCGCAGGTCGTCGAAGTGGTTGCCTGGGCGGCATCCAACGGTGATCGTTCCGAAAACGGCGATTACATCTACGGCAAGCGCCGCTTGCGTGAAATCGACCGGCGGATCCGCTTTCTGACCAAGCGGCTGGATATTGCCGAAGTGGTCGACCCTTTGCGCCAGGGCGACAACGACCAGGTCTTTTTCGGCGCCCGGGTCACTGTTGCCGATGGCGATGGCAGCGAAAATATCTACACCATTGTCGGTGTCGACGAGGCCGATGTTTCGCGCGGCAGGATCAGTTGGGTCTCACCCTTGGCCCGCGCCTTGATCAAGGCCAGGGAAGGCGACACCATCCGCTTTCAGAGCCCGGTCGGCATTCGCGAACTCGATATCGTCGAAGTGGTTTATTGCCTGATTGATTAGGTGTTCGGACTCAGGAAGCTCGGGTTCCTGATTGGCACCGATAGCGGTTCATTCAAAAAAACCTGCAATCAGGGTTTTGTTGTTGTATTTGGTGGTTTTTGGCGTTTTTCTGGATTTGTTGCTGCAAAAACCGTATGATTATCAGGGTTTACCCTTGGTTTTGTGTGGCCCGAGTCTAGTCCCATGTCTTCTACCGCATTGTCCGAAGCTCAAATCTGGTTTCGGCAGATTTTTGACCGAAGTGTTGATCCGGTGTGGATCATACGCGGTCGACATTTTGTTGACTGCAATCTGGCGGCGGTTCAGGTTCTTGGGCACCCTTCCCGTGAAGTACTGCTAAGACAGCATCCGGCCAGCCTGTCGCCAGAATATCAGGATGATGGCGAGGACTCCCTGCTGAAAGCGGATCGCATGATGGCGATCGCTGACGAGCGTGGCCTCCATTGTTTTGAGTGGACGCATCTGCGGGTAGATGGAACCCCTTTTCAGGCTGAGGTTAGCCTGTATCGCCTGGAATTTGCCGGCGAGTCAGTCCTTTTGTGTCATTGGCATGATCTCTCTGCGTCGAGACTGCGCGATCAAAGACTGGGCGAATTGCTCGAGGAACAGCGGCTGATTTTTGATAGCGCACACGTCGGCATTCTGGTTCTCAGTCATCGGCAGATTCTCAGATGCAATCGACGTTTTGCCGAAATGTTCGGCTATGAGTCGGCTGAAGCATTGGTGGGTTTGTCTACCAGCTTGTTTTATTCTTCGGCAGAGGTTTTTGCTTCGATTGGCAAGGCCGGTTATGGCGGACTTGCGGAAAGCGGTTGCACGAGTTTCGAGTGCGAAATGGTGCGCCGGAATGGAGAGCGGATCTGGGTCGTTCAGTCGGGAAGGGCGCTAACCCCGGATGACGCACTGGGTGGGCTGTCGATCTGGGTTTATACCGATGTGACCAGGCTCAAGCTGGCTGACCGAGAGGCTCACCGTCTTGAAGAAAAATTCATTCGTGCTTTTGATTCATGCCCTTTGGCTGCCTCCATATCGAATATTGCAGATGGCCGTTTTCTTGAAGTCAATGCCAGCTATGAGCGGAATTTCGGCTGGACTCGCGAGGATCTGATCGGGAAAACCTCTCTTGAGGTGGGCTTTTGGCCGGATAGCGAAACCCGTGATGCTTGGTTGAAAGCCATTTACAGTGCCGGCCGCTTGGTTAACTACGAGACGATTTGGATTCATAAGTCCGGGGAGCGCCGGCATGTCAGTTTGTCTTGTGAAATCATTCAACTGGATGGTGAGTCATGGATTCTCACTTATCTGACGGACATTACTGCGCGTAAGCTGTGGGAGGCTGATTTGCGGATTGCTGCGACCGCATTTGAGTCTCAGGAGGCAATGCTGGTCACTGATGCTTCCGGGGTTATTTTGCGGGTTAACCAGGCCTTTATTGACAGCACTGGATACAGTGCGGATGAATTGGTTGGAAAAACACCCGCAGTATTGCGTTCAGGACGCCATACGCCGGAGTTTTATAAGGCGATGTGGCGGCAGATTGCTGAAGAAGGGCATTGGCAAGGTGAAATTTGGGATCGTCGCAAAAATGGCGAGATTTATCCCAAGTGGCTCAGCATCTCGTCGGTCAAGGACGAGTCCGGGATGGTCACTCATTATGTGGGGTCCCACCACGACATTACTGAACGCAAGGTGGCCGAGGAAAGAATCAATGCGCTGGCTTTTTATGACCAGTTGACTGGTCTGCCCAATCGCACCCTGCTCCGCGACCGGTTGCAGCAGGCGATGGCGGGCAGCGAGCGGGATGCCTCTTGCGGTGCCTTGTTGTTCATTGATCTGGACAACTTCAAGACGCTCAACGACACCCAGGGGCATGAGCAAGGGGATCGCTTGCTGAAAATGGTCGCCGGTCGGCTGCGTGAAGTCATCCGCGAGACTGATACTGCCGCCCGGCAAGGCGGGGACGAATTTGTTGTCGTGGTTTCCGGTCTGGGCGATGAAACGGTGGCTGCGCTGGCTGCCGAGCAGGTGGCCGAAAAGCTGCTTGCCGTACTGGTTCAACCCTATGTGCTTGGAAACGTGGTACACCGGAGTTCGGCGAGTATCGGCGTGACTCTGTTTATGGGGCAGCGTTTCAGCAGCGATGAGTTGATGAAACAGGCCGATCTGGCGATGTACAAGGCCAAGGCCGCCGGGCGCAATGTGGTCCGTTTTTTCGATCCGGCGATGGAAGCGGCGGTGCAAGCCAGGGCCAGTCTTGAGCACGACTTGCGGACCGCACTTGATGTGGGGCAGTTTCTGCTCCATTTTCAGCCCCAGGTACGGCATGACGGCTCGATCAGCGGCGCCGAAATCCTGCTGCGCTGGCAGCATCCGGCGCGCGGCATGGTCTCTCCTGCCGACTTCATTCCGCTGGCTGAGGAAACCGATCTGATCGTGCCAATTGGTTACTGGGTGATTGAGTCAGCGTGTCGTTTGCTGGCCGAGTGGGTTGCAAACCCTGACCGGCAGCATCTGACTCTGGCGGTGAATGTCAGCGCCCGCCAGTTTGACCAGCCGGACTTTGTTGACCGCGTACTTGGTATTGTCGAGCGCAGTGGGGCGCCTGCGCAACGGCTGAAGCTGGAACTGACCGAGAGCATCATGGCCGGGGATGTGCACGCGATCATCGGCAAGATGCGGCGCCTGAGAGCTGCCGGCATCGGTTTCTCACTGGATGATTTCGGCACCGGCTATTCATCCTTGTCGTATCTCAAACTACTGCCGCTGGATCAGTTGAAGATTGACCAATCCTTCGTCCGCGATGTGCTGACCGATGCCAACGATGCGGCCATCGCCCGCACCGTGGTGGCGCTGGCCGGCAGCCTTGGACTCGAAGTGATTGCCGAGGGGGTCGAAACCGCCGAGCAGCGCGATTTTCTGGCCGCCAGCGGCTGCTACAACTATCAGGGTTACTATTTCTCACGCCCTTTGCCGCTGGCCGCGTTCGACGATTTTCTACTGTCCTTGCAGGCGCTTACCGAGGATTTGAGCGCTTAGTTTTGGCGCTTGGTTTTGGCGCTTAGTTGCCGACTTCAGCTTCGCGGCTCAGGCGGACCAGTTCACCAATCTTTTCTGCCGGCAGATCGAGCATTGCCAGGCACGCGGGGCCGAGTTTCTTCCATTCGCAAGTCATCGCCAGGCCGGTACGAATCTGGAAAATGTATTCGGCCAGCTGGGTCAGTGCGATCAATTGCCGGATCACGACTGGCAGAGGTTCCGGCATCGTGCCCTGGATCGCCGCCGGCTCGTGGTGATGGGCAATCGCCAGGGCGATTTTTTCCGGCAGCAGCCATTCGCCGGCGAAGCGGGCACCGATCTGGGCGTGGTCGATGCCGATCTCTTCCTGCTCGACGGCAGTGAAGCTGCGTTCGGTTTCGGTGTTGGCGATTGCCAGCAGTGCCCGATAGTCGTCGATGTGAATGATCAGGGAGGGAATGCCGGCGTCGCGGAACAAGGCGAAGGTATGCACATCTTCCGGCAGCAGTTCGCCACGCGGCAGCAGATGGCTGCATAACCAGGCGGAAATTTCGGCAATCCGCGCCGAACTGTCCCAGAAGCGCTCCATGTCCGGCAGGTGGCTGAAGACCTGGCGCAAGGAGAGGCCGGCAATGACCTGGACCACGTAGCGCAAGCCCAGCAAAAGCATGGCCTCACGCGGCGAGGAGACTTTCTTGCTGAGTCCCAGCATCGGTGAATTGGCGGTCTTGATCAGGCCGGCAGCGAGGGCGACATCCGAGCGGAGCAACTGGCCGAGGCGGTTGAGGTCGGGGTCCTCCTTGGCCATCTCCTGCTCGATGGCTTCGAGAATGGCCGGGCGCGGCGGGATACCGATTTCGCGCAGGGAGATATTCATCCGTTTGCGGACGCTGTCCTGGTCGCGGGTAGGGGGCGGGCTGGCGGGAGAGGTCATGGTGGAGTCCGGATCGGTTCAGCACTGATTCTAAAGCAGGTCGCGGCGATTTCTTTAGCCGTATTCAAGCGAGCAGCGCCACCGCCTTGATCTGTGCCCTGACCGGCTGCCCCGGTTGTAGCGCCAGAGCGTTGGCCGAGCGCCGGGTGATCCGGGCCAGCAGGGTTTCGCCGCCGCTTTCCAGGCGGACCAGGATGTGGCCGGGCGTCGCGGTCTCGGCCAGTTCGCAGACGGTTGCCGCAACGCAGTTGAGAATGCTGCTCTGGGTTTGCGGGACCAGGGCCAGGCTCACGTCGCGGGCATGAATATGGCAGCGCAACGCGGTTCCCGGCGGCTCGCTCCGTTGCGATACATGAATCTCGCCACCGGCAAAGTGCAGCCGGGTCAGCCCGTCGGCGGCGTGTTCGGCGACGGTGGCGTCAATGACGACGGCGGCGTCGTCAGCCAGCGCGCCGGGCAGGTCGAGGCGACCGAGAACGTGCTTGAGCGGGCCGCTGGCGACGCAGCGCCCGCCCTCGAGGACGACCAGATGGTCGGCGAGGCGGGCGACTTCGTCGGGCGAGTGGCTGACATACAGCATCGGCAAGGCCAGTTCGCGGTGCAGGCGTTCGAGGTAGGGCAGGATTTCTGCCTTGCGCTGCGGGTCGAGTGCGGCCAGCGGCTCGTCGAGCAGCAGCAGGCGTGGCGCCGTGAGCAGGGCGCGAGCAATGGCAACGCGCTGGCGCTCGCCGCCCGACAGTGCCAGCGGCGAACGGGCGAGCAGGTGGCTGATGCCGAGCAGTTCACAGACTTCGTCGAGGCGGAAACGGCGCTCGGCGACGGGCACCCGCCGGGCGCCGAATTCGATATTGCCGCGCACGTCGAGATGGGCAAACAGGCTGCTTTCCTGGAAAACCACGCCGATTGCCCGGCGGTGCGGCGGCACGAACAGCCGTTTTGCGTCGTCCTGCCAGATTTCGCCGTTGACCGCGCAATAGCCGCCGGACGGGCGTTCCAGGCCGGCCAGCACGCGCAGGCAGGTGGTCTTGCCGGAGCCCGAGTGGCCGAACAGGGCGGTGATCCCGGAGCCCGGCAGGCTCAGGTCGAGGTCGAGCGCGAAATGGTCACGGTCAACGCGAAAGCGGGCAAAAATTCCCTGTTCCATGCTTGGCTTTCTCAGGCCAGCGGCCGGCGCTGCCGGTTCAGTGTGTACAAGGCCAGCAGCACGACAAAACTGAAGACCAGCATGCCGGCGGCCAGCGTGTGTGCCTGGGTATATTCGAGGGCTTCGACGTGGTCGTAAATTTGCACTGAGACCAGCCGTGTTTGCTGCGGGATGTTGCCGCCGATCATCAGCACGATGCCGAATTCGCCGACGGTATGGGCAAAGCCGAGCACGGCGCCGGCAAACAGGCCGGGCCGGGCGAGCGGCAGGGCCACCGACCAGAACGTATCCCAGGGGCTGGCGCGCAGCGTCGCGGCGACTTCCAGCGGGCGCTCGCCGATGGCCTCGAAGGCATTCTGGATCGGCTGCACGACGAAGGGCAACGAGTAAAAGACCGAAGCCACAACCAGGCCGCCGAAGGTGAAGGGGAGCAGGCCCAGGCCCAGGCTTTGCGTCAGCTGCCCGACCCAGCCTTGCGGCCCCATCGCCAGCAACAGGTAGAAGCCGAGCACGGTCGGCGGCAGCACCAGCGGTAGCGCCACCACCGCACCGATCACCGGCTTCAGGCGCGAACGGGTGCGCGCCAGCCACCAGGCCAGCGGCGTGCCGAACAGCAGCAGGAGGAGGGTGACGACGCTGGCGAGTTTGAGGGTCAGCCAGATCGCGGCGAGGTCTTCCGGAGCCATGGACAATCGATGCAGCTAGGAAAACCGGCAGTTTACACAGCCGCTCGCCGGCGGCGAAATCTTTTCCCCGGCCGCAGGGGCCGGGGTGGGGTTCAGGCGCGGAAGCGGCCGACCGCCTGCAGCAACTGTTCGGCGAGCGCTTCCAGCCCGCGCGCCGAGTCGGCGGCACGGCGGACGGCGGCATTGTTGCGGCTGGCCATCTGGGCGATCTCCTCGACGTTGTCGCTGATCCGGTGGCTGAAACCGGTCTGGGCATTGACCGCTTCGCCAATCGCCGCGATGCCGTCGGTGGTGCTTTGCACCGAAGCGCCGGCCTCCTGCAGTGCTGCCTTGACCGAGCGCGCCTGCTGAGAACTTTCGTGCAGCGCATGCGTGCCGCGCTGAATCGCACCTTCGACACTGTCGGTCCGGCTGCGCACGTTCTGGGTCAGCGCGTCGATGGCGCTCGCCGACTGTGCCGACTTTTCGGCCAGCTTGCGCACTTCATCGGCGACCACGGCAAAGCCGCGCCCGGCCTCGCCGGCACGCGCGGCTTCGATGGCTGCATTGAGGGCCAGCAGGTTGGTCTGTTCGGCAATGTCGCGCACCTGCGCCGTCATCTGGCAGATTTCCAGCGTCGTCGAGACAAAGGCCTGGACCGTGGTGGCAATGTCCTGGACTGCGTTTTCGACGATGTCGATGTCGCGCACCATGGTGTCCAGGTTGTTCTGGCCCAGCGCAGTTTTTTCGCGGCTGTGGCGGGCAATCGCATCGACCTCGCCGGCTCGCTGCGAGACGTCGTCGATGCTGTGCGAAATCGAGGTCACCGCGTCGCTGGCCTGGCGGGCCAGGGTCTCCTGCGTCGCCGAACTGCTGGAAATTTCACCGGTGCTGTCGGCCAGCGCATGCGCGGCATGGCCGAGGCTGCCGGCGCTGTGTTGCAGGGAGCGGATCACCTCCTGAAAGGAGGCGGCCATCCGGTTGAAGCTGTCGGCTATGTCGGCATACTCGTCGTTGGAATGGATTGCCACCTTGTGCTGCAGGTCGCCGTCGGCCAGCGCCCGGCCGCCCTGGATCAGTCGTTCGCTACCCCGGGCCAGCGACAGGTAGGAGCCCATCGACAGATAGCCGGCGAGACCCAGCCCCAGCGCGGCCAGCAACAGATAAAGATTACGCTGGGTTTGCAGACGGGCTTCGCGGGCGGCCAGCGATTCGGCGAGCTGCTTTTCGACGCTGGCGGCGAGCTGGCTGACGCTGGTCAGCGGGGCGCTGGTGCTGCTCAGTACGGCGCTCGGGGTGGCGTCGATGTCACTCTTGAAAATCAGCTGGTCCTCGACGAAGCGGCGCAGTCCCTGAATATCCTTGTCGAGCTTGCCCAGTGCCGCTTCAATCGCCGGCGGCGTTCCCGCAGCGGCCAGGGCGCGGGCCAGGCTCTCGCGAACCCGCGCCTGCTGCAGCAGGGCGTCGCCGACCAGCTTGTCGAGGCGGCCCTTGTCGCCGGCGTCGATCATCTGCACCTCGGCGATGTAGGCGGCCTTCAGCCGGGTTTGTGACAGCGTCGCGGCGAGCTGCGGCAAGTGGGCGATCAGCACGTCGTTGAGGTAATAGGTTTCGACTTCGCCGTCGAGCGTCAGCTGGGTGCGGTCGGCGACGTTGCGCGCGTGCGACGCCAGCGAGGCTTCCATCTGTTCGGCGATCTGGCGGATTTCCGGGGTTGAGGAGGCGGGCAGCACGCTCTTTGCGGTTTGCCAGTCCTTGGCCAGCTTTTCCCAGCTGGCGGTGAGTTGCCAGCGGGGGTCGTCGCCGGCGGCTCCCTGTTTCAGCAATTCGTCGAAGCGCTGAGCGGCGGTCTGGGCGCGGTTGGCGATTTCCTTGTCACTGGCGCCAGCCGAGAGCAGGGTTAGCGCGGTTGCCTGCTCCTGCAAGGCCTCGGTCAGATTGCGGATGGGCACGATCATGCGGGCGCCGGCGATTTCGTTGCGGGTGGCGCTCAGCTGGCTGCCGACGCTGCCGAGGAACTGCCAGAGCAGGCCGGCGATCAGCACGCCGCCGGCGGCACCGATCAGGACGAAACGATAGGCAAAGCGCAGCCGGTTCATCAACTGTACTGCCGGTTCGAAAATGAACAGCATGGTTTCAACTCCAGGAGTGGATGAGTCTGCAGCCGGCCATTCATGGGCTCGGCTGTCGTTTTTGTTGTTTTTTGATTTTGCCGTGCGCCGCCCATTTGCGACATTGTGGACAGCACGTAGTTGCTTACTGGTAAATAGCTTATGCTTGGTGCTGCGGGTGGTATGTCAGCCAGGCGACAATTTTTGGTTTTTTGCCATTTTTTCGGTGGACCGTGGTCGCCATGGCCCGTCGCTGCTTCAGGCCGTCGCGGCGCTCAGATGTGGAGCGAGGCGGACCGGAGCGAGAATCTGGAAGGCCAGCTTGCTGCGCCCGCGCAGCTTGAGCAGTGCCTTGTCCTTGCTGACCAGGATGTCGGCACCGCTGCGGGCGGCGAGTTCGAGGAACTTCTGGTCGTCCTTGTCCTGGCAGCGCGGCAGCGGTGGCGCCTCGCCGTCGGCGATGACGGTGACGCGGGCGGTGTAACGGGCCCAGCGTTCGGCAATCATTTCCGGGGTCAGCTTGAGCTGCGGGTAGGTCAGCACCCGTTGCAATTCGTCGAGGGTGCGGGCATCGGCCAGGCATTCGATCTGCCCGGCTTCGAGCGCGGCCATGATCGGCACGGCATCGGTATTGGCCCAGTGGAAAAGATCGAGGACGACGTTGGTGTCGAGAACAAGACGCAGCATGGCGCGGATTATAATGCGTCCCCTGTTTTTGCGTGGCGCGGGGGGCTACCCCGGTTGGCGGCCCGTGGTGGCTGCCGACCCGTCCTTGCTCCGCTTTGCCCGACCTGCTGCCTGAGTCCCTGCTCGATGTCCCGTATTCTTCTTGCCCCGATGGAGGGGCTCGCCGATCCCCTGATGCGCCAGATCCTGACCGCCGTTGGCGGCTACGACTGGGGTATCTGCGAATTCGTCCGCGTCACCGAGAGCGTGTTGCCGAATCGCACCTTTCTCCGTACCTGCCCGGAACTGACGCAGGGCAGCCGTACTGATGCCGGCACGCCGATCCGCGTCCAGCTGCTCGGCTCCGATCCGCATTATCTGGCGGCCAATGCCCGGCGCCTGGTCAAGCACCGCCCGGCCGGGGTCGATATCAATTTCGGCTGTCCGGCGCCGACGGTATTCCGCCATCGCGGCGGCTCGGCGCTGCTCGGCGAGCCGGAACTGCTGCACGCCATCGTCAGCGCGATCCGCGCCGAGGTGCCGCGCGAGATTCCGTTCACCGCCAAGATGCGGCTGGGGATCAAGGACCACTCGCTGGCCATCGCCTGCTCCCAGGCGATTGAAGCCGGCGGTGCCGACGAGCTGATCGTGCATGGGCGGACCAAGGTCGACGGCTACAAGCCACCGGCGCGCTGGCACCTGATCGACGAAGTGCGGCGGGCGGTCAAGCTGCCGCTGATTGCCAACGGCGAGGTGTGGACCGTGGACGACTTCCGCAACTGCCAGCAGCAATCGGGTTGCGCCGACGTCATGCTCGGGCGCGGCGCCCTCGCCGACCCGCTCTTGCCGCGCCGGATTCGCGGCGAACTGCCGCCCGAAAGCGCCGCCAATGAGGCTTTGTGGCCCATGCTGGTGCCGGCGCTGGCCGAGTTCTGGCTGGGCGTGCGCCTGCGGGTGCGGCCGGTGCATGCCGGCGGCCGGATCAAGCAGTGGCTGATGCTGCTGCGCCGCCACTACCGGGTGGCCGAAGAACTCTATGCCTTGCTGCGCCCGGTCAAGGAGGCCGAGGCGATTGACCAGCTCTTGCTCGAACGCGGCATCCTGCCGCATTTGCCGAACGAGGTGCATCCATGAGCCACCATTCCGGCTGCTCCGCCGAGCAGGATTCGGCGTCCGAATTTGCGGATGAGGAGGGCGGCGCCGCCGAGGGCAATTCCCGCTTCATTGTCAGCGCCCAGGACGGGCCGCACCGCGACTTGCCGGGCCTGCTTGAACGCCACCTTGCCCATCCCTTTCGCAAGCCGGTGCTCGACTACAACCGGGCGGCGTTGGCGACGGCGCTGGCGGCGTGGCGGGCGTGGAATCCGGCGGCGCCGCTGATTCTCGACGCCGGCTGTGGCGTTGGCTGGAGCACGCTGGCGATTGCCGCGCAGTACCCCGATCACTTCGTGCTCGGCGTCGATCAGTCGCTCGACCGCCTGCAACGCGGCAAGCCCTTGCCGCTGCCCACCAACGCCTTGCTGCTGCGCGCCGACCTGGTCGATTTCTGGCGCCTGCTGGCCGGCGAGGGTATCCGCCTGGCGCGGCATTACAACCTCTACCCCAATCCCTGGCCGAAGATCGGCCACCTGGCGCGGCGCTGGCACGGGCACGCGGTATTTCCGGTGTGGCGCGAACTCGGCGGCGTGGTCGAGTGCCGCAGCAACTGGTCGATCTACATCGAAGAAATGGCGCTCGCCTTGAGCCGCCTGAGCGGCCAGGTGGTGGCGGCCGAGGCCTATGCCTTGCCGCCGGGCGGGCAGCCGATGACGCCGTTCGAGAAAAAATACCTGGCTTCGGGCCATGGCCTGTGGCGTTGCGTCGTCGATTTTGCGGCGGCGCCTGACCAGGCCGGTGCTGCGGCCGCCGGTTTTTCCCTCAATTTTCAGCAAAATCCGGCGTCGACCGTGGATCAGCACCAATGAGCGCCGCCAGCAGTCCCTGCCAGAGTTGCGGTGCCTGCTGCGCCAGCCTGCGCGTCGATTTTCACCCGGCCGAACTGGCCGGCGGCGCCTTTGCCTGGGGTGACGGCGTGCCGCTGGCGATGACCGTGCCGCTGACCCCGGCGCTGGTGCGCATGCGCGGCACCGACGCGACCGGCGAAGCAAGCCGCTGCGTGGCGCTGGACGGCGAAATCGGGGTTGCGGTCAGTTGCCGCATTTACCACGGTCGACCGTCGCCGTGCCGCGAATTCGATATCGAACACCCGGCCTGCAACCGTGCCCGCCGCCATTGCGGCCTGCCGCCGCTGGCGGAATGAATCTGGAACAAGTGGTGCTTACCCAGCTTGCGCAAACAAGCCGGCGTTGGCGCAGGTCTGCAGGCTGGCCCGGAAACTCTCCTGGCTGGCGCCTCCAGGGGGCTGCGGGCAAATGATAGAAAAATGATCGCTGGTCAGCGCCCCCCGTGTTGCTAACAAGATTTTTTGCCAAGCCCTGAATGAATCGGGGGGTGAGCG
>ERZ1066115.170-NODE-170-length-22188-cov-17.383229_pt1 | contig 22188 bp, 19 predicted proteins | sample MGYA00382762_ERZ1066115 | MGnify/ENA primary metagenome ERZ1066115 (study PRJEB33369, sample SAMEA5778345) | biofilm metagenome | biome: Industrial cooling water; feature: Water cooling tower basin; material: Biofilm | place: United Arab Emirates | collected... | reverse complement strand
GCGCATGAAGAATACCGGGTCAATAAACCCGGCAATCTTCGATCACCTTGCCATCATTCGGCAAGCCCCCTGGCGCGGAAAAGTGCACTTCGCCGCGCAATTTGGTGACTTCACGCAGGCTGTTCTGCAGACTGGCGGCGAGCTCATCGCCAATTTCGGCGGTTTCGCAGTGGAGGGTCATGCGGTCCTGGCCACCGGGATTGTCCACCACCAGACGCAGGCGGCCGAGGGCCGGGTAGCGGCGGGCAAGGTCGGCGATTTGTTCGGGATGGACAAACATGCCCTTGATCTTGGTCGTTTGATCTGCGCGGCCCAGCCAGCCTTTGAGCCGGACGTTGCTGCGGCCGCAGGAAGAGCGGCCGGGCAGGATCGCCGAAAGGTCGCCGGTGGCGAAGCGGATCAGCGGATAGTCGGGGTTGAAGGTGGTGACCACCACTTCGCCGACTTCACCGTCGGGGACCGGATCGCCGGTGCCGGGGCGGACGATTTCGAGCAGCAATTCCTCTTCGACGATCAGGCCTTCGTTGATCGCGGTTTCGTAGGCGATGGTGCCGATGTCGGCGGTGGCGTAGCACTGGCGGACCTCAATGCCGCGTTCGGCCAGCCAGTTGCGGGTGATCCCGGGGAGAGCCTCACCCGAAACCAGGGCCTTTTTCAGCGAGCCGATGTCGGCACCGTTTTCTTCCGCCTTTTCAACAATGATCTTGAGGAAGGATGGCGTACCGACATAGCCGTCGGGGCGCAGGTCCACCATCGCCTGGACCTGCTGTTCAGTCTGTCCGACACCGCCGGGAAATACCGCGCAACCGAGCTTGCGGGCTCCGCCCTCGAAGATGAAGGCGCCGGGGGTGAAGTGGTAGGAGAAGCAGTTGTGGATCAGGTCGCCGTGGCGAAAGCCTGCGGCGTATAGCGCCCGGGCCATGCGCCAGGGGTCCATCTGGCTGCCCTGCAATTCGTAGATCGGGCCGGGGGAGGCAAACACCCGCTTGGCGCGATTGCGGGACAGCGCGTTGAGGCCACCAAACGGCGGTTGCTGCTTTTGCAGATCGATCAGGTCGCGCTTGCGGGTCAGCGGCAGTCCGGCGAGGGCCTGGCGATTGCTGCAGTCGTGGGGGTTGATGCCGGCCAGGGTCTGGAAGTAATAGTGGGTACTTTCCTTGGCGTGGGCTACCTGGCGGGTCAATCGGGCCATCAGGTCGGCTTCGCGTTCGGCGGGGTCGCGGGTTTCGAGCGGGTCGTAAAAGCTCATGTTGTTTTCTCCGGTTTCTGCGGTCGACCGTGGAAAAGGCGTTATTTTTGTGCCGGGGCGGCGAAGGTTCTGGGAAATCGGCGCAAGCAGGGCCCGGCACGCCGTGGCTTGCGGCATGCACAGGACTGGCTTGCGGATCAAGAGGTCAGGAAAGCCAGCGCTTGCGGCGCCGGTAGTGCTTCACTTCCTTGAAGGATTTACGGCCTGCCGACGAGAGACCCAGGTAAAACTCCTTGACGTCTTCGTTGGTGCGCAGGTCTTCGGCGTCGCCTTCCATCACCACCCGGCCGTTCTCCAGGATGTAGCCGAAGTCGGCGTACTTCAGGGCGACCATGGTGTTTTGTTCGGCGAGCAGGAAACTGATGTTTTCGCGGCTGTTGAGATCCTTGACGATCTCGAAGACCTCTTCGACGATCTGTGGTGCCAGGCCCATCGACGGCTCATCGAGTAGCACCATTTCCGGGTTGGCCATCAGCGCGCGGCCGATTGCACACATCTGCTGTTCGCCGCCGGAGGTGTAGCCGGCTTGCGAGGTCCGGCGAGTCTTCAGGCGGGGGAAGTAGTGGTAAACCTTTTCCAGGTTTTCCTTCAGTTGGCTGCGCGAAATCGAGCGGGTGTAGGCGCCGGTGAGCAGGTTTTCCTCAATGGTCAGGTGGCCGAAGCAGTGGCGCCCTTCCATCACCTGAATCACTCCGCGCTTGACCAGTTCGTTGGGGGTCAGCTGATCGACGCGCTGGCCCTTGTATTCGACCGAACCCTTGGTGACGTCGCCGCGCTCGGCGTGCAGGAGGTTGGAGATAGCCTTCAAGGTGGTCGACTTGCCGGCACCGTTGGCCCCGAGCAGGGCCACGATCTTGCCTTTGGGAACATTCAGCGACACCCCTTTGAGCACCAGAATCACGTGGTCGTAAATGACCTCGATATTGTTGATGCTGAGATAGTGATCGCTGGCGGCAGCAGTAGTTTGTGTAGTCATGGCAATCCTGGTGTGCTTTTAGGACCGAGGACCGAGGATCGAGGGGGGGAGTCTTGACGCTATCCTCGATCCTGGGTCCTGTATCCTCGATCCTTACTTCTCTTTCGAGCAGTCGCGCGGGGTGATGCCCTTTTCCTTCGCGTACTGCTTGGCGGAGGCCTGGAACAGCGGGTGAATCAGGGCCTTGTTACCCTCGATCCAGCCGGAAACGGGAACCCATTTGTCGCCATCCCACTGCTGGATCTTCACCTTGCCCGAGCCTTCGTGGTTGTCGCACGAGGTCTTGATTTCCGGCAGCAGGTCGGTCGCGCCGATCTGCTTCAGGCGGGCTTCGGTAATGTTCAGGTTCTCCAGCGCCCAACGGGTTTGCTCGCCGTTCAATGCCTTGCCCTTGCCGTACTTTTCCTGCCCTTTGCGGATCGCTTCGACCGACAGCACGGCGGCAGAAACCCCTCGGTTATAGAGGATGGTGCCGATCTTGGCCTTGTCGCTGAGGTTGCCCTTGCCAGCGCCATAGACGGTCTTTTCGATGTCGGCAATCAGCGGCACGTTCTTGCCGGCGACGTTCCAGGTCGCGGCCATGTAGCCCTTGGCCGAGTCACCAGCCGGGACCACGTCCTCTTCCGAGCCGGTCCACCACGAGCCGATCATCTTGTCACGCGGGAAGCCGACCTTCTGGGCCGCCTTCAGCGCAGTCTGGTTCATCACGCCCCAGCCCCAGAAAATCACGAAATCGGGCTTTTCCTGGCGAATCTTCAGCCACTGCGCACCTTGTTCGTTGCCAGGGTGGGCGACCGGAATCTGGACCAGCTGGAACTTGTTCAGCGAGGCTTCGGCTTCGAGCGCGATGATTGCTTCCTTGCCGTAGGCGGAGTCATGATAGAGATAGACGATCTTCTTGCCGGCCAGGTTGCCGCCGTTCTTTTCCTTGATGAACTTGACGATTGCCGAGGCCTGCATCTGGTAGGTGGTGACCAGCGGGAATGCATACGGGAAGACCGAGCCGTCGACCGCGTCGGTACGGCCGTAGCCCATCATCGCCAGCGGCAGCTTGTCCTGGGCCGACTTGTCGATCAGCGCGTAGGAGATGCCGGTGGACATGGTGTGGATCGGGCCGGCTGACTTGGCGGCTTTGCCCTTCAGGCGCTCGTAGCACTCAACGCCCTTGGCGTTGTTGTATTCGGTTTCGCACTCTTCGTAGGTCAGCTGGACGCCATTGACGCCCTTTTCCTTGAGATTGACGTAATTCAGGTAGTCGATGAAGCCACCGTAAAAGGACTGGCCGTTGGCGCCGTAGGGGCCGACGCGGTAGCTGGTCATCGGGAAAAACTGCTCCTCGGCGGCCAGGGCATTCTGCGACAGCATGGCAACCGCCAGGGCGGCGGCAGCGAGAACGGGTTTGCAGGTTTTAATCATCTTAATGTCTCCTCCAATGTTGCAAATGGCGGCGACCGGAGGTCGCCGTGTCGAAAATGACCAGTCCTTAGTGCGGGAAGGGCCACAAACGCAGTTTTTCCTTGGCGATTTGCCACAGACGGGCCAGCCCGTGCGGCTCAACGATCAGGAAGAACATGATCAGCGCGCCGAAGACCAGGATCTGGATGTGCGAGACCGTGGCGCTTGAGAAAGGAAGGCCGAAGAGGCCGGCGAAGAAGGGCAGCAGCACGTCGAGCAGGATCGGCAGCAGCAGGATGAAGGCCGCACCAAGGAAGCTGCCCATGATCGAGCCAACGCCACCGATGATGATCATGAACAGAATCTTGAACGACATGTCGAGCGAGAAACCGTCAGGTTCGACCGAGCCGAGGTAGCAGAAGGCGTAGAGAGCACCGGCGACACCGCAGTAGAACGAGCTGATGGCGAAGGCCAGCAGTTTGGTCGGCATCAGCTTGATGCCGATCACCGACGCGGCGACGTCCATGTCGCGCACCGCCATCCAGGCCCGGCCGGTCGAGGAGCGGACCAGGTTCTTGGCGGCCAGCGCCAGCACCACGACAATTGATAGCACCAGCAGGTATTTCTCGGTCGGGGTCTTCAGTTCATAGCCGAAGATGATCAACTGCTGGGTCGAGATCACGCCGGATGACGAGTTGTTCGAGAGCCAGGGGAACTTGGTCAGGCACCAGACGATGAAGAATTGCGCGGCCAGGGTCGCCACGGCCAGATAGAAACCCTTGATCCGGAGCGATGGCAGGCCGAAGAGCACGCCCACTGCCGCTGCGGTCAGTCCGCCGCACAGGAAGGAGACCAGAATCGGAATGCCTTCGACCCGCAACTGGAAGTTGTAGGCTGCGTAAGCACCGACCGCCATGAAGGCCGCTGAGCCAAGCGACAGCTGGCCGGCGTAGCCGGTCAGGATGTTGAGGCCGAGGGCGGCCAGGGCAAAGATCAGGAAGGGAATCAGGATCGCCGAGAACCAGTATTCGCTGGCAAACAACGGAACTCCGATAAAGGCGATCAGCAGCAGGGTGATGACCCCGATCCGGTCTTGACGGATCGGGAACAACTGCTGGTCGGCCGCGTAAGTGGTCTTGAATTGACCGGCTTCACGATAAAGCATGTTTTTTTGTCCTTAGTCGCTAGTGTTGAGTCGGAGAGCAAAGGCGCTAGACGCGGTCAATATGCTTTTCACCGAACAGACCTTCCGGGCGAACCAGCAGGAAGAGCAGGGCGAGGATGTAGGGGAACCAGCCCTCGATGCCGCCGAAGTTGCCGCCGAACAGGTCCTGCATCACCGGCGGGATGTAGATTTCAGCGAGCTTTTCCGAGGCACCGATGATCAGTCCGCCGACAATCGCCCCCGGAACCGAGGTGAAGCCGCCGAGGATCAGTACGGGCAAGGCTTTCAATGCGGTGAAAGTGAGTGCGAACTGGACACCGTTGCGGGCCCCCCACATCATCCCTGCGACCAGGGCAACAAAACCGGCAACCCCCCAGACGATGGCCCAGATGTTCTGCAGCGGGATACCGATCGACAGTGCGGCCTGGTGGTCGTCGGCGACGGCGCGCAGGGCGCGTCCGACCCGGGTGTACTGGAAGAACAGCGCCAGTGTCGCGACCAGGACCGAGGCAACCAGCGCCGCCACCAGGTCAAAGCGCGAGATCACCATGTTGAAATTTTCAAGGATGTACTCAATCGGTTCGTCGACGATGCCAACATCCAGAGCTCGCGGTTCGGAGCCGAAGATCATCGGCGCCAGGCCTTCGATGAAGAAGGCCAGACCGATGGTGGCCATGAACAGCGCGATCGGCGGCTGGTTGACCAGCTTGCGGAGCACGAATTTCTCGGTGGCAATACCGAACAGGGTCATGATCGCAAAGGCGAGGATGACCGCCAGCCACAGCGGCGCACCTTTCTCCATGCAGCCGACGACCGACAGTGCGGCCAGATAGACCATTGCACCCTGGGCAAAATTGAATACCCCGGAGGCCTTGTAGATCATCACGAAACCGAGGGCGACCAGGGCGTACATGACCCCGGAGAGCAGCCCGCCAATCAGGACTTCAAAAAAGAAGTTCATCTGCCTGTCTCCTTAGTGTCCGGCGCCGAGGTAGGCGCGGATCACGTCTTCGTTGTTCTTCACATCGTCGGGCAGCCCGTCGCCGATTTTTTTGCCGTAATCAAGTACGACGACGCGGTCGGAAATGTCCATCACCACGCCCATGTCGTGTTCGATGAGGACGATGGTGGTGCCGAACTGGTCATTGACGTCGAGAATGAAGCGGCACATGTCCTGCTTTTCTTCGACGTTCATGCCGGCCATCGGCTCGTCGAAGAGCAGCATCGAGGGTTCGGCTGCCAACGCTCGACCCAGTTCGACTCGCTTCTGCAAGCCGTAGGGCAGGCGCCCGACCGGGGTTTTGCGGATGTGCTGGATTTCGAGGAAGTCGATCACCTCCTCGACTTTCTTGCGATGCTCGAGTTCTTCATTCTTGGCCCGGCCAAACCACAGTGCATGCTCGATGAAGTTCGACTTCATCTTGGTGATGCGGCCGGTCATGATGTTGTCGAGCACGCTCATGCCCTTGAACAGCGCGATGTTCTGGAAGGTGCGAGCGATGTTCTGCTGCGCCGCCATGTGCGGTTCCATTTTCTTGCGCTCGTTGCCGTGCCAGAAAATCCGGCCTTCCTGCGGGTGGTACACCCCGTTGATCACGTTCAGCATCGAGCTCTTGCCGGCACCGTTGGGGCCGATGATCGAGCGGATTTCGTGTTCGCGGACATCGAAGGAAATGTCGGTCAGCGCCTTGACGCCGCCGAAGCGCAGGGAGATGTTTTGCAGGTCGAGAATGACGTCGCCTATTTTCTTGGACATGTCAGGCAGCCTTTTTCGCGATCGGGAAAGTCTTGGCGTCGACGATCTTGAGGTCGGCGGATACCTTGCCGCGACGACCGTCTTCGAACTTGACCTCGGTTTCGATGAACTGGTTGGCCTTGCCCTCGTAGAGGGCGTCAATCAGCACCTTGTATTTTTCGGCAACGAAGTTGCGTCGCACCTTGCGGGTCCGGGTCAACTCGTCGTCATCGGGGTCGAGCTCCTTGTGCAGGACCAGGAAACGGTGCACCTGCGAGTCGGCCATCATCGTGTCGTGCACCAGGTCGGCATTGACCTGCTCGATGCACTCACGGAGCAGTTCAAGGACTTCCGGCTTGCAGGCCAGGTCGGTGTAGCCCGCATAGGCGATTCCGCGTCGCTCAGCCCAGTTGCCGACCGCTCCCATGTCGATGTTGATGAAGGCGCAGACCTGCTCGCGATTGGCGCCGAAACAAACAGCTTCCTTGACGTACTGGAAGAATTTCAGCTTGTTCTCGATGTAGTTCGGGGCGAACATCGCACCGTTGGCGAGCTTGCCGACATCCTTGGCGCGGTCGATGATCTTCAGGTGACCGTCTTCGTCGAGAAAGCCGGCATCTCCAGTGAGGAAGTAGCCGTCGGCATTGATCGACTCGGCAGTGGCATCGGGACGCTTGTAGTACTCCTTGAGCAGCATCGGTCCCTTGACCAGCACTTCACCGTTGTCGGCGATCTTGATGTCTACGCCGGGGGCAGGGCGCCCCACCGAGTCGAACTTGATCTCGCTATCCGGCTGCATGCAGACATAGGCGCAGGTTTCGGTCTGGCCGTAAAACTGCTTCAGGTTGATTCCGATTGAGCGATAGAACTTGAACAGGTCCGGACCGATTGCCGCACCGGCGGTATAGGCGACGCGGATCCGGCTCATCCCGAGCACGTTGCGCAGCGGGCCATAGACCATCAGGTTGCCCAGCCAGTATTGCAGGCGGTTGCCGAGAGAAACGGATTTGCCGTCGAGGATGTCGGCGCCGCAACGCTTGGCGACATCCATGAAGTGATGAAAGATTTTGTACTTCAGCTTGCCCGCATCTTCCATCCGAATCATGACCGAGGTGAGCAGGCTCTCGAATACCCGGGGCGGTGCGAAATAGTAGGTCGGGCCGATCTCGCGCAGGTCGCTCATCACCGTGTCGCCGGACTCCGGGCAGTTGATGGTGAAGCCGGCCACCAAAGCCTGGGCATAGGAGAAAAGATGGTCTCCAACCCAGGCCATTGGCAGGTAGGAGAGGATGTCACCATCGGCACCCATGCGGTCGACCTGAACACCACCTTGGGCTGCAGCGATGAATGCGGCGTGAGTCTGGCAGACGCCCTTGGGTTTGCCGGTGGTGCCGGAGGTATAGAGCATCACCGAGGTGTCGTCGTAATGACCTTTCTCGACTTCGCCGTTGATGAAGTCGGGGTGGTTGCGGTCATGAATCCGCCCCATTTCCATCAACTCGTGGATGTCGTGCAGGAAGGGGTGGTTGTAGTGACGCATGCCGCGCGGGTCGTCGTAGACGATGTGCTCGAGGTTTGGCAACTGGTCGCGGACTTCAAGCAGCTTATCTACTTGTTCCTGGTCTTCGACGATGGCGAAGCGGATGCCGGCATCCTGCAGGACGAAGAGCATTTCAGCTGCCACCGCATCCTGGTAGAGCGGCACCGGGACCCCGCCCAGGCATTGGGCAGCGGCCATCATCATGTACAGGTGGGGGCGGTTGTCGCCAATGATGGCGAGGTTGTCGCCGCGTTTGAAACCGAGTTCCGAAAGGCCGCAGGCCAGAGCACGGACGCGTTCGGCGACGTCGCTCCAGGTCCAGGTCTGCCAGATGCCAAGATATTTTTCCCGCATTGCCGGCGAATGTGGCCGGGTACGGGCGTGGTTGAACAGCAGCCGCGGGAAGGTGTGCAAACCATCCAGCGCGGCGTAATTCGCCTGCGTCGGCATTTAGTGTCTCCTCATGCCGCACTTTAGGGGTGCGGTCTAACGTTTGTTTTGAATCGTGGAATGCATTCTGCCCATGACACGTTGTTGCGTAAACCTTGCGCTGCAGCAAAGTGAACATGGCGGTTTGTCGATCCAGTGTAGGGAAGGGCTCGGCTTATAATTGTCGTCCGGCAGACAATCCAGGAAAAAAATTGAGAACAGCTGAAGACCTGCTCAGGTCCTCGCAATGGGGACAAACTTTGAGCGAGGACGAAATCGACAGGGCGCTCACAGGGGTTTTCGAGCGTACTTATGCTGCTGGGGCCTTTATCTGCATGAAAGGCGAGCCGGTCGATTACTGGATGGGCATGGTCAGTGGCCTGGGCAAGATGGCCAGTCACTGGACGACCGGCAAGACCACTTCGTTTACAGGAATCAGTGACGGCGCCTGGTTTGGCGAAGGGTCGCTGCTGAAAAACGAAGCGCGACGCTATGACGTGATGGCCATTCGCGAGTCGCGGATCGCGTTCATGAACAAGCATACGTTTCTGTGGTTGCTCGACCACAGCATTGGTTTCAACCGCTATCTGATCACTCAGCTCAACGAGCGTCTCGGGCAATTCATCGGGATGATGGAGAACGAGCGTCTGCTCGATACCGATGCGCGCATTGCCCGGGGGCTGGCGGCCCTGTTCAATCCCGTGCTCTATCCGGGCACCAGCCGTCTGTTGCAGATTTCCCAGGAAGAGTTGGGCTACCTGGCCGGGGTCTCCCGCCAGCGCGCCAATCAGGCGATCAAGGTGCTTGAGGATGCCGGTCTGGTCCGCAGCGAGTATGGTGGGATCAACATCCTCGATCTTGAAGGTTTGCGCCGTTTCGGCGATTGAGCACTGCTCAGCCGATCTGCACCCGGCAGAGCGCTTCCACCGCTGGGTGGCGGATGCGGCGTTCGCTCGAAATGGCGTAGATCTGCTCGCTGACGCCCTGCATTTCGCCAATTTCCACTGCATTGAGCTGCTCGCTGACCTGGCTGGCCAGGGCCAGCGGTGCCGGGAACAAACCCAGGCCGCCGCGGCCAAAGGTGTTGAGCAGAGCGTTGTCTTCGAACTCGCCGACGATTTTGGGGCGAATTTTTTCCCGTTGCAGGTTTTCCAGCCAGCGGTCGATCCGTGCGCGCAGCGCGTGGTGGCGGCTGGGAAGCAGCAGGGGGGCTCCGTCGAGCGAGGCCGGGTAGGCCGAGGCGTGGGCACTCGCCAGTTCATGGCTGGCGAACAGCCCGGTGGCAAAGTCACCGAGTTGAGTGCTGAACAGTTTGAGGTTGCTGCCGCCTGGGGCGGGGCGGTCGGTGAGCACGACATCGAGGCGGTGTAACGCCAGGTCGGCAAGCAGATCGTCAAACTCGTCTTCCTCACAAATCAGGCGTACATCGCCCGGTCCGGCAACGATGCTGTTCAGCAGTTGATAGGCGAGGAGCTTGGGGATCCCGTCGGTAATTCCGGCGCGCAGGCGCAAGGTGCCGCTGCTATCATGCTGCTGGACCGCATCCAGAAGGGCGTCGCCAAGCTGGAAAATCTGGTCGGCGTAGCCCTGGACCGTGCGGCCGACCTCGCTTAGTGCGAGTCCGCGCCCTTGGGGAACAAATAATGCCTTGCCGAGTTGGGTTTCGAGTAGTGACAGTTGGCCGCTGATGGTCTGGATGGCGACTCCGAGACGGTCGGCGGCACGGGTGATGCTGCCTTCCTGGGCAACTACCCAGAAGTAGTGCAGATGCTTGTAGTTGAGGTTCTGCATTTTTGTTCGCAAAAAACTGATGTTCGATCATTTTGCTACTGTTTTTATTGTTTGTGCAATGCGTTAGGATCACGCCGTTGTGATTTTTTCTGGAGAACGAGATGAAACGTGTTCTGCTGTTTTTGGTGACCAACATCGCGGTGATGCTGGTTCTTGGCCTGGTGACCAGTTTGCTGGGGGTAAACAAGTTCCTGACTGCCAGCGGTCTCAACCTCGGAATGCTGCTGGCGTTTGCCGGCGTGATCGGTTTTGGCGGTGCCTTCATTTCCCTGTTGCTGTCCAAGCCGATGGCGAAATGGAGCACCGGGGCGCAGGTGATCGAGAATCCGTCGACCTCGACCGAGTTGTGGCTGGTCGATACGGTAGCCAAGCTGGCTGATCGTGCCGGCCTGCCGATGCCGGAGGTGGCGATCTATGACGGCGAGCCGAACGCCTTTGCAACTGGTGCGACCAAGAACAGCTCACTGGTCGCGGTTTCGACCGGCCTGCTCCAGAGCATGACCCGGGAGGAGGTCGAAGCGGTGCTGGCGCACGAGGTGGCGCATATCGCCAATGGCGACATGGTGACCCTGACCCTGATCCAGGGCGTGGTCAATACCTTCGTCGTCTTCCTGTCGCGGATCATCGCTTATGCCGTCGATAGTTTCCTGCGCAAGGATGAGGAGTCCTCTTCCGGGCCGGGGCTCGCGTACATGGCTACCAGCATTGTCTGCGAACTGTTGTTCGGGGTGCTGGCCAGCATCATCGTTGCGTGGTTCTCGCGGCAGCGCGAATTCCGCGCCGATGCCGGGGCTGCGCACCTGATGGGAAGTGCTCGCCCGATGCAGAATGCCTTGCGCCGACTGGGTAGTCTGCATACCGAACCCTTGCCGCAAAACATGGCAGCATCGGGAATCGCAGGGGGGGCTGGCTGGCTCGAACTGTTTTCGTCACATCCTCCCCTGGAACAGCGGATTGCGGCCCTGTCAGGAAGCTGACTGATTTCTGACAAAATGCTGACAGACCCTCTTTCTTTTGCTAAATTCGCCGGATGATGCGACGCACAAAAAACCTTCTTGCCCTGGCGCTGGTCGCCGGCTTGTCTTGTGTCCAGGCCGCTGAATTCGATTTGGCGGCGCTGGAGAAGATGGCCCTGAACAGCAGCCGGGCGGCTCTTGCGGTCCGTGACCAGGTACAGGCGGCCCGTTATGCCGCTGAGTCGGCGCGGGCCTTCCCCAACCCAGAACTGGAGTATCTGTCCGGGAGCCAGCGTAGCCGCAGCGGTCTTGGCACTGCCGGCGATGCCCGTAGTCTGTCGCTGAGCCAGCCCCTCGATCTGCCGTGGCGGCGCACGCCGCGCATCGCGGCGGCTGATGCCGGGTTCAATGTCGCGACGGCAACTGCCGGAGTCCTTGAGGCTGACTTGCTGGCTAATTTGCGGGCTCGCTATTTCAGCGTGTTGCGGCGTGAGGCCGAGCTGAAAAACGCCCGCGAGGACGCGTCGACCGTGGAAGGGGTGCATACCCGGATCGCCAAGCGGGTAGAGATCGGTGAAGCGGCCCGTTTTGAACTGATCAAGGCCGATGCCGAGCTGCTCAATGCCCGCAAGAATGTCCAGGCGGCGAGTTTTCGGGTCGAGCAGGCGCGTTCGCAGTTGCGGCAGGTGACCGGCGAAAGCCTGCCGCCTGATTTCACCGTGAATGGCCGTTTGCGCGATGTTCCGGAGTTGCCGGCGTTGAGCCAGTTGCAGCGGGAGATGCAGGTGCATAGCCCGGAGTTGCAGCGGGCGCAGGCCGAGGTGAGTCGGGCCGAACGGCAACTCGAACTGGAGCGGGCATTGCGCCTGCCAGCGGTGAGCTTGCGGGCAGGGCTGGAAGAGGACCCGGAGATTCGTAGCTCACGGGTCGGCCTGCTGGTCAGTGTTCCGCTCTGGGACCGGCGGCAGGCACAGGTAGGCGAGGCGGCGGCGCAGTTGTCGCGGTCGCGGCACGAACTGGAGGGGCGCCGCTTTTCGCTGGGCCAGGAGCTGGAAGTGGCGTATCAGCAGTACGAAATTGCCCTTGCTCAGGTGGCGGCACTGGAGTCCGGGATCCTGCGGCAGGCGGAAGCGGCCTTGCGCGTGGCAACGGCAGCGTATCGCTTTGGCGAACGCGGATTTCTGGAAGTCCTCGATGCGCAGCGGGTATTTCGCGCTGCCCGAGCCGAGTTGATTCAGGCTCGCCATGAACTGGCGACTGCCTGGGTCGATATTGAACGATTGAGAGCATTGCCCAAGGAAGAGAAACAATGAAAAAGGCGCTGATTCTGGCGTTGACCGTATTCACCCTGGTCGCTTGCAAGGAAAGCGCTCAGCCCGAGTCCGGGCGGGCTGCAGCCGACCCGGCGTTGGTCGAGCCCGCTCCCGAACTGCGGGCGCAGTTGCGCCTTGGGCAGGTTGAGCGGAGCCTGATTTCGGAAACCCTGCGGGTGGCCGGGCAGATCGATTTCGACGAACAGCACCTGGCTCGGATCGGGGCGACGGTGACCGGCCGGGTCACCCAGATCGATGCACTGCTCGGGCAGGAAGTGAAGAAAGGCGATGTCCTGGCCCGGCTCAACAGCAGCGAGTTGTCGAGCCAGCAGTTGAGTTATCTGAAAGCGCGGGCAGAGCTTGAGCTCAACCGGCGCAATGCGGAACGCGCACGTTCTTTGTTTGACGCCGATGTGATCAGCGCAGCCGAATTGCAGCGGCGGGAAAGCGAGTATCAAATTTCGCGTGCCGAAGCGCGGGCCGCTGCTGATCAACTGCTGCTGCTGGGGGTGACGCCACAGGCGATCGATCGCCTGGGCAGTCAGGGGGCGGTGAATTCGGTGACGCCGGTGGTTGCCTCGATCAGTGGTGTGGTGGTCGAGCGCAAGCTGGCGCCGGGGCAGGTGGTGCAGCCGGCCGACAGCCTGTTCGTGATCGCCGACTTGTCCCGGGTCTGGGCCGAGGCCGAGGTTCCCGAGCAGCAGGTGGCGCAGGTCCGGGTCGGTCAGGCGGTCTCGATTCTGGTGCCGGCGCTGGGTAACGAAAAGCTGACCGGCAAGCTGATTTTTGTTGGCCAGACGGTCAATCCCGAAACCCGGACGGTTCTGGTGCGTACCGAACTTGACAACAGCGACGGTCGTCTCAAGCCGGCGATGTTGGCAACCATGCTGATCGAGGCGCGTCCGGTCGAGCGTCTGGTGGTGCCGGCCAGTGCTGTTGTCCGCGAAAACGACGAGGAACATGTGTTCGTGCTGGTCGATGAGCGGAATTTCCGTTTGTCCAAGGTCAAGCTCGGCCCCGAGCAGCAGGGGCGACGGGTGGTTCTGTCCGGTTTGCAGGGCGGCGAGAAGATTGTCGTCGAAGGGGCATTCCACCTGAACAATGAACGCAATCGCAAGGAAATGGAGGGCGCGTGATCGAGTCTCTGGTCCGGGGGGCGCTCAAGCAGCGCCTGGTGGTTGCGGTGATCGCGGCCGTGCTCTTTTTCTTTGGCCTGAATGCTGCGCGCAAGCTGTCGGTGGATGCTTTCCCCGATGTCACCAACGTGCAGGTCCAGATTGCGACCGAGGCCCCGGGGCGTTCTCCGGAAGAGGTCGAGCGCTTTGCCACCGTACCGCTTGAGGTAGCGATGACCGGTCTGCCCGGGCTGGAGGAAATGCGCTCGCTGAACAAGCCGGGGCTGTCGCTGATCACGCTGGTGTTCACTGACAAGACCAATGTCTATTTTGCCCGTCAGTTGGTGATGGAGCGCTTGCTGGAGGTAACCCCCAGGTTGCCGCACGGGATCGCTCCGGTGCTTGGGCCGGTATCGACAGGGCTGGGCGAGGTATACCAGTACACCCTGGAGCGGCCGGATGACGGCGAGCGCGCGTTGTCGCAGGAAGAGCTGATGCAACGCCGGATTGCCCAGGATTGGGTGGTCCGGCCGTTGCTGCGGTCGATCCCGGGGGTGGCGGAAATCAATTCCCAGGGCGGATTTGCCAAGCAGTACCAGGTCCTTGTTAACCCGGAAAAACTGCGCCATTACGCGTTGACCGTGGCCGATGTCTATCAGGCGGTTGGCCGCAATAATGCCAATGCCGGTGGTGGCGTGCTTCCCCAGTACGCCGAACAGTTCCTGATTCGCGGGGTTGGTCTGGTGCGCGACCTCGATGACCTGAGGATGATCGTGCTCAAGGAGAAGGATGGCGTGCCGGTTCGCGTCGGTGACGTGGCCGAGGTTCAGATCGGGCATGAGGTGCGCCAGGGGGCGCTGATCAAGAACGGCACGACCGAGGCGGTGGGCGGGATCGTGATGATGATCGCCGGGGGCAATGCGAAGGAGGTGGTCGGCCGGATCAAGGCGCGGGTGGAGGAGATCAACCGCAAGGGAATGCTGCCCGACGGGCTCAGGATCGTGCCCTTCTATGACCGCTCCGAACTGGTTGATGCTGCGTTGTGGACCGTGACCAAGGTGCTCCTGGAAGGGGTGGTCCTGGTGGTGGTGGTGCTGTTCCTCTTCCTCGGCGACGTTCGTTCCTCGCTGATCGTGGTGGCGACGCTGGTGCTGACGCCTTTGCTGACCTTCATGGCAATGAACCGACTGGGCATTTCAGCCAACCTGATGTCGCTTGGTGGCCTGGCGATCGCGATCGGCCTGATGGTCGATGGCTCGGTGGTGGTGGTCGAGAACGCCTTTGCCCTGCTTGGCCGGGCGGCCAAGAGCGGGGAGAGTCAGACGCGGATCATCCTCAAGGCCGTGGTCGAAGTGGCGACCCCGGTAATTTTTGGCGTCGGGATCATCATCCTGGTCTTTCTGCCGCTGATGACGCTGCAGGGGATGGAGGGCAAGATGTTCGCGCCGCTGGCCTATACCATTGCGATTGCGTTGGGCATTTCGCTGATCCTGTCGCTGTCGCTGACCCCGGTGATGTCAACTTATCTGCTCAAGCCGCCGGCTCACGACGGCGATCACGATACCCGCCTGATCGCCGCGATGAAGCAGCGCTATCTCAAGTTGCTGCATCTGGCGCTGGCCAACCGGGTCAAGACGGTACTGGTTTCGGTGCTGGCTTTTGCCCTGACCCTGGGTGTGCTGCCTTTCCTAGGCACGGCCTTCATTCCGGAGATGAAGGAAGGCTCGATTGTGCCGAACGTGATCCGGGTACCCAATATTTCGCTGGATGAGTCGATCAAGATGGAAATGGAGGCGATGCGGCTGGTAACGCAGGTGCCAGGGGTTAAATCGGTGGTGTCCGGGGTCGGGCGGGGCGAATCGCCAGCCGATCCGCAGGGGCAGAACGAGTCCACGCCGACCGTCAGTTTGTTGCCGCGTGACCAGTGGCCTGACGGCTGGACTCAGGAAACGATCCAGAACGCCATCCGTGACAAGCTGAAGGTTCTGCCCGGGGCCCAGATCGTCATCGCACAGCCGATTTCGGCTCGGGTCGCAGAGATGGTGACCGGCGTGCGTTCAGATATCGCCGTCAAGGTTTTTGGCGACGATCTCGACCAGCTCAAGCGGATTGCCGCGCAGATCGGTAAGGTCGCCCAGGGTCTCCAGGGAGCCCAGGATTTGCGGATCGAGCGTGTCAGCGGCCAGCAGTATCTGACGGTTGAGATCGACCGGCAGGCGATTGCCCGCCTCGGCATGAATGTCTCCGACGTCAATGATGTGCTGGAGACCGCTGTCGGCGGCAGGGAAGCAACCGAGATTTTTGAAGGCGAAAGGCGCTTCCCCGGGGTGGTACGCCTGCCCGAACGTTTCCGCAATAATGTCGAGGCAATTTCGAATATCCTGATCACTTCGCCTAACGGCGCCCAGGTTCGACTGGCCGATGTCGCCCGCATCCGGGTGATGGATGGACCGGCGCAGATTTCCCGAGAGCTGGGCAAGCGCCGGATCGTGGTCGGGGTCAATGTCAAGGATCGCGACTTGGGCGGTTTCGTCGCCGAGTTGCAGCAAAAGGTCGAGCGCCAGATCAAATTGCCCGAGGGCTATTATCTGGAGTGGGGCGGCCAGTTCCAGAACATGGAGCGGGCGCTGGGGCATCTGATGGTGATTATTCCGCTGACCATCGCCGCGATCTTTTTCCTGCTCTTCCTGCTGTTCAATTCCTTGCGTTATGCGACCCTGATCATTACTGTGCTGCCCTTTGCCTCGATTGGCGGTGTTGTCGGGTTGTTCCTGACCGGGGAATACCTCTCGGTGCCGGCTTCCGTTGGTTTCATCGCCTTGTGGGGGATTGCGGTACTCAATGGTGTGGTGCTGGTCTCCTACATCCGGTCGTTGCGCCAGGAAGGGCGCAGCATTGCCGAGGCAGTGGTCGAGGGGGCCACCCTGCGCTTCCGGCCGGTCATGATGACGGCAACGGTTGCCATGCTTGGCCTGATTCCGTTCCTGTTCTCGACCGGGCCGGGCTCGGAGGTGCAGCGCCCCTTGGCGATCGTGGTGATTGGTGGTTTGATTACTTCCACGTTGCTGACGCTGGTAGTGGTGCCGAGCATTTATCGCTGGTTCGACGAAGAGGAGGTCGAAGCATGAAGGAAATCAAGGCCGTAATTCGTCCGAACAAACTGGCGACGTTGCGAGATGCGCTGGTGGCGATGCCCGGATTTCCGGGAATGACGGTGACCCGGGTGGAAGGGTGCAGCGCACCGGCCCGCCATGTTCCCGGCAAGGTCCGGATCAAGGATGAACTGACTGATTACTCGCCCAAGGTGCGGATCGAGATCGTCGCGCCCGACGAAGTTGCCGAGGCGATTTTTCAGCGCGTGATTGAAATCGCTCAGACCGGCCACTACGGTGACGGGCTGGTGTGGATGGTGGAGGTCGAGAAGGCCGCCTTCGTCTTCAAGACGACCCCAGGGGGAGAAGGCATCGGCTGAATTTTGTTTTGATTCACGGTCGACCGTGAACCTGACCGATTTTCAGTCGCCTTCGACTTCGATCAGTTTGAGCAGCTGGGTCAGGTGGGCAATCTCGCCTTCGATCCGCTGCCGGTACCAGGCGTATTCCAGGCTCGCCGGCTTGTTGCCCGTCAGCTTGTAGAGCCGGCGGGCCTGATGCATGACGCCCCACAACTCCAGTTGCTCGGCGTGTTGGGCCAGTTCGTCGGCCTCTGTCTTCAGTGCATAAGCGTCCGGCGGCAGGGCGGCGAGGGCATCGTGCATGGCCTCGACCCGCTCCAGTGCTTCGTCGATGAACAGGCGGTCGATCAGCGGGGAACGTTCCTGTGCGCGCTGCGCCAGCAGGGTTTCCAGGCGCTGGGCAAAATGTCGGCAGCGCTCGCCGAAGGTTTCGTGTTCAAGGCCTTTTTCTTCATCAAGGGCTTCGATTGCAGCGCTCAGGGCCGCAACGAGTTTCGGGTGTTCGCCGCTGATTTCGAGGCGGTCGGCGGCGCTGGCCAAGGCTTCGCCAAAACGCAGGCAGTCGGTGTCGGTGGTTTCCAGGCAAATCGCGTAGAGCGCAAACAGGGCCGGGCGGAGGTCGTCGTCACCATCCAGGTGGCGATTGCTCCAGGTTTGGTGGAGCCGGGCTGTGGCAGCCAGCCAGCGTTGGTTGAGCTCCGGCGCAAAGCGTGGTGTCGCCGGTCGAGCCAGCCAGGGCAGGATGGCCGCAGTAGCGTCCAGGGTCGGAGCTAGTGCGTTGCGGGTTTGTTCAAGTTCTTGTTCAGAGATCGGGTGCATGCGGAAACCGTCCATCGGGCAAGGGAGCGCCTTGCGGCGCTCCGGTTGCGGATGGGCTTATTGAGCCGCAAGACGGGCAAAGGCGTCAACGACTTCGGCCGGAGCCTGGACCAGTTCGATCAGCACGCCTTCGCCGCCGATTGGCGATTCTTCGTTGCCTTTCGGGTGCAGGAAGCAGATGTCGAAACCGGCGGCGCCTTTGCGGATGCCGCCGGGGGCGAAGCGCACGCCGTTCGCCGACAACCACTCGACGGCCTTGGGCAGGTCGTCGATCCACAGGCCGACGTGGTTCAGCGGAGTGGTGTGCACCGCCGGCTTCTTTTCCGGATCGAGTGGTTGCATCAGGTCGACTTCAACCTTGAACGGACCGCTGCCCATCGCGCAAATATCCTCATCGACGTTTTCGCGCTCGGAAACGAAGTTGCCGGTGACTTCCAGGCCGAGCATGTCGACCCACAGGGTTTTCAGTTTTTCCTTGGACGGGCCGCCGATTGCGATTTGCTGAATGCCGAGAACCTTGAACGGACGCTGCATGATCTGTTTCCTGTGTGAGTGAAAGACGTAATCCATAATTATAGAGATTCGCCTCTGACTCTCAAGCAGAAGATCAGGCTACTCGCCGGCTGCGCAGCAGCAGGACCAGGCCAACGACGATCATCGGCAGCGACAGCCATTGCCCCATGCTGATCAAATAGGAGTGGCCAAAGATCCCGGGGTCGGGCTCGCGGAAAAATTCGGTGGCGAAGCGGCAGGCGCCGTAACCGACCAAAAACAGTCCCGAGGCGAAGCCGCAGGGGCGGGCTTTCACGGTCGACAGCCACAAAACGGCAAAAAGCAGCAGGCCTTCAAGGCCGATGTGGTAAAGCTGCGAAGGATGGCGCGGCAGCAGGTCGCCGGCCTGCGGGAAGGCCATTGCCCAAGGGAGGTCGCTATTGGCAACGCGGCCCCAGAGTTCGCCGTTGATAAAGTTGCCAAGCCGCCCGGCAGCCAGCCCCAGCGGCACCAGCGGGGCAATGAAGTCGGTGACGGCCAGCCAGTCGGTTCCATGTTTGCGGGCCCACCAGCCCATCGCCACCAGAACGCCGAGGAAACCGCCGTGAAAACTCATGCCGCCTTTCCAGATGGCGATGATCTCCATCGGGTTGCCCAGGTAATAGCCGGGTTCGTAAAACAATACCTGGCCAAGGCGGCCGCCCAGGATCACGCCGAGCATTCCGTAAAACAGCAGGTCGTCGAGTTGTTCCTGAGTGAATGCCGCAGCACCGCTGCGAATCCGCAAGCGGCCAAGCAGAATGAACTGGGCGAAGGCCAGCAGGTACATCAGGCCGTACCAGCGGACGGCGAGTGGCCCGAGCGAAAAGGCAACCGGGTCGAATTGCGGGTGGATCAGCATCGGTAGCAAGAGTGGGCTAGAATTGGCCGATTATAGTTCGCGCCGCCGTTCTTGCTGCCGGCGCATTGATCTTGTTCGACACGGAGACTGAATATGCCCCAGTATCGTTCCCGCACTTCCACCCATGGCCGCAACATGGCCGGCGCACGCGCCCTGTGGCGCGCCACCGGCATGAAGGATGGCGATTTCGGCAAGCCGATCATCGCGGTGGTCAATTCCTTCACACAATTTGTGCCAGGGCACGTGCATCTGAAGGATCTGGGGCAGATGGTTGCCCGCGAAATCGAGGCCGCCGGCGGGATTGCCAAGGAATTCAATACCATTGCGATCGATGACGGGATTGCCATGGGCCATAGCGGCATGCTTTATTCGCTGCCTTCCCGCGACCTGATCGCCGACTCCGTCGAGTACATGGTCAATGCCCACTGTGCCGATGCGATGGTCTGCATTTCGAATTGCGACAAGATCACGCCGGGGATGTTGATGGCGGCGATGCGCCTGAACATTCCCGTTGTCTTTGTCTCCGGCGGTCCAATGGAGGCAGGTAAGGTCAAGTTGAATGATCAGGTCGTCCATCTCGACCTGGTCGATGCGATGGTCAAGGCGGCCGACGCCTCGGTGTCGCAGGCGGAACTCGACGAAATCGAGCGCTCTGCCTGCCCCACCTGCGGCTCCTGTTCGGGGATGTTTACTGCCAATTCGATGAATTGTCTGACCGAGGCGCTCGGTCTTAGCTTGCCCGGCAATGGAACGGTCGTGGCGACGCATGCCGATCGCAAGCAATTGTTCCTGCGGGCCGGGCGTCTGGCGGTTGAGTTGTGCAAGCGCTACTACGAAGAAGATGACGCCTCGGTCCTGCCGCGCTCGATCGCGACGAACCGTGCATTCGAAAATGCAATGACTCTGGATGTGGCGATGGGTGGGTCGACCAACACCGTGCTCCACATTCTGGCGGCGGCCCAGGAGGCGGGCGTCGATTTCACGATGGCCGACATCGACCGGATTTCGCGATCGGTGCCTTGCCTGTGCAAGGTGGCGCCGATGACTGACAAGTATCACATCGAGGACGTACATCGTGCCGGTGGCATCATGGGCATTCTCGGCGAACTCGACCGGGCCGGACTGATCCACCGCGATGCGCCGACTGTTCATGCCCGGACTCTCGGTGAAGCGATTGATCGCTGGGATGTGATTCGCGAACACGATGTCAAGGTGCACGAGTTTTTCAAGGCTGCGCCGGGTGGTGTGCCGACTCAGGTTGCCTTCTCGCAGGAGCGGCGTTTCAACGAACTCGATCTGGATCGCACCAAAGGCTGTATCCGCAACCTGGCCAATGCCTATTCGAAGGATGGCGGCCTGGCGGTTCTTTCAGGGAATATCGCGGTGGATGGCTGTATCGTCAAAACAGCCGGCGTTGATGAGTCCATCTGGCAGTTTGCCGGGCGGGCACGCGTATTCGAAAGTCAGGATTCGGCCGTTGAGGCTATTCTGGCGGGGCAGATTGTCGCCGGCGATGTTGTGGTGATTCGTTATGAGGGGCCCAAGGGCGGTCCAGGCATGCAGGAAATGCTGTATCCGACCTCTTATCTCAAGTCGATGGGCTTGGGCAAAGCCTGTGCGTTGCTGACCGATGGTCGGTTTTCCGGTGGTACTTCGGGTCTGTCGATTGGTCATGCTTCCCCTGAGGCGGCTGATGGGGGGGCAATCGGGCTGGTTAACGAGGGCGACCGGATCGAGATCGACATTCCTGGGCGGCGGATTCACCTGGCGATCAGCGACGAAGAGTTGGCGGTTCGCCGTGCCGCCATGGAAGCCCGGGGGGATGCCGCCTGGCAGCCGGAAAACCGGCAGCGTGACGTGTCGGCAGCGCTTCAGGCGTATGCCTTGATGGCGACATCGGCGGACAAAGGCGCGGTGCGCGACGTGCGTCAGATTCGCCGCAAGTAGCGTTGAGTTGAACGGTGGGGCGGGAGGGGGGCTGACTTGTTGCAGGGCGGTTGTTTTTTTCGGAAAAATGCCGGCCTTGCAGTGAGAAAACTGGCGTCTGTTCGTCTTCGCCTATATCATCGGAACCTGCTTTTTTAACATCAACTCTTCTATTAGGGAGCGAGAGAATGAAGGCTGTTTACGTTGCAATGATGGCTGCTGCCGGTATCGTCGTGGCTGGCCAGGCTCAGGCTGACGAAGCGCTGGCCAAGGCCAAGAACTGCATGTCCTGCCACGCAGTCGACAAGAAACTGGTGGGGCCGTCCTACAAGGATGTGGCTGCCAAGTACAAGGGTGATGGCAAAGCCGCTGCAACCCTGGCAGCCAAGATCAAGGCCGGTGGCAAGGGTGCTTGGGGTGAGATTCCGATGCCCCCGAACAATGTCACCGAAGACGAAGCCAAGAAGCTTGCCGCCTGGGTTCTGGCTGTCAAGTAATCGGGCTGATGCCCTTGGCGGTCTGTCGGATGGCAGGCTGAAAAAACGCCTTGCGATAACGCAGGGCGTTTTGTTTTGAAATAACCACAAAAAAAAGCCTGCGGGTGTTGACAGTTGTTTCGTTAATCTGGAGAATAGCGGGCTCTTCAGGAGGGATTCCCGAGCGGTCAAAGGGAACAGACTGTAAATCTGTCGGCTCTGCCTTCGAAGGTTCGAATCCTTCTCCCTCCACCAGATTGAATGCTGTAGCGGCCAGTGCTGCGGGCGTAGGGTTAAGCGGGTGTAGCTCAATGGTAGAGCTGAAGCCTTCCAAGCTTAAGACGAGGGTTCGATTCCCTTCACCCGCTCCACGATGCGGTACGGCTGGGGTTTTAAGGTAGGCCCATGTGGCTCAGTGGTAGAGCACTCCCTTGGTAAGGGAGAGGTCGGCAGTTC
>ERZ1066115.168-NODE-168-length-22323-cov-9.174466_pt1 | contig 22323 bp, 21 predicted proteins | sample MGYA00382762_ERZ1066115 | MGnify/ENA primary metagenome ERZ1066115 (study PRJEB33369, sample SAMEA5778345) | biofilm metagenome | biome: Industrial cooling water; feature: Water cooling tower basin; material: Biofilm | place: United Arab Emirates | collected... | reverse complement strand
GCTGTAAAGTTGGTTGCCCTTACTTTTCAAAAAATCAAGACTTTGGTTCATGACCATTTTATACAGCCATGTTGTAAGTCGTATTTCAGGATTATACGTATGCAGATTCCGCCACATTTTAATGAACACCTCTTGTACAATATCCTCGGCATCTGGTTTACTGGGTACCATCCTAATCGCCACCCGATAAAGAAACCCCTGCAGACTCTCAACCAACTGCCGAAATGCATTTCGATCACCCAGTTTGGCCCTTTGGATTACTTCCGGCAAGTTAGCGGCAGAGATCATGAATACATGATACGACCAGGAATGGAAGTGGTCAAAATGAAGGTGAGATTTATTTTGAAGATCCAGCCAATCAGTGCCATTTCCTGATTTTAGTCATTTTATACGATCGTTTCTGATGTTAGACTTGATAAAAAATTCACCGATATGAAACGAGTGCTGGTATCCCTGAAGAAGAAAGTAGATCCCACCCACAAACTTATCTCTACCGAGTGGGTTACAGAAGATGAACTGAACGCAATCCGAAAAAAATACGGCAACCAGTTTGATCCCGAAGAACCCATCATTCAATATTTGAGTGATCAATTGGTGATGGTGTCATTCTTGGTTTGGGTAAACCAATAACGAATCGCAATTTTTATTTATTACTCCTGTTAAAATTAGTGCAACTTATTGCTCAGGTATTCCGTTAAGTTAGCAGTTCGTAGAGGAAATGGATCGCTATCATAAAATAAACATTTTTTAAACTGAAGCGAATAGCAGATTAAATTCTGTGTACCCTCATTAATCAAGTATTTTAATTGGTTGGAAGCGAACCTGAATAGAATTATTATGTCTTGGACAACACTATATATTGCAGGAAAGCTGGGTTTTAAAGAAGAAGTTCTAAAAAATCTGGATGACGCTTCCTTCTCGTATTTGCCCGGTAATACCGAAGGCGAGAGCGACCTCTTACTACTTTGGGTTGATGAAGCGTTAGACTTACAGACGCTTAAGAGGGCCATTGGAAGCAAAACTCTGTTTAAATACCGCCTTCATTTTTACAACACGGTTAACCAGGTACCTGATAAAAAGACGGATCCGTTAACAGCCGGTGAGGAGGCGTTAATTCGTAAAATGAATGAATGGGAAGCTGAACGGTTCCGGCATAGCGCCTGAATTAAGCTTCTGATAGTAACATTCCCGGAAAAGCGATAAATTGAGCCGTTAAATCGATCTTTTAGGTTTATGGCTTTGATCCTGAAACGCACCTGGCTTACACTGGTAGTCTCCCTTACTTTTTATCCCCTGTTTTCCCAGACTGATTCTGCCGCTCTTTCGGAAGAATACTATCGTATGGGGATGGAAGTATTCGATTATTCCCATCGCAAGCAGGCTACTGAAATGTTTATGTTGGCAACCCAAGCCAACCCGAAAAGCGCCAAGGCCCATTTCATGACTGGACGTTCCATCATGCTTACGGTACGAAAGGAACAATCGCTAACCTATTTTAAAAATGCATACCGTCTCGATCCCAAAGTAGATCCGGATATTCTGTATTACCTCGGGCAAGCCTATCACTACTCCGAACAATTCGATAGCGCAATCCTGTTGTACACCCGCTATAACCGACTTTTGGCCCGATCACTCGATTACGAAAAATCAAAAAAAATAAATGAGGTGAATCGGAAGCTATTTGAATGTCATAATGCCAAAATAATGGTGGTCCAACCTGTAGACGTGACGATCGCCCATTTGAATGATGCCATAAACTCTGAGTGGCCCGATTATGCTCCTACCATCAATGCGGAGGAAGATTTTCTGGTTTTTACCACCCGCAGGCCGGAAGAGAATCTCAATAACAGACTCGCTTCCGATAACGAATACTACGAGGAGATTTTCTACAGTAAAAAGGTAAATGGTGAGTGGACACCAGCCCGGAATTTTGCTGCCCCGATTAATAACAACTATCACAATGCCAGCATCAACCTCTCACCCGATGGCAAGGAAATGCTCTTGTACCACGACTCCAATGGGGGCGATATTCTGGTATCCTTTCTAAAACCGGATGGAACCTGGTCCGATCCTGAAGAGCTCGAAATCAACTCGGAATACATCGAAAATTCGGCCTCGATTTCTGCTGATGGTCAAAAACTTTTCTTTACGAGCAATCGGCCTGGTGGCTATGGTGGTACTGATATTTATGTTTGTACCAAAGACCAGAAAGGACGTTGGGTTAATCAAAAAAATCTTGGCAAACTGGTTAACACCGATATGGATGAAGATGGGGTTTATATTTCTGTTAGCGGAAAACATCTTTATTTCAGCTCAAACGGTCATGCGGGTATGGGCGATTTGGATTTATACCGTTCCACTTACAATGCCGAAAAAGATTTATGGGAGAAACCCATCAATATGGGCTACCCGGTTAATTCAGTCGAGAATGACATTTATATTGTCTTGTCACGCGATGAGAATTTCGCTTACATCTCTTCTGTCCGAAAAGAAGGCATTGGTGAGCAAGATATTTATAAAGTGGATATTCGTAACTGGAAGGAGCCTGCCTATACCCAACCCGATTTTGCGGATGCTGTTTTCGCCATGGAAGATGAACTGCCTGCCTTGGCCAAGCCCACTGTTGTTACAGCACCAACCAGTACCGGTTCCTCGTCCATTAAGCTCACGATCCACGTAGCCGAAGGCAACACAAAAAACCCGATAGCGGCTTCTGTAAAGCTTACCTCTATAAAAGGCGAAACTTCTTTTCAGGAGGTAGCCACGGGTACCTACACAGCCACGGTCAGCAATGAAGCAGGAAAATTAACGCGATACAAGTTGCTGGTATCTGGCACTGACTATATCCCCTACTCTTCTACCTACTATCTGGGCGCTCCGCTACAAACACCAACCTTAAACGATACCATCTATCTTGATAAAATTGCTGTTAATTACAGACGAACCCTTAACGTTTATTTTCCCCATGATAGCGATGTTCCCAAATCCTTTGAAGACATCCTCTATCTGGAGCAGATTATGAAGACAGCAGGCTCAATCAAGGTTGAGATCAGTGGCCATACCGATAACATTGGCTCATATGCCTACAACGTGAATCTTAGTCGCAGGCGCGCGGAAGCGGTAAAACGCCACCTCGTGCGGGCAGGTATCGAAGAGTCGCGCATTACCGTGGCCGGGTATGGACCTGACCGACCCATCACCGATAATAAAACACGGGCAAACCGGGCACTCAACCGGAGAACAGAATTTACGATTATTGAAAAGTAACCTACGTCCTACTCCATGAAGCCCTGGCTGAAACGGCTTGCCTTCATTTTGACAGGACTTGCTTTGTTATTCTTCTCGCTTGTGGGGCCCGTGAATACCTCCCCATTAGCAGATCAGCACTTTTATCAAGCCATGATGCAACGGCTTGATACTCTCAAGCCAACGGATTTGGGAACATCATCTACCGTGCAGGCCAGTTGGGGCAAAATCAACATCACACCCGGGAAGGTAATGCCTATGGCCGGTTACCGGATCAGGCCTCAATTTGATTCCGTTCATGATTCACTTTATGCTCGGGTTATTCATATTGAAAATGAAAGGTCTGTCTTTTTTATCTCTCTTGATTTATTGCTCTTTCCACCAGCCCTCAAACAAAAACTGGAAGAAGAGTTGAAAGCACGTAACGAACCTTCATTTCTTTACCTCAGCGCAACCCATACGCACAATGGCCTCGGAGCGTGGTATGATAGCCCGGCCGGTGAAATCATCTTAGGTGAATATGATGCTGAGTGGATCGATGATCTGGCAAAAAGGTTGATTGCTTTGATGGACCATTTGACCCGGGAGAAACAAATTACGAAAGTATACTATTGGCAATCCTCTGCTCAGGAATATGTTGAAAACCGGATTTCTGCCAATTCACCTGCCGATGGTTTCCTTCGGGGTATTCATCTGGTTAGAGCGGATAGTTCAAAAGCGAAACTCATCACGTTTAGTGCCCATCCTACCAACATCCGTAAGAGTGTGAATAGTTTATCCGGTGACTATCCGGCATTTTTGATTAACCGGCTCGAGGAAAGAAATGTATTCGGACTTTTCATGGCTGGTATGGTGGGTAGCCATCGCCTGACGGGAATCCATGAACCGGAAACAGGATTTGAAAAAGCAACCCAAGCCGGGCAGGTATTAGCTGAAAAAGTCATGCTGGCCCAACTTGAACCTGTATCGTCAGTCGAAATGAAAGGTGCTCACATTCCCATTGAATTTGGTCCATCGCAATTGCGACTAACTAAAAACCTGAAACTCAGAAATTGGGTTTTCTCGTGGGCCTTTGGTCCACTATCTGGAGAACTTACGTACCTGCAACTAGGCAACCTCCGGTTTATTGGAACGCCTTGTGATTTTTCAGGTGAGATATTTATTGCTCAACAGCTGAACTCTTTATCGGAGCAGTACCACACACCAACGATCATTACCAGTTTTAATGGGAATTATGTCGGCTACATTACGGAAGATACCCACTACCTGAATGGTAAGCATGAGGAACTGACCACGTTGAATTGGGTAGGCCCTTACTTTGGTCAATACTTCACAGATATGATCCGGTCGTTACTACAACCCTAAGATTGGGGTCGTTGTTTCGGTTGCCGGGCACCTTTAAATCGCTTGGGTTTGTGTGAACGATTGGAATTATCAGGCCGGTTTTTTTTCTCAGGGCTATAAATTGGGCCTTCGCCAAACTCCGGAGGTAAGGGGATTTTTGGAATCTCCTTACCGATCAGGTTCTCAATGCGTGAGAATTTTCGCTGATCGGCATCGTTTACAAAAGTAATGGCCGTTCCGGTGCTGGCCGCACGGGCTGTTCGACCAATGCGGTGTATGTAATCTTCCGGATCAGGCGGCACATCATAATTAATGACCAGGTCAATGCCCTCCACATCAATGCCACGAGAGAGCACATCAGTACCAATCAGAATGGACAATTGCTTGTTCTTAAATTCCCTCAAAACATGCTCCCGCTCACTTTGATCCAGGTCGGAATGAATTGCTTTAGCCCGTAACCCGATTCGATGCAATGCCCGATCCAGTTTCTTCACGCTTTCCTTGGTCGATGCAAAAATCAAAATGCTGGTAAACGATTTATCTTTCAATAAAGAGTCAATCAGTTTGTCCTTTTGTTCATTATACACCAGATAAGCTTGTTGCAAGATTCCTTCTGCAGGTTTGGAAATCGCAATGTTGATCTCAACAGGCTTGTTCAGGATTCGGTTTGCCAACGAACGGATTTTAGGAGGCATGGTGGCTGAAAATAAGAGCGTTTGCCGTTGGGCTGGAAGTTCCTTGATAATCCTGAGGATGTCTTCATAAAAACCCATGTCCAACATTCGATCCGCTTCATCTAAAACCAAATGTTCAAGATGGTCGAATTTAATCGTACCCATGGCCAGTTGGGCAATCAGGCGACCTGGCGTGGCAATAATCAGGTCAACACCACCTTCCATGGCACGTTTCTGCTGATCCCACGTTGCGCCATCGCCACCACCATAAATGGCGATGGAACTTACCCCCAAAAAATAGGAGAAGCCTTCCACTTGCTGATCGATTTGTTGTGCCAATTCCCGCGTGGGTGCCAGAATCAGGGTATTCAGGTTTCGCTTTTCAGAAGCTACTATATTGTTGAGAATGGGCAGTACGTACGCAGCGGTTTTACCGGTACCGGTTTGGGCACAGGCAATCAAATCCCGTTTAGCCAGAATGACGGGAATAGCTTGTTCCTGGATTGGGGTTGGCTTTGAAAATCCCATGGCATCCAATCCGTCCATTAATCGCGGATTGAAGCTAAAGTCGTGAAAAGTCAAGGGCGTTGAGTTAAAAAAATTATGCCGCAAGGTACAATAAGTTATGGAAAGATGGGGGTTTGCTCAGGTAACCTCTAAATTCGTAGTGAATGACTCCCCTGCCGTTTACCCTGGATATTGCTGTTACCGATCGTGATATCGATGAGCAAGGACACGTTAACAATGTGGTGTATTTGCGTTACGTTCAAGATGTGGCCACTGCTCACTGGAATACCTTGGCTCATGATACGTTGAAGAAGCAATGCGCCTGGGTAGTGTTACGCCATGAAATTGATTATGTAAATCCTGCCGTGGCAGGTGACATTTTGGAAGCCAGAACCTGGGTAGGTGAAACCACGGGGGTACGCTCTGTGCGCCTGGTGGACTTGTACCTTAAAGGAACCCAGCGGGTGGTGGCCCGCGCCCGCACGGTTTGGTGCTTGCTAAATGCTCAATCGCGTAAGCCCATGCGCATTGATCCTGTCATTATTTCCTTGCTACAACCTCAATCCAGGGCATAAAAAAAGCCCCGGAGTTACCGGGGCTCTTCATTTGAAAAATTAGTTTATTAATTAGCAACGCGTACGTTGACTGCATTCAAACCTTTTTTTCCTTCCTTCAGATCGAACGTAATGGTGTCATTTTCGCGAATCTGATCGATCAAGCCTGATACGTGTACAAAATACTCCTGGCCTGTCGTGGTTTCTCTCACAAAACCGAATCCTTTGGTTTCGTTAAAGAATTTTACTGTTCCTTCTTTCATTGTGTTTTGTTATAAAATAATAGCAAAGATACACCTAAATCTGGAATTTCCGATTTTGGTGATCAAGCCGCCTTTTTTACCCGTTCAATCGAAAGTTCTCGTTGGTTGGCCAGTTGGATAATTCCTAACCAATTGAACAGCCGGATAATATGGTAGGTGGGATCCACTTCGTGCCAACGTACCCCGCCAAAGTTTGCCCGCGAACCATGTTTATGATGATTGTTGTGATAACTCTCACCCATCATCAGAAAGTCAACCGGCAGAAAGTTTTTTGACGTGTCCTTTACAGGAAAATTGATGTACCCGTACTTATGGGCAAACCAGTTAATGATCGCTCCATGAATCGGGCTCATTAAAAACTGTATGGGCAAGATCAACCACAACCACCAAACGGTAGCAAATTTCAAATAGAACAAGACATACAAAGCACCCCAGAATAACCGGCTTGGCCATGAACGGGCAATTTTATCGAATGCATCCCAACGGGGCACACCTTCTGTAAATCGCTTATCGGGTACCATCCTTCCGCTGGCTATATCCGAATAGATAGTTTTCGTTTTCCACATCATGTTCCAGATCGTTTCATCATAGGTAGGGGAATGCGGATCGTTTTCCGTATCGGCATAGGCATGGTGCATGCGGTGCATAACTCCATAACCGAATGGGCTCAAATAGTTGGACCCCTGGAAAATCCAGGTGAGAACGAAGAACACCCGCTCGGTAAACTTATTCATGGTAAATGCCTTGTGTGAGGCATACCGGTGCAGGAAAAAGGTTTGAAAGAACAGGGACAAATACCAATGGGCAACAAAAAAAATCAGAATCTCCTTCATAGGATTAATAGGTAGGTTAATGAATAGTGATCAAAAAGCCCGTTTTAACGGTCTTTTTCACGTAAGACCTACTTTTTACTGATTTGTGACAAAAAGGATAAAAATTATTTCGATTGTTGAAGGGAGTGGCTGATATCGGCCTTCAAATGTTGAATAAACTCGCTCACATCCTGCAGGTGACAGGCTTTTTTAAAACTCTCGAATAATTGCGGTGGATTGGAAAGTTCAACTTTCAACTTACCCCGTTCTGCTTCTAACTTCTTGCGAGCCCGGCTCAATAGTTTGCGGCAATGATCTGCCTTTCGATTCAATACATTCTGAATCTCCTGGTAATCAAACTCAAACACATCACGCAAGAGATAGGCTGCGCGTTCAAGGGGTCCTAATCGGCTATGAATTACTTTAAAGGCAGTTGATAATTCCTTTTCGATATCAAGATGGGCAAGGTCGGTCTCCTTAAACTTGACCACCAGTTCCGATAACGTGATGGAATCCCAATATTCCTCCTTCTTTTTCTTCAAGGCATTAAGATGACTGAGACAATTATTGGTAACGGATTTTATCAGATACGCCTTTGTGTTCTCGATCTTGGTATGATCAATTGACAACCATTTAATAAAGGTTTCCTGTACGATATCTTCTGCATCGGCTTTACATCGTAATAGATTATAGGCAATCTGATGAAGAAGGGGCTGGTAGAGAGCGATGGCCTGAGCCTGATTCACGATGAGGTAGAAATAAAGATCAAAGATACTGCTATTTTAAACAATTTTGAAGACTCCTTTCCAGTGCTAAACCAATTCAGAAAGTTCAAGCCATCTCGTTGTTTTTTGATCCAGCGCATCGGTAACGGATTTAATTTGTTGGGTTAGCGCCTGAAGCTGATGGTGGTCTAAGCCCGAGGTAGCCAGGGATTCTGTTAATTGTTGCTTATTTTGTTCCAATTGCTGGATTTCAGTCTCCAGTTGTTCAAACTCCTTTTTTTCCTTAAAACTTAGCTTTCGCTTGCCCGTTTCTGATTTATCTGCCTTATTTTCAATGGGTTGCTTGCTGACTTTCCTGGGCTCCTCTTCATCCATCCATTCACGATAGTCGGAATAATTGCCATTAAAAAGCCGGATTACCCCATTGCCCTCAAATACAAACAATTGATCAACCAGGTGATCCATGAAATAACGATCATGCGAAACCAGGACCAGGCAACCATTAAACTTTTCAAGAAAGTCTTCGAGAACGTTAAGGGTGTCAATATCAAAATCATTGGTGGGTTCATCCAACACGAGGAAGTTCGGGTTTTTGACCAACACCTTGAGCAGTTGCAATCGCTTCTTCTCGCCACCACTTAATTTGGCAACCAGGTTATATTGCTTCTCGGGAGGAAATAAAAACGTATCCAAAAACCGCGAAGCAGAAACCTGTGAGCCATCGGCCAAGGTAATGAATTCGGCAAGTTGAGTGACTTCTTCAATAACCCGATGCGCGGGATTCAAATCTTCAACCTCTTGGGTAAAGTAGCCGATACGGGTGGTTACTCCAGGAATAATTTCACCAGAATCCGGCTTGACCGAACCCGTTAACAAATCCAGGAAAGTTGACTTGCCAATGCCATTCTTACCAACAATTCCAATCCGATCTTTCTTTTTAAAGATATAGGAAAAATGGTCAACCAATAACGCGCTTCCATAGCGCTTGGAGATGCCATGCAATTCCAACACTTTACCGCCCTGCCGTGCCTCCTGCACATCCAGTTCAAGCCGGTCCTTTTTTAAATTGACCGATGCCTTTTCCTGAAGTTCATAGAAAGCATCCACCCGGTACTTGGCTTTGGTTCCCCGGGCTTTGGGTTGCTTGCGCATCCACTCCAACTCTTTACGCAGCAGGTTTCGGGCCCGGGTTACCTCAGTTTTCAGCATCTCCTCCCGCTGGGACTTCTTCTCTAAAAAATAGGCATAGTTGCCCCGATAACGATAAAGTTTACCCCGGTCAAGCTCTATAATCTCATTCGCCACATTATCCAGAAAGTACCGGTCATGGGTAACCATCAACAAGGTAATGTTCTGGCCCGCCAGATAGGTTTCAAGCCATTCAATGGCTTCCAGGTCTAAATGGTTGGTCGGTTCGTCCATAACAATCAGGTCAGGTTCTGCCAGTAAGAGCTGGGCCAAAAAAACCCGCTTTCGCTGTCCGCCAGACAAGCTTTCGAATGCCTGATCGAGATCGGTTAAACCTAACTTGCTGGTGATCGTTTGGACCTTCGCATCGTAATCCCAGGCTTTATACTCTTCCATGAGTTCAAGAACCTGCTGCATGCGTTCGGGGGTCGTGTTGGGATCATGCAAACAGGATTCGTAATCCCGAACCACGGAAGCGATACGATTAGCCTTATCAAAAATAATCTCATTGATGGTTAAGCTCCCATCAACGGCCGGTTGCTGTACCAGGTAGCCAAGTTTAACTCCATCCCGAATACTGATTGTACCTTGATCCGGCTGAATCTGCCCGATCAAAATCTTTAGAAAAGTTGACTTACCTGCACCGTTTTCGCCAACCAATGCAATTTTGTCACCTTGAGATATACCCAATGTTATATCCTTAAACAACCACCGGTCGTTGAAGGATTTGGAAAGAGATTCAGCTGAAAGAAGATTCACAGAAAACAACGTAATGTGCAAAGGTAGCACAAGACCAGCACCCTGTGAGCCGTTCCGTTATTAACTCCAAGTTTTATTTCACTGTACCTACCCTTTTTACGCTGTGCGGGTCTTCATGTAGAAGCAAAAGAAGCACAAGCCCAGTTGAAAAAGTGCGGTGGCAGTGATGGCAAAAAGTAGCAACATAGCTCCATCATTTATTATTAAATTTAAAGTTAATATGAATGAATTAAAATACCTAATATTCAAATAGTTATGAAGTCAGAATTATAGTAAGTAATTGATAATGAATCTCGTAAAAGAACTTTCAAAATCCCCTACCTCCGCTCAACGACTTCATATTGCAGCCTACATCGGCTCGAACCCTAAACGCTTTGCCGAGTTGCTTTCCATTTTTCTGATGGGCCCCCATCGGGTTTCACAACAGGCCATGTGGCCTTTGGGATATTGCGTTCAACAGGATCCCATCCTATTAAAACCGCACTTCCATAAACTTGTGAAGTTGTTGGAACAACCCGATTTGCCTGTTGGTTTAAAACGCAATCTTTACCGAACCCTTCAATTTGCCTCCATCCCTAAAACCTACCAGGCACGGATTATCAACTGTGCATTAACTGTACTCACCAACCGATCTGAACCCATTGCCATCCGGGTATTCGCCATGACCGTGTTGCACCATCTCACAGGTTCTATTCCCGAAATCAAAAATGAACTGATTGCTGTTCTGGAAAATGATCTGCCGTTTGCCAGTGCCGGTTATGTTTCGCGGGCCCGCAAGATTCTTCGGGAATTAAAGCGTTAATTTTGAACGATGACTGAAGAGACCCATACCTGTAAGAGCTGCCACCATGTATTTACCGGAAACTACTGCAATCAATGTGGAGAGAAAATATTGACTCCCCGGGACCGGTCGTTCAAAACTGTTTTGAACACGATATTGCTAACCGTTACGTTTGCCGACAGTCGGTTTATTAAAACACTCTGGATGGTTCTTAAAAATCCCGGGGCACTTTCCCGTGATTTTGCCAATGGAAAGCGGGTAAAACGGCTCACCCCCATGGCCTTGTTCTTTGTGTTGAATTTGATCTATTTCTTTTTCCCGGTTATCCAATTGTTTAATGCCTCGCTTAACACCCAATTACTTTCGGTATTAGGTCATTGGTATCAAGAAATTATTGCCCGGAAAGCCGTTTCCCTGGATTTGGATCTGGCCGCCTTTACAATGATTTATAACTTGAAAACACAAGGCCTGGCAAAACTAATGGTTATGGTATTTGTGGTGGTCAGCTCGCTTCCGCTCAACATCCTGTATTGGAAGAAAAACAAATACTTCACCGACCATGTTGGTTATGCGGTAGAATTAGCCTGCTTCAATCTCTTTGTGAATGCAATTGTTTTAACCCTGCTGGTACGCATCCTTCAAGTAGGCCCCTACCTGACCGAGACTACCCTAACCGGGATCTTTATCGTCACCAACTTATATTTTGTGTTTCGATCGGGAATTACCTTTTATCATGAAAAGGGCTGGCGATTGATTCTGAAATCACTTGCCCTGATCGTATTCCTGAAAGTGGCACTGGAAGTGTACCGGAGTATTCTGTTTTTTGTTACCCTGCTAATGCTCTAGCGAATCGATCGGGCAAGATTGCTGATCAGTTCTTCAGCCTGAGATTGTTCATCATGGGCTACCAGACTTTTGTAATGAAGTAAAGACTTGATGGCGTCTTCAATTTCCCGGTTCATAGCCAGGGTAAGGCCCAGGTTAAAATGGCTATTCGGAAAAGTCGGTTCCATTTCAATAGAAATCTGGTAGTGAATTTTGGCCAGCGGATAGTTGCCAATTTCCGCATAAACATTGGCCAGGTTATAATGAGCTTCAAAGTGGCGAGGATCAGCTTTGAGACTTTTGGTGAAACAATCAACCGCTTTGGTCAGATTCTTCTTCTCTGATTCCAGGATTCCTAAATTACAATAAGCATCCGCCACCGAATCGCCTGCGTCAATAGCCTGCTGGTATACTTCAGCGGCCTGTGCATCTCCCTGTTCATCCAATAGCAAAGCCTGTTCAAATAACGAGAGCTTATGAAGGCTTACCACCTTGGCCCCCGTAAACAGGTTAAGTTGGCCGTGCTTATTAGGTTCCTCGCGGCCACGTTTCCGCACCGGCTTAAAGCCGAATTTCTCGGGATTAGGAACCGGAAATTGAATCACTTTAGCCATGCCGCAAAGGTAACCAATTTCAGGTGTGAAATATAGACCGAACGGTTAACTGGCTTTTCTGCGCACCGTCTTTTTGGAACCTTCTTTTTCCTTTGCTTTGCTCACGCCTTTTGCTTTCTCCATTGGCTTTTTCTTAGCGGCTTCTATGCTCTTCTTCAAGGCAGTCATGATGTCAACCACTTCAGGCTCCGCTTCTTCAACAACCACAATTTCTTTACCCGCTATCTTGGCATCAATAATTGACTTCAAGGCATCGTAGTAGTGGTCTTTCATTTCAATTTTTGAAAAACTGGTCGTCATGGAATCCACCAGCGTCTTGGCAAGCTTTAGCTGTTCCTTATCGGCTTTAACTTCAATGAGTTGGGGTACTTCACTCATTTTTCGAATTTCGCTCGGATACCGCAGGCGGTAAAGTAAAATCCCACCTTCGTGGGGTGTAATCAGGACCGGAGTTTCCCGATCGCGTAAAACCACCTTGCCTACTCCTACCTTCCCACTATCCTTCAAGGTTTGACAAAGTAAACCATAGGTCTTGGCCGCAATATCGCCATCAGGACCAACAAAATAGGGGGTTTCAAACAAGGTGTGATGAACTTCCGCGGCCTTCACAAATCCATCCATGACGATGACCTTCTCACTTTTCAATTTGACCTTGTCCAGGTCTTCCTGTTCCACAATCACATATTGGCCCGGCTCATATTGATAGCCCTTTACGATGTCTTCATTTTTTAATGGTTGGCCCGTCACTTTATCCTTTTTCTCGTAACTAACCGGATTATGACCATCGCGAGAGAGCAAATTAAAACTGATGCTTTGGCCCGTATCAATGGCGTTGTAGATCCGAACCGGAATCGTAACCAATGAGAATTGGATGTGCCCCTTCCAAATTGCCCTCATATGAATTTAAGTTAGTTTAAAAAATTAACTAAAGGGCACTAAAATATTGATTATGAATCACTTTTCAAAGTATCATAATCAAGAATAACGGGAATTTGAGATAACGTTAACAAACGAAGTCGTATCAATCCGGGCTCCTAATTCATGCAGAATGTTGTAGAGGCCATAATACATTCGGTTAATGTATAAGGCATCTTTAACGCCTCGCGCTTTCCGTGATTCCCGGAAGGGTTTCATTTGTCCAATCTCGTCACCAAATGCATAAAGGGCTGAAAAGTAACTTTTGTCTGCGAAGTCGAAAGTAGGCGATTGGAACGGTCGCCCCAATAATTCCACCATCCGGATAAAAACCTGGCTAAAGAATTTCTTGTCCGCCACCGTATCATCGGGATAAATAAACCGCAGCTCGTAAAACACCTTCTCCAAACGGTTAGGCTCAGTAAGGATGGATTTATCCAGCAATTGAAAGTAGGTCGTATAGAATGCAGCCGGAATCACCTTAACACATCCAAAGTCGATTATGCCAAGGGCGTTCTCAGGTGTAATTATAAAATTCCCCGGGTGCGGATCGGCATGCAGCGACTTCAGCGAATGAATTTGAAAATGATAAAAATCCCATAACGCCTGCCCAATCCGATTGCGGTCCGCTTGCGTCCAGGTGTTGGACTTAAAGCATTCCCCTAACGGTCGGCCCTCCAGCCAATCCATCGTCAATATTCGGTCAGAAGATAAGGCCGGATAATAGGTTGGAAACACGAGGTTGGGAATCTTTTGGCAGGATGATGACAGTTCGATCGACCGTTTTAATTCCAACCGGTAGTCAGCCTCTTCCAGCAAACGAGTTTCAATTTCGCCAATAAACTCATCGTACTCAGCCGGATTAAGGTTAAACATGCGCAAGGCCACCGGCTTGACCATGGCCAGATCACTTTTAATACTATCGGCAACACCCGGGTACTGCACCTTAACCGCCAACTTTTTTCCCTTCCACGAAGCCACATGTACCTGACCGATGGAGGCCGCATGGGTGGCCGAGTTGGAAAAGGAATCAAACAACTCACCCGGTTTTCGCTTGAATGACTTCTCGAACGTGCGCACGACCAGCGGGTATGAAAGTGGTGGAGCACTGTACTGCGCCATGGTAAATTGCTGCTGGTAAGCCGTGGGCAACAGGTTTTTGTCCATGCTCAGCATCTGGGCAACCTTCAAGGCGCTGCCCTTCAATTCACTTAAGGAATTATAGATGTCGGTGGCATTTTCCTGGTGCAATTCCTCCTTCGACACGTTGGGATTCACCAGCTTCTTCCCATAATGCTTCAGGTAATTGGTTCCAATGCGGGCCCCGGTGGTGATGAACTTACTTGCCCGCTGCACTTTGCCCATGGGAATCTTCTGTTGCTCGGTAACCTTGCGCATGTCAGGCTTTGGCTTGCTGAAATAAGAACTTACCAAAGTCAAGGGCGTTGTCCAATACCCCTTTGCCTACCAGATCAAACGCTAACGTTACTGATTTTTCAATAGCAGCATCCGTCTTTTCGAAGTTGGCACTGTGATCATGCAGCCAAAAGTGGAGAATAAATAAAAAATGCAACTGAAAGAGCTTGGCGTATTGCTTCTCGAGCAGCGGCCGCGATGCCACCTCGCGCGTGGTTTTTCCCATATTCAGAACCTGGTTGATCCAGGATTCAAATGCCTCTAACGTTCCTCGGATGAAGACCGGAATGCCCTCTATTTTTTGCCAGGAATCGAGTTGCTGCATTACAAAGCTTCTATCGTCCTTCAACCGTTCCATGAAAGCGAAATAGAAGGTAAGCACTTTTTCGCGTGCAGTTAATGATGCATAGTCGGCATCCGACTCAATGGCAGTGCGGGTGCTTTCAAAAAAGCTTATCCAGATTGCCTTTTCCAAAGACTCGAATGATCCGAAGTACTCATAAAAATCCCGTTCCTGAATCTTTTGATCCATGCAAAACGCATACACGGTGGCTGGTCGCTTGCCATTACGCAGTACCGTTTCCCGATAGGCCGACATGATACTTTCGGCACTGATCTTCTCTGATGATTTTTGCTTCTTTCCCATACACCCACTTAAACAACCCCGAAGGCAATTGGTTTACAAAATTGTGACGAAACTACCCTCCTCTGATTCAATAATATGTCGAAATTTATGATCATGAAATGGATCGTGATTCCCATCATCCTGGTGTCTATTTCCATGTCGGCTCAAAGCCCACATTCAGCTGAGTACTATTTCGAGAAAGGCGAAGAATCGCTTAAACGCAAATCTTACCGTACCGCCCTGGCACACTTTAATGAATGCCTTCGGATCAATCCATTTTATTATGAAGCTTACTATAGCCGAGGACTGGCGCGTGAAAATATGGGCGACAAACAAGGTGCGCTTACTGATTTCAACATTTACCTGGAATCCAAACCTGAGGATAAAGAAGCGTTGTTTTCCCGGGCCGTTGGCCGGTATAATTTTGGACAATGGGCCATGGCTAAAGAGGACTTCATCGCCCTTTTAAAGCTCCCGGAAGGCGGTGAAACCAACACCGTTTACTTTCAAGACAATATTTCTTCAGAGGGGCAAACCAAGGTATTAACCGCGCATCATGGCCTGAAACCCATCCTTCACAACTACCTGGGCCTAATTGAAACCAAACTCCAGGAATATGCACGGGCCATACCGCATTATGATTCGGCCATCCATCTGGATCCGGATAATGCCGACTATTACCTGAACCGTGGCCTTGCCTATCAATTGATGAGAGATACAGCTAATGCGTTAAAAGATTACGACCGGGTTTTAAAGGTTGATCCAACTAATAATCTGGCCCAACACAACCTGGCTGTCCTCAACCAAAATCGTGATAAGGACCGGGCTGAAGTATTGCTAACCGAAGCGATTGCTGCTAACCCCTCCCTTCCTTACTCCTATGCTGAACGTGGGAGTTTGCGTATGCGGGAAGGCAATTTGAAAGGCGCATTGAACGATTACAACCAGGCAATCAAACTGGATGCCACAGAACCTGATTATTGGCTTAATCGGGGACTGATCAAAGAACAACTTAAGGATGTTACCGGTGCGCTTTCCGATTATAGTCAGGTAATTCGGCTTAAGCCGGATTATGAGAAGGCCTGGCTCAATCATGGAAACGCCCTGGTTAAACAAAATAAACTAACCGAAGCGATTGAGGATTATACTGCCGCTATCACCTATTACCCCGAATATGGATTGGCCTTCTATAACCGGAGTATAGCCTATTTTCGTTTAGGGAAAAAAGAATTGGCGTGTACTGATTTAAAACAAGCCCAGGGGTTGGGGGTAATAGTTGATGCTGCCATGAAATCGAAGGTGTGCAGTCATGAATAACCCCAACTCGATCTTCTTTCTTGTTTTTTAAAACAGATTAACTCAATTCCGGACGGAGCCTAACAAATACCGGCTCCCGAAACTGATGGTCTTTGGTAATCATGGCATAGCTGATTTCCGCCATCAGTTTAGGCTCAACCCAAATACTCACCTTTTCATCCATGACTTTATCGGCAATCGGTTTCTTAATTTCCTTTAACGCCTTCAGCGCCTTAAAGACTTCCTTAATCATAGCTTCATCAAACCCGGTACCTACTTTGCCCCGGTAAACCAATTTATCCCCTTCCCGCTCCGCAATGTGTAATCCGCCAAACGTTTTGCTCCGATCGCCATTACCCGGGTTATATCCCAGGATCACACACTCGCGTGTATTGCGGACTTTGATTTTCAGCCACAGATCTGATCTTTTGCCGGGCAGGTATTTTCCCATTTTATCCTTACTCATAATCCCCTCGAGCTGGTGTTCCCGGGCTGCCTCAAACAATGCATCACCATCCTCAATGGCGTCACTCATCCGATAATGTGTATCCGTTTTGATTGCATCCTTTAACCATTCCCTGCGCTTGATCAATGGTTCATGAATCAAACTGCGACCATCCAGGTACAAGCAATCGAAGACGTAACAATACACAGGACTGGACTTGACCAGTTTTTGAATATTCGTTTCCCCCGTAGCCATTAACCGATGAATAACTTTCTTGAAATCGGCTCGACCCGATTTATCCAAACATACGATCTCCGTATCGAATAGGCCACAGGTAGCTCGAAATGCTTTGTCGGCTATCGTTAATTCGGGAAACTGTTTCGTTACATCATTTTGATTTCGGCTTCGGATGCGTACCTGTCCATCATGCAGTGATATTAGTGCCCGGATGCCATCCCATTTTATTTCGTGGAGGTAGTGTTCACCTTTCGGTGGTTTTTCTGCCGATGCGGACAACATTGGTTCGATGGCATCCTGCAGGTAGTTCACCTGAGGCGTGTCGACTCGCTCCAAGAGCCACTCCTTGGATTTAATTTTGTAGATGCGGTACTCTCCATTAATCTCTTTACTACTTAACCTAAAATAAAAGCCATCTTTCTTTTCTTTGGTTATCTGGTACTTGCCTAAGGCATAAATCCACATTTCTCCGGCTCCATACTGTCCCTTGGGAATTTCACCGTCAAACGTCAGGTACTTCATGGGATGATCTTCCGTTTGCACAGCCAGGCGTTTCACTCCCGGAAATGGCGGTAGGCCCCGGGGCACAGCCCAAGACTTTAACACACCGTCCTGTTCCAATCGCAAATCATAGTGAAGATGCGAAGCATGATGCCGGTGTACGACAAAACTGGTTCCAGGTCCTTCTATTACTTTCGCCAGGGGCTCAGGTGTTTTCGTAAAGTCACGCTTCTTCTCGTAGGTTGACAGTTGCTCCGGAGTTTTGTGCTTTTTATTGGGTGGTAACTTTTTCTCCTTCGTAATTTTTTTTGTTCGATGTGTATGTAATTCAGTAGCAAAGGCGTCCATGCCCTCCCACGCATCCCCATCGGTTACAACCTTCTCAACAGCATTCCGAATCGTGAACTCACCCGGAGATTTGAGTTTTTCAATTTCCTTCCAGGTGAGTGGCATGGATACCGGGGCCCCGGTGCGGCCGCGCAAGCTATATGGCGAAACAATACTTTGGCCCGAGCGTATTCTGAAAATATCAATCAGTACCCTTCCCTTACGGGCTTCCTTTTTGATGTGAAGCGTAGTCTCTTTTGCCTTGCGTTCCGTAAACGGAATGGCCATGGCTTGAGCGGCTTCAAATACAGTATGGAAATCCCACCGGGGTTCCAGTGGACAACAAATGTGAATTCCCTTACCGCCTGTAGTTTTAGCATAGCAGGTATACCCGAACGTCTCGATATAGGCCTTTAATTCTAGTGCGAGGGCTACCACTTGAGTAAACGGATAAACTTCCGGAGGATCCAGGTCAAAAACCATATAATCCGGATGTTCAAAGTCAGGCTTACGGCTATGAAGTTGATGGAGTTCCAACGCAGCCAGGTTGGCTAACCAAACTAAAGACGCAGGTTCAGTCGCCACAATGTAATCCTTCTTCTCCTCCTTGCCCAGTTTGACAAACTCCAGCCAGTCGGGTGCCCATTCCGGTCTGTTTTTTTGATAAAAACTTTCACCGGTTATCCCATCCGGAAATCGAATTAAGGTGAGTGCCCGGCCCTTCACATGTTGCAAGAGTGTTGGTGCAATGCGCAAATAGTATTCAATGACTTCAGCTTTGGTTATTCCATCATCCGGAAACAAGACTTTATCCAGATTGGATAATTCCAATTTGCGTTTGCCTACCAACGTCCATTGCGATTTTTTTGCCATGGCTTAGTCCATCACATCACCCCGCTTTTTATTACTTAAAAAGATCATTCCAATAATAAAACTAAAGGCAGCCACCAGGATAGGATACCACAATCCGGCAAAGGGATCACCGGCACTTCCTTCGGACTTGCTGGCTTCATAAAGATAAGTAGCAATGAAGGGAGTCATGCCGCCAAAAATTCCATTTCCAATATGATATGGCAATGACATGGACGTATATCGAATCCGGGTTGGAAACAACTCGACCAGAAACGCTGCAATGGGGCCATAGACCATGGTAACGAGTAACACCTGCACGACAATCAACCCAATCATCAGCCAGTAATTTATTCCTGACAAAAATATTTCCGTGGATATGCTTTTTGATTCTCCCGTTACCAGTGTCATTCGAGATTCTGTTTGAATGGTCTTATCCGAATATACACGTTCAACCTTCACTAACGTAATGGTGTCGCCCGGTGCGTGAATGGTTCTGGTACGGGTCAGCTTTTTTGCACTCTCCACCTCTTGCTTATGTCGAACATCCGTGAGGTGGTACATTCCTTTGTAAATCGGTTGATACAGTAGAACCGCCAGCAACATACCCGTCATCATGATATACTTACGTCCAATTCGGTCGCTCCAGGCACCAAATACGATAAAGAATGGCGTTCCAATCAATAAGGCGATGGCAATAATGTCCCGGGTCTGAACAAATTCAACCTGGCATGTTTTTTCCAAAAAGGTCATCGCATAAAATTGACCGGTGTACCAAACCACACCCTGGCCCGCGGTAGCACCAAATAAGGCCAGAAGGACCAAGACCAGATTTTCTTTCTTGCCAAAGCTCTCCTTAATAGGGTTCTTCGAAATCTTTCCTTCGGACTTAATCTTTTTAAACATAGGCGACTCCTGCATGCGCAAGCGGATATAAATGGATATCCCCACCAGTAATGCTGAAAGCAAGAACGGAATGCGCCAACCCCAGATCGAAAATTGATCAACACCCACCCAATAACGGACCGCTAGAATCACTCCGATGGAAACAAACAGTCCTAATGTTGCCGTAGTTTGGATGAAACTTGTATAATAACCTCTCCGCGCGGCCGGAGCATGTTCCGCAACGTAGGTAGCTGCTCCTCCATATTCCCCGCCTAAAGCAAGCCCTTGCAGGAGTCTTAAAATTAATACAAGGATGGGGGCAGCGATTCCAATGACTTGATAGCCGGGCACAAGCCCAATGGCAAAGGTTGAACCGCCCATCAGGATCAAGGTGACCAAAAAGGTATACTTTCTTCCCACCAGGTCACCGAGCCGACCAAAAACAATAGCACCAAACGGCCTAACAATAAAACCGGCAGCAAATGTGGCGAGCGTTGAAAGGAATGCCGCTGTCGGATTGGTTTGGGGAAAGAATTGTTGTGATAGAATGGTTGCCAAACTTCCGAAAATGTAGAAATCGTACCACTCAATTAATGTACCAACGGAAGAAGCAAGTATCACTGACCACAGGGTACTCTTTTCCTCTTTGGTGATAACGGTATGGGACATGCAGAACTGGTTTCTATGGAAATTTACAGGAAATTGTTGAGCGGGTAATCCCGTTAAAAGAAAAGTTCCTGAGCCAACCGGTAGGTGTTGGCATGAGCTTCAATGATGTCACGAAAGTCCGGTGAATAACCACCACCCATGGTAACAACCACGGGAATCTTGTTTCGATAGGCGGTTTCCAATACAATCCGGTCACGTTGCTTGCACCCGGTCCGGGTAACGCTCAATCGGCCCAATTTATCGGTGTTCAGAATGTCCACACCGGCCTGATAAAACATAAAGTCCGGTTTGACAGTATCCATAAGAGATTTCAAATTCACATCAAGCGTTTTCAGGTAGAAGTCATCACCGGTAAAGTCTTTCATTCCGATATCCAGATCGGATTGTTCCTTGATAAGCGGATAGTTATTAGCTCCGTGCATACTAAAGGTGAACACCCGATCATCCTCAGCAAAGATGCTGGCCGTTCCATTTCCCTGATGTACATCCAAATCAACAATCAAAATCTTATGAGCCAACCTCTCATCTAAAAAATAGTGGGCTGCAATGGCCATATCATTCAGTAAACAAAAGCCTTCGCCCCGGTTGGTGAAGGCATGATGAGTACCCCCCGCTATGTTCATGGAGATACCAAACTGCAAAGCATACATCGCGCATTGAAGTGTTCCATTGGCAATCCGGACTTCGCGCTCAATTAGTTCGCTTGACAATGGGAATCCGGTTTTTCGCACCTCATGGGGTGAGAGCAGACCGTTTTTTAATCGATACCAATACTCAGCATCATGTGTCCGAATGATCTGCTTTTCTTCAAGTGGACCGGGGGCAAATAAATTACTCTCAGTTAGGGTTCCCTCATGGATCAATTGCAAGGGAAGAACTTCATACTTACTCATCGGGAACCGATGATTGGGTGGTAAGGGAAGAACGTACTTCGGTGACCAGGCTACTTTGAGCATAAACAAAAACGGAGGACTTAGTCCTCCGTTATTCCAAGTGAAGTGCGATTAATGCTGATGTTTCTCTCCGCCACCATTCCATGCCTCCATAATTCCATGGAAACTATCATGAAGTGCAGTTAATGCGGCACCGAGCTCGTCATCGGTAGCACCCGCTTTAACTTGGTCGGCTAATGACCGGGTGTCAGCCTTGAGTTGGTTTAACCGGGCCTTCATATCGTCTGTATTGACCTTTTCCGGTAATTCGGTTGCAGCCCATTTCTCAGCTTCGGTTGCCATTTCTTCGGCCAGCCGTTTAACCGGCTCGAGATTAGTTGAATCTTTATACGGATGGAAAGACTCAGCCATAATCATGTGAAAAGAGTCCATCTCTGCCCATTCGTTGGGGTCGTTTTGTGAAGCCTCGTCAGCTACCGTGGATTCATTCGTTTTCGTTGAGCAAGCTGTTAATGATAGGCCCAGCAGGAGCAGAAAAGCAAGAAATTTAGTATTCATACAGATAGTTGTTTTGGACGCACAAAAGTAGAAAAGTATTCTCAATCACGGGCCCTTCCGCCAATACTTTCTGTACATCTGGAAACTGCTGACAATCTTCTTCAACACTTCAAAGTAAAGGGTAAGATAAAACAGGGCGGTATATACCCAGATTACGATCAGGTTAAAGTAAAGAGTATCAAATCTTTTGCCGGCAAAATACTTGGTAGGTGCATAAAAGATTGTTCTGAAATCGAAATAGTGGGCTGGCCGGTGTTCATCAAAGAAAACAGGCTCAAACTTCTGGACTAATTCACCATTCCATTCCACTATTCGCTTGGTTGCATTATTGTTTCTAACAATTGTATTGATTTCTTCATTTTGATACCGCATTCGTTCATATTCAAAACGTTGTTGCCCTTCCGGGGTTCTGGTT
>ERZ1066115.167-NODE-167-length-22454-cov-11.853565_pt1 | contig 22454 bp, 16 predicted proteins | sample MGYA00382762_ERZ1066115 | MGnify/ENA primary metagenome ERZ1066115 (study PRJEB33369, sample SAMEA5778345) | biofilm metagenome | biome: Industrial cooling water; feature: Water cooling tower basin; material: Biofilm | place: United Arab Emirates | collected... | reverse complement strand
GTGAAGTAATCAACGATGCACGCCTGGATTATGATCAGTTTGCCCGCCCGGCTGTGAGCATGACCATGAATGCCACCGGTGCCCGCAACTGGGCGAAGATTACGGCTGCAGCCGCAGCCAAGCAGCCGCAAGGTCGCATTGCCATTGTGTTGGATAATTATGTGTATACCGCACCCACTGTGCAAGGCGAAATTCCCAATGGTAGCTCACAAATCTCCGGAAGCTTTGAATTAGAGGAGGCAAAAGATTTGGCCAATGTATTGAAGGCAGGTTCCCTGCCTGCACCCACCCGAATTGTAGAAGAAGCCATTGTTGGACCGAGCCTCGGAAAGGTAGCTCAAAATCAAGGCTTGCTTTCCATGGCAGCGGGTCTTGGTTTGGTAGTCATTTTTATGATTGCCTATTATTCGAAAGGGGGTTGGGTAGCCAATATTGCCTTGCTGTTTAACATCTTCTTCATTCTGGGAATCTTAGCCCAATTGAATGCGGCACTCACGTTGCCGGGTATTGCGGGTATCGTGCTTACCATGGGTATGGCGGTGGATGCCAACGTGTTGATTTATGAACGCATTAAAGAAGAAATGCGGTTGGGCAGAAAATTACGGGAAGCGATTAAGAAGGGATACGATCGTGCTTTCACGACTATCTTTGATTCCAACCTAACCACATTCGTTACGGCTGCTGCTCTGTTTATTCTTGGGCAAGGTCCGTTGAAGGGATTTGCCATTGTGTTGATGATCGGTATTGGAACCTCATTCTTTTCGGCCGTTTATATTTCACGGGTCATTATCGAATGGATGGTACGCAAAGGCGATGAAGCGAAAGTTTCATTCGACAGTCCTTTGGCACGAGTGGTGAAAGAGCGTAAAACGTTTGACTTTATTGGGTTTCGGAAAAAGGCCTACCTTTTTTCGGGAAGCATTGTGTTGATTGGATTCATCCTCATTTTTGTTCAGGGATTAAACCTTGGCGTTGACTTTAAAGGTGGACGTTCCTATGTTGTTTCCTTTAATCAGCCGGTAGTGGCTACTGACATGAAAGTGGCCTTGAATGAGAGTTTTGAAAATGCCGGGGTGGAGGTCAAGAATTATGGCAGTGATAATGTGATGAAGGTGACCACGTCTTATCTGGTGGATGATGAATCGGATGATGCAGATGAAAAGGTGAAGAATGCCTTAATTCAAGGGGTACAAAAATTCAAGGGAGTGGAGTACACTCAAAATGAAGCGCAACTGGATGATAACCATTTCATGATTTCGTCCTCTTCAAAAGTAGGTGCTACCATTGCCGATGATATTAAAGGCTCGGCCTTTGAAGCTGCTTTGGCTTCCCTGGTACTAATTTTTATTTACATACTCGTGCGCTTTAAACGGTGGACGTATAGTGCCGGTGCCATTGTAGCCACGGTTCACGATACCCTATTTGTGGTTGCTTCGTTTGCGATAGCCCGCGTATTTGGAATTTCCTTTGAAGTGGATCAGGTCTTTGTAGCCGCTTTGTTGACAATTATTGGTTACTCGATTAATGATACGGTGATTATTTTTGACCGAATTCGGGAATACCTCGGATTTGGAGCCAGTCATGATCATGCCAAGGTGTTCAATGATGCGATCAACAGTACGTTAAGCCGTACACTGATAACCTCAGGTACTACGTTAATTGTGGTGGTGGTGTTATTATTCTTTGGTGGTGAGGTATTGCGTGGATTTGCGTTTGCCTTGTTTGTGGGCATTGTGGTGGGTACATTCTCCTCGATCTTTATTGCATCACCTATCGTATTGGATCTTGAAGTTACTGCTCAACCCGGTAAAAAGGGTGACGTGAAGGCGGCCGCTTAATTAACACATTCAATATTGAAGAAAGAGCAGGTGGTAAACCTGCTCTTTCTGTTATTGGCTTTTAACAAAATTCTAATGCAGGTTAGGTAGTCGAACCGTAATTTTGCTAACATGAAAATACTATTGGTGGAGGATGAACGGAAAACCATTCAATTCTTAAAAAAGGGATTAGAGGAGAATGGATATGAAGTAGATTCAGCTGAGGATGGCAACTCTGGAAAAAATCTGGCGTTTCGGAATTCCTATAACCTCATTATTACCGATATCATCATGCCTGAACTAACTGGGCGAGAACTGTGCCAAGAGTTGCGCAAGGCCAAAATCGATACCCCCATTTTAATGCTAACCGCCTTGAGCGAAACCGATGATGTGGTGGAAGGCCTGGATAGCGGAGCGGATGATTATTTGGCCAAACCATTTGAATTTAAGGAGTTGCTGGCGCGAATTCGATCATTAACCAAGCGCCAGCCCATCCTACAAAACGAAAGCCAGCTCCGATTTGCTGATTTGGTTATGAATGTTAACGCAAAAACAGTTATTCGGGCCGGTAAGAAAATTGATCTCACCTCCAAGGAATTTTCACTGTTGGAATATTTCATGCGCAATCCGGGTCGGGTAATCCCCCGCGCTGAATTGTCCAAACATGTATGGAACGTAGATTTTGATACCGGTACCAACATGGTGGAAGTCTACGTGAACTATCTTCGAAAAAAGATCGACAAGGACTTTGATCATAAGCTCATTCATACGCAATTTGGAATGGGCTATATTTTAAAGGAAGCATAGTGCAAATCCGTACGCGACTCACATTGCAGTTTACCATTTTGGTGAGCACTATCGTTTTGTTTTCCTTCCTGGCCATCTATTTTTTTACCCAGCAGTTTACCGATCAGGATTTTTCGCGCAGGTTGCGTGAACGGGCCATTACCTCGGCCATCCTATTGATTAAAGTAGATCAGGTTGATACGACCTTGTTGAAAATCATTGATCGCGCCAAGCGCGATAACCTGTACCGGGAAAGCATTCGGGTCTACGATCAAATGGGTAAGGAAATCTACATGAGTGGGGATACCGCCCGGATCAGCATCAGTCAATCTTTGTTTCAACAGGTGCAGGCAGAGGGTGAAACTCAACTGCATTACAAAGAATTTACCGTTGCGGGTATTCCGTTTACGGACCGCGGAAAGGAATATGTCATCATTGCTTTGGCAGAAGATGTAATAGGCTATAATCGATTGATTGATTTGCGTAGATTATTATCGGCCTTATTCATCATCCTGATGGCAATTGTTTCTTTTTCGGGGTGGATCTATGCGGGTCGGGCTTTACGACCCATTCAACGGATCATGAATGATGTACAGAATATTTCTCCGCAGGATTTAAGTAAACGACTGGAGGCCAGCCCGCATCCTGATGAAATGGGTAAGCTCATTACCATCTTTAATGGATTGTTGTCCAGAATTGAGAACGCATTTCAATTGCAGAAACTGTTTGTTTCCAATGTATCGCATGAATTGAAGAATCCTCTCACCAACATTACCTCCCAGCTTGAAGTTACCTTACTGAATGAGCGCTCGAAGGAAGAATATCAGGAAACCATTGCTTCGGTACTGGAAGATATCAAGAGCCTGAATCACCTCTCCAATAGTTTGCTTGACCTGGCGCGTCTCAATCGCTCTTCCGATTCGTTTACCATGTCCAGGTTCAGACTGGATGAAATTTTATGGGAAACCCGAGAGAATGTTAAGGCCATTGATCCATCGTATCAGATCGAACTCTTGTTTGAGCAAATGCCCGATGATGAAAGTAAACTATATGTCAACGGAAATCCCTATCTGTTAAAGATTGCGTTTCAGAATTTAATTGAGAATGCCTGCAAATTTGCACCCGATGGAAGGGCTGTGGTGACACTGCGGTGTGAAAACCATGAATTTCAAATCCACGTTACGGACAACGGCCCGGGTATTGAAAAGAAAGATCTCGAAAATGTTTTCCAACCCTTTTTCAGGACTGATGCAACCTCCAAAGTTAAGGGCTATGGAGTGGGCCTCCCCTTAACGCAGCGCATTATTTCCATTCACAAAGGTCGGATTACCATTGATTCCGAGCCTGGGGCGGGTACTAAAATCAAGGTAATTTTGAAATCGGCTTAGGGTTCTAATTCCTTTCTAATCCTAATTAATTCACACTGACAGGTAGCTCTCCTACTTTTGACTTACTAGTTTTTTCGAGGTTGTTTGAGTTTAGATTTGTTTACAGGTTAAGAGGAGAGGTGATCTAATTAAAAATGTAAGCCAACTTTTCAATTGAATCCTTTCCTGAAAATGGGGTCCTCGTGACCCCATTTCTTTTTTTAGTCCAGGGTAACGGTCTCCACTCGCACACCAACGGCTAAGATCCCCGGTAGCGTGTCTTGTCGATTGAATTGTTCCAATTCCAATCTGTAGCGGCCCGGAGATTTAAAGGCATGCTGGAGCAAGAGAGGAAATTGATGATCATACACATCACCCAAACCGCTACGTCCTTCGGGCTTTCCGGTTTTTTGATCGAACAAATAATGGGAGACTAACTTCTTCTCAATCGGATTTCCGACTGAATCAGACAAGGTGTATTCAATGAACAACCGCGCATACGGATAGTCGAGCGAGTTGCGAACAGAATAACAAATGTTATAATTGGATGTAGTATCCGCTATTACGAAATCAAACGTGGTGTGCTCCTGAACTTTCCAGGTCTTATCCTTGAACTCGACATAATTTTCAAAAACTCGGGATGAATCGCAGCTCAGAAGGAATACACCCATCACGACTACCAGAAAAAAAATCCTCATTGTTTTTGTGGTCTTTTTTGTCGGGGTGGTTGATTTTTATTTTGATTGGGCTGTCCTTGTGATGGTGGAGGGCCATTTCTGCGATTGCGATTCTTTTTCTTCTTTTTCTTTTTCGAACGATCTTGAAACTTTTTATCCAGGTTGGTCAGATCGCTGTTTAACTTCGCCACGGGTACTTTGGTTTCTTGCTCGTTTATTTCGAGACTGGCAGGGCGCTTTCCGGCCCGGTTAAGTTCCAGGATTTCATTAACCCGGTTGATGTTGAGCGGATACCAGGTGTTCTCTTCCTTATAGCCAAACCACATGATCTTTCGGAAGATATCGGTTTTCTGTAAACGGGCTTCTCCTTTTTCAGTTAGCAAGGGGGCTTCTATTTCGGGGATATCCTTTAAGGCTTCCATGTAGGTTTCCAATTCGTAATTCAAACAACATTTCAGGCGCCCACACTGGCCTGAAAGTTTGCTGGGATTCAAGGAAAGGTTCTGATAGCGGGCAGCGCTGGTAGCTACGTTTTTAAAATCGCTTAACCAGGTGGAACAGCAAAGTTCGCGACCACAAACTCCAATGCCGCCCAACCGGCCAGCTTCCTGGCGCAAACTGATCTGTCGCATTTCAATGCGTACTTTAAATTCAGAAGCCAGCAGTTTGATCAGTTCCCGGAAGTCAACCCGGTCTTCCGCGGAGTAAAAGAAGGTGGCTTTGGTATTGTCGGCCTGAAACTCGACATCAGAAAGTTTCATGGCCAGGTTCAATTGGCGGATAATTTCGCGGCTCCGATAGAGTACCGGAAGATCCCGCTTTCTTATTTCTTCAAATTTTTCAAGGTCTCGCTGATTCGCCAGCCGGTAAATTTTTCGGATTTCTTCATCATCGGCTATTTTCTTTTTTTGCATTTGCAAGCGCACTAACTCGCCTTGCAACGAAACATGCCCCAAATGATGTCCGGTTTGGGCCTCTACAATTACTGCATCACCTGTAGTTAGGGTGAGCCGGTCGGTATTTCGGTAAAAATCTTTCCGGCCATTTTTAAACCGCACCTCCACAATGGAGAAACGATCCTGCGAAGGCATCTCCATATTGGAGAGCCAATCAAAGACATTCATCTTATTGCAACCACCCGTGCCGCACGCGCCATTATTCTGGCAACCGGCCACTTTCCCATCTTTCTTCGTTCCGCAGGCACAGCCCATCTCGCAGGTTTTTTGAATAATTAAAACTTAAAATTATAGGGAAGTAGGGGCATTGCCAAACAGGCGAGTGTTTCAAGTGCCTTTGGTGAGTTCAATCCGGGCCAGATCCTGACCGATATCCCGTCTGAAGTAGGCATCCTGCCAGGTTATTTGGCCCACAGTTTCATAGGCTTGCTTTTGGGCTTCAGCCAGGTTTTTTCCCTTTCCGGTAATGGCCAGGACCCGGCCACCCTGATTGGTTATCTGGTTGCCATTCGATGCTGTACCGGCATGGAATACAAATGCCTGATGTTCAAGGTTCAAGCCTGAAATAACTTTTCCTTTTTCGAATTGGTCGGGATATCCACCCGAAGCCATGATAACCGTTACCGCATAATCCGGGTCAAATTCAATGTGTTTGCCTTTCAATTGCTTACGGGCACAAGCCACCAGCAACTCAACCAGGTCACTTTTTATCCGGGTCATGACGGCTTCGGTTTCAGGGTCACCCATGCGAGCATTGTATTCAATTACATAGGGTTCACCCTTTACATTCATTAATCCTATGAAAATAAAACCCCGATAATCGATCTTCTCTTTTTTGAGGCCCTGAATGGTGGGTTTAATTACCCTTTCTTCAACCTTTTTCATGAATTCGGCATTGGCAAACACCACAGGCGAAACCGCTCCCATTCCACCTGTATTTGGGCCGGTGTCATGGTCACCAATACGTTTGTAATCTTTTGCTTCGGGCAAAACCACATACTCCTCACCATCGGTCAGTACAAATACTGAGAGTTCAATTCCATCCAGAAATTGTTCCACCAGAACTTTTGAGCTGGCATCTCCAAACTTTTTTTCTTCCAGCATTTCGCGCATCGCCTGTTTCGCCTCCGTTACCGTAGGGGCAATGATCACCCCTTTGCCGGCCGCCAGACCATCGGCTTTTAGCACAATAGGGGGTGTACACGATTCAAGGTACTCGAGCGCCTCGGAAATCTGTGGACCATAAAAGGTTTTTGCCTGGGCCGTGGGTACACCATGGCGAATCATAAATTGTTTCGAGAAATCCTTGCTGCCTTCAAGTTGGGCCCCCTGCTTGCCCGGGCCTACCATCAAAATGGTGCGGAGTGCCTCACTTTCTTCAAAGTAATCGCGAATCCCCTTCACCAAGGGGACCTCCGGGCCGACCACAATCAGGTCAATTTTTTTATCCAGGCAAAACTCGCCCAGTAATTGAAAGTCATCATAAGCAATAGCCACATTTTCGCCCAGGTTGGCCGTACCTGCATTACCGGGGGCAATGAATAGATTCTTACAGGATTTGCTTTGGCGGATTTTCCAGGCAAGCGCGTGCTCACGCCCGCCACTTCCAACAATCAGTATGTTCATGAATTTCTAAAACGCCAAAGATACGACTACCCCATCATTATTGGTAAGGGGTAGTCGGCTATCCCGGGTTAGTTGGCGTATTCGCTGAGGAATTTCACCCGCATCAGGCGCAGGTTATCTTCGGTGAAATCAGGATCTTCATCCTTTAACGCCTCAACGGCATCCTCAATGCTATCGGTTTCAGAATCGAGGAAGTAATCATAAATCTGTTGTTGTTTGTCCTCATCCAAAACCGAGTCGATGTAATAATCGAGGTTCAGTTTAGTGCCGGAATAACAGATATTTTCAATTTCAGTCAACAATTCATCGAAGGTAATATTTTTCGAATCTGCGATTTCATCCAGTTCAACTTTCCGATCTATTTGTTGAATGATAAAGATTTTGATCTTGGACTTGTTCACAGATGACTTCACGACAATGTCGGAAGCCGTCTCAATGTCATTTTCTTCAACATAAGTTTGGATCAGGTCCAGGAATTCTTTCCCAAACTTATTGACCTTGCCCATCCCCACTCCATTCACGGAGGCTAACTCCTCTTTGGTGGTAGGATAGGTGGTGGCCATTTCTTCCAGCGAAGGGTCCTGGAAAATAACGTACGGAGGCAGATCTTTTTCTTTAGCCACTTTCTTGCGAAGGGCTTTCAGCATTTCGAAAAGCTTTTCATCGTACGACTTACTGTTTACCGGTACCCGTTCTGATGATTCTTCATCTTCCACGTCCGTAGTAAAGTCGTGGTCGCGGGCCAGTTCGATCGGGTGCGGTTTCTTGAGAAAGTCAGTGCCTTTTTTCGAAATTTTTAAAACACCCACATTATCAATATCCTTTTCGAGATATTGATAGATCAGCGCCTGGCGGATGACCGATTTCCAGAAGTCGGCATCTTGTTGATCACCTTTGCCATAAATTGGTAAATCAAAGTGCCCGTAACTCTTCACGTATTCATCTTCCGTACCGCGTATGACATTCACCAGATGACCGAGGTTAAACCGTTCGTTGGTTTGCTTAACAGCCTCCAGTACCATTTTCACATACTCGGTTCCATCAAATCGCTCGCGTGGGTTAACACAATTGTCGCATGAGCCGCAATTATTCTCTTTATACTCTTCCCCAAAATAGTGTAGGAGTTGTTTTCTCCGGCAAACCGGTGATTCGGCATAAAATTCCATTTCCTGCAGCAACACGCGGGCATTTTCGCGCTCCTGCACGGCTTTGTCTTTGTTGAACTTCTCCAGCTTATTCAAATCATTATGGCTGTAGAACATGAGACAATGACCTTCGAGACCATCGCGGCCGCTGCGTCCGGTTTCCTGATAGTAACCCTCCAGCGATTTGGGCACATCGTAGTGGACCACAAATCGTACATCGGGCTTATCAATTCCCATTCCAAAAGCAATCGTGGCAACGATGATATCCACTTCTTCATTCAGAAAGTCATCCTGATTTTTCATGCGCACGTCAGGATCGAGCCCTGCGTGATAAGGCGCTGCGCGGAAGCCATTGACATTAATCAATTCGGCAATTTCTTCCACTTTCTTCCGGCTCAGGCAATAGACAATCCCCGACTTCCCTTTGTGTTCTTTTAAAAACCGGATCAATTGCTTCTTGGTCTCCTTCTTAGGCCGTACTTCATAGAAAAGATTTTTTCGATTGAAAGATGAAATGAATACATCGGCATCTTCCATTTGCAGATTTTTCTGAATGTCGATTTGCACCTTGGGGGTAGCCGTAGCGGTAAGGGCGATAACGTTCATTTCACCCAACTGGGCAATCATCGTTTTTATCTTGCGATACTCCGGCCGAAAATCGTGACCCCACTCCGAGATGCAGTGCGCTTCATCAATGGCAACAAATGACACTTTTACCTTTTGCAGGAATTCGATATTCTCTTCCTTGTTCAGTGATTCGGGTGCTACGTACAGTAATTTTACTACGCCTGTAACACACTCTTTCTTGAGTCGGGTTATTTCTCCTTTGCTCAAGGTAGAGTTTAAAAAACGGGCATTAATTCCGTACGCATTCAGTTGATCAACTTGATTCTTCATTAAAGCAATCAGCGGAGAAATGACAATGGCTAATCCCTCCTTAACCATGGCGGGTAGCTGATAACAAAGTGACTTACCTGCCCCGGTAGGCATGATCACAAATGTATTTCGCCCACTCAGGATATTTCGAATTACGGCTTCCTGATTCCCCCGAAACTGGCTATAGCCGAATATTTCTTTGAGTTTTAACTTTAATTCATCTTTCTCTTCTGCCACCATCATGATATCCACCAATAAAATTTTGATTTACTTATCTTTGCCAGCCTCTTAAACTGCTTATAGCATTGAATATAACAAAAAATATCCAACAAATCGCTAAGGCCGTACTAATAAATGAAGCCCGGGCGGTTGAAAATCTTACCAATTTTATCGACAACGATTTCGAAGCCTGTGTCAGGGAAATACTCCAGTCAAAAGGTCGAGTAATCATTACCGGCATTGGCAAAAGTGCCATCATCGCGAATAAAATTGTAGCCACCCTCAATTCCACCGGCACGCCCGCCATCTTTATGCATGCTGCTGATGCCATTCATGGTGATTTGGGTATGATTCAGGAAGAGGATTTGGTAATCTGTATTTCCAAAAGCGGAAATACTCCTGAAATCAAAGTTTTAGTGCCATTGCTGAAACGAAGAGGCTCTAAACTTGTTGCCCTGGTGAGCAACAAGAATTCCTATCTGGCCGAGCATTCTGATTATGTTTTGAATGCAACCATTGGCGAAGAGGCTTGCCCCAATAATCTGGCGCCTACCACCAGCACCACCGCTCATCTGGCCATGGGTGATGCGCTGGCCGTGTGCCTGCTGGAACTCCGCAATTTCAGCAGTGAAGATTTTGCCAAATTTCATCCGGGCGGTTCATTAGGTAAGCAACTCTACCTACGCGTTGAAGATCTTGTAGCCAGTCAGGTGCCAATGGTTCAACCCGATGCTCCTTTGCGAGATGTCATCGTAGAGATATCCTCAAAGCGATTGGGGGCAACTGCGGTGGTGGATAGCTCAAAAAACCTGCTTGGAATCATAACCGATGGAGATTTGCGAAGAATGCTGCAGAAAGAAAGTAATATTGCAAACATAAAAGCAGCGGATATCATGACCCGGACCCCAAAATCAATTGATCAACATGAGTTTGCTGTCAAGGCACTTCAGCTTATGCAAGAGAATAACATTACCCAATTAGTGGTAAAAGATGGTGAGCGTGTTGCGGGTTTTATTCACCTGCATGAGCTCTTAAAAGAAGGAATCGTTTAATCTACCCTCGGTCCCAGGAATTTATGAATCAGAATTTATACGTTGTTTTAATGGCCGGGGGTGTCGGTACTCGCTTTTGGCCATATTCTCGCAATTCAAAGCCCAAACAATTTTTGGATGTTGTCGGAGTGGGCAAAACGCTGCTTCAGGCTAGTTATGATCGCTTTTTACCGATCTGCCCACGCGAGAACATTTATGTAGTCACCAATGAAGAGCACGCTCAGATTACACAAGAGCAGTTGCCGGAAATGAGCAGGGGACAGATTCTGACCGAACCCATGCGCAAAAATACCGCGCCCTGTATTTTGTATGCCTGTCATGTCATTTACAAACACAATCCTGAAGCGGTTATCGTGGTAAGCCCTTCCGATCATTTGATTTTAGGGGAGCAGGACTTTCAGCAAACCATTCTCAAATGTTATGATCGCGCCAAAGATCAGGACAAACTTATTACCCTGGGAATTAAGCCCACCCGTCCTGAAACAGGCTACGGATACATTCAATACATTGAAGCCCGGCAGCCGCTTAAGAAGGTAAAAACCTTTACGGAAAAGCCTGAGTTGTCACTCGCTAAAACATTTTTACAAAGTGGAGATTTTGTGTGGAATGCCGGAATTTTTGTTTGGGGTGTTAAAGCCATTCTCAACGCATTTCATACCTATTTGCCGGAGATGAGCGAAGTATTTGATGAAGCGGCTTCTCATTTTGGAACCATCCAGGAAAAGTCTTCCTTACAATCGGCATATGCGCAAACCAAAAGTATCTCCATCGATTACGGAATTATGGAAAAGGCCGACAATGTGTTTGTTTGGCTAAGCACGTTTCCGTGGTCAGATTTGGGTTCATGGAACTCGTTGCATGAAGTATCGGCCCGCGATGAACAAAACAATGCGGTGAGTGCCGAAGCGATGATTTATGAAACCCGGAACTCAGTTATCAAGGGCCCAAAAGATAAACTGATAGTAGTACAAGGTTTAAACGGATACCTGGTAGGGGCGTTTGATAACGTGGTAATCGTTTGTGAAAAAGATAAAGAGGAACTGTTCCGCAGGTTTGTGAACGACCTGAAGTCGAAGCAGAATGGAAATGACTACTTGTAAGTACCCTTTTGCCGAACTACTTCATAAATTGAGATTCCGGCAGCAACCGATACATTCAGTGAACTAATCTTTCCCTGCATCGGAATTTTCACCAGGTGGTCGGCATCCCGCAATAATTGAGGTGAGATTCCGTCCTCTTCCGAACCCACCACCAAGGCTACGGGACCGATGAGATTCAATTCGTATAGAAATTGATTTCCTTTTTCCGTACAGGCTACCACCTGAATCCCGTTTTCTTTTAAAAGTTGAACGGTCTTGCGCATATCCTTTACCCGACATACCGGCAGGTGACTCAGTGCGCCTGCAGATGTTTTCATAGCATCGCCTGTAATGGGTGCATTTCCGGTATCGCCAATAATAATTCCATCCAGGCCGGCACATTCTGCCGTGCGGGCCAGGGCACCGAAGTTACGGACATCGGTAACCCGGTCCACAATTAGGAAAAAAGGTTCCCGACCTTCCTGATATGCCTTGTCCACCAAATTCTCAAGATTCGCGTATTGAACCTGGGAAAGCAAGCAAACAACACCTTGATGGTTTTTTTGAGTAAACCGATTTAATTTTTGCTGTGGAACAAAGGTGAACGGTACACCATGTTCCTTAGCGGTTTGTATCAATTCTTTGATCAGATCGTTGGTGAGCCCAGACTGAACAAAGATTTTTTCGATTTGCCGGTGTGCCCGAATGGCTTCCATAACCGCCCGCGTACCAAAAATCATTTCCGATTTTTCCATGAATTATTTGAATCAACGATTTATCAGATGAACTTCAAAACCTGCTTTTCCGCCACAAGTCGATGGTGCTAAACCAGGTTTCGGTAAAGCGCTTGTCACGCAACAAAACATAATGGTTGGGGTCGTAAACGCTGCCACTTTTAACAAAGGTAAACCGAACTTTAAACGAGTTGTAATTCCAACTTTCCGAGCCATCGTTAATGCTCACTTCATCGGGCATTCCAAAAATGGTATAGATCATACCCCGATCGGTTTTCCAGCCGGTTTTGTACGAACTGAAATATTGATTGGCTAACTCAATTCTCCGAAAGTAATTACGCATAAAAGTTTTAGCCCGATCCTTATCCCGGGTAATATCCAGGATGACTTTGTCAAACTTTGCTTTATCGCCATTCGCTTTTACCAGTTCACTGAATTCCTCCGGTGTAGTGATATAGATCAGAGGATCAACCAGGTCAGCGATCTTGGAAAATTTTGGATAGATTTCAGGGGTGCACCGAAAGGCAAAACCTTCGGCAGCATTCGTATCTTTTTGAAATAAATACAGCCCTAACTTTCGTGGAACAAATACCTGTCCGGTTTTCACCGTGAAGGTCGAGTCGTAAAAGATGAACCGGTCGGCTTTTACTTGTCGATCTGAAAACGGAGGGGTGGCGGCTTGAAAATCGGAATTAAAGTAGGAAACAAAAAGCTGATCACTTTCGGCACAGTTTACCGTGTAGGTTTTTTGAATGGTCATGTACTTTTCGGCATGCTGACCCTGGTCATTTTGCAACCAACCGACTACCGGCCATATAGGGTCAATCAATTGAAAGTATACCCACGAGGTTTTGGTGACGGTTTGAGTTACTTTGGCAACCAGTAGCCAGGATTTGGCCGGAATTTCAAAGTAAAAGCTACCGTGCACTTCGTTGTCGGTAAAGGACTTTACGGTATCAGGTCTAATGCTCAAGCCTTCACGCTGGGTAAAGGAATCCCGCTTTTCCCACACCACGGTATATTGCGCGAGCGGCTGTTTGGATTGTAGCCGATAGTGGGTTTCAATCCCCCGACTGTTTCTGATCACATTAAAACTGAGCTGAACCTCGCTGTCGGGATTATACCAATCCTTAAAATTGATACTGGTCAAGGGCTGGGCAAATGCCATAACAGGAACCAACAGAAGGAGTGCACTTAAAAGCCTAATCATAACCACCATTTCTAGCTCTTAAAGGTAAAACGATAATTCGGAAGGATTAACCTATTTTTGCGCGAGAAAATTTTTATGGCCGTCTATACAACCGAAATCACTTCGGAGTCAATTCCCTCGGATAATCCAATCCATCAGCGGTTGCTTCAGGCATACGTGCTGGCGACCGGGTTTGTTCATGGTGATTTACTAGAGGTGGGTTGCGGTGAAGGCCGGGGTATTGATTGGCTGCTTCCCAAGGTAAAATCCTATACGGCAATCGACAAAATCGCTCCGGTTATTGAACGCCTGAAATCCACTTACCCGCAGGCAACATTTTATGCCGGCAATATTCCTCCGTTATCGGTATTTCAAGACAATCAATTTGATACCCTTGTGAGCTTTCAGGTGATTGAGCATATTCAGGATGATCATCTATTCCTAAAAGAAATTCACCGGATATTGAAACCCGGAGGGCAGGCACTGCTGACCACGCCTAACCGGGTAATGTCACTTTCCCGAAATCCATGGCATGTGCGGGAGTACACGGCACCGGAATTAACCGAACTGGCTAGGCGATATTTCCCGGTGGTTGCCATGAAAGGCATAGGTGGCAATGAAAAAGTCATGGCCTACTATGAGCGCAATAAAAAATCGGTAGCGCGTCTGATGCAGTGGGACATCCTCAATTTGCAATACCGATTACCGGCCTCCTGGCTGCGGATTCCGTATGAGTGGATGAATCGATTGAATAGAAAAAAACTCAAGCAATCAGCTGATGAATTGGTAATGAGTATCCGCCATGATGATTATCCCTTAACCGAGTCAGCGGAGCAAGCGCTGGATTTATTTTTGATCGTAGGCAAATGATCAATATTGACTGCGTTCAACAGCTCCGCCCAATTGAAGACTGCTTACATGTTTGTTGAAGGCGTCCTCGTATTTTTTACCCAGCTCCATTTCCCCGTTTTCATAGAGAGTACGCTGCAGTGAATTGAGGATGAAGATATTTCTGCGGAGTTCCTGGCTTAATCCATAATCTTCTTCAATCAGGTAGGTAGCCATTTCATCAGCCCGGTCGCCTAACAGTTTAGCAATTTCAACTGCTTTTTCTTTCTGGCCTACCTTGAATAACAGATCTACCGTTGTTGCGATGGTGTGATCATAGGGAATAACCCGATCGGGCATTTTGGTAAGAGAGAACTCGAGCACCGTGTTCGCTTTTTCCATTTGTCCTTCATCGATCAATGCTTCGGCCAGCGAATTCAGCGAGCTTCTATGATTCAGAACAAATCCACGATAATCTTCACTGAAGTAAATGGTCTCATCGTCAAGGCCGCTGTATCGGAATTTATTGATCATGTTATCGAAGGTCTTTTCCGTATCTACCAGGAAATCACGGTCCCTGCGCGGGTTGCGAATGGGGAGAATCCGATAGGCATTACCTTCTTGTACGGCATACGGACTTAAGTCGAGGTTGATTTGAGAAAGCGAAGTATTATTCAGATAAATCGGACGTTCCCAATTCGTTGTTACAAGCAAATCCAGAATCGCGAGGTCTTTCTTTTCCAGAGCCCCTTTCAACAACCGGATTTGCATTTGATCAACCACCAGGCTGTCGAGATTCTTGGGGATTATGCCCCGAGCCCGTAAATCTTCCTTGTCAATGTCAAGAGTAAACACCCGGCTCGGCACTACGTTGCGGTCGCCATCGCGCAACTGCGGGTATTCTTTTGACAGGAGCGTGATAAATTCTTTGGCATCGATGCTCTTCAGTTTGAAGTCAGCAAATGGCAGGTAGTCGTTCGGGCCACCCTGGCGATATTGCTTAGCCGTAAGGGTATATGGAATGGGCTCCGATTCATACGCTTTGCGCATGGTTTGTTCAATGTACCAGTCGGTGTTATAATAGCTTAACACCACGGCCCGCATATCCGTGCGGATGCCTTCGACTTCCTGCGCATACCAGAGCGGGAACGTGTCGTTATCGCCTCCCGTAAAGATGACAGCCTGAGGCCCGCACGAATTGAGATAGTTATAGGCAGAGTCAACTGAAAAATACCGGTTCGACCGGTTGTGGTCATCCCAACCCTGAGCTGCCATTATTGCCGGTGCGGTTAGTCCGATCAAGGTAGCGGCAATAACCGCAGCCTTTCCGTTTTTCAGAAAACCATGTATGACTTCATAGATTCCAATGATAGCAAGACCGATCCATAACGCGTACGCATAATACGATCCGGCATAAATGTAATCGCGTTCGCGGGGCTCAGTAGGGGGTGAGTTTAGATATACCACAATCGCAACCCCCAGCATCACAAACAGAAGTGCTACTACGGAGAAGTTTTTCGTGTCTTTCACAAACTGATAAAACATTCCAATCAAGCCCAGCACAAAAGGGATCATGAAAAAATTGTTGCGGCCTTTGTTGGTGGCCAGGGCATCCGGAACCTGATCAAACCATTGGGTTGGCTTCAGCCAGTCTGCGCCTTGCTCATCACTTTCGCGGCCGGCAAAATTCCACATGAAGTAGCGCATGTACATGGTTCCGATCTGATGCTGAAACATGAAGGCGAGGTTTTGACCGAAGGTAGGTTTCTCCCCTTCCCGTAATCCCATAATGCTCCGGTAGGCATCCGCCTGATCCGAACTCCACGCCCGGGGAAGAATTGTTTCAGCGCCCGGTTCGTATACATACGAGAATTTGCGGTCTGAAATTTCGTACCGGTCCTTTCCCTTGGTATAAATGGGGGCACCATATTCGATATCAATTGGGCGAGCCGTGAAATAAGCTCCGTATAGCAAGGGCCGGCTTCCGTATTGTTCCCGCTTTAGGTAGCGGATAAAGCTCATCACATCCTTGGGGGCATTTTCATTGATCAGTGTATCATAATTGGAACGGATCAGCACAGTGGTGTACGAGGCGTAGCCAATCAGAATAAAAGTGGTGGCCAGAATAAAGGTGTTCAATACAACGCGTTCATGCTTTTGGGTGTAGTAAATACCAAAAATCAATGAGCCCATCAGCAAGAGGAAGAAAATCAAAGCCCCTGAGCCAAAGAACAAGCCGAGTGTATTAACAAAGAATACCTCAAAGTGACCGGCCAAGGTTGGAAGACCCGGCACAATAAAATCGTTAATGAATAAAACTAATCCACCACTCAGTGCCAGGGCTGCAATTACACCCCAGGTAGTGGGTTTGAATTTTTTAAAATAGTAGATCAATCCAAGAGCGGGTAAGGTTACCAAGTTCAGCAAGTGAACTCCGATGGATAGGCCCACCATATAGGCCATTAGCAATAGCCAGCGGTTAGCTTTGCTTTCATCTTCAATCACATCCCATTTCAAAATTCCCCAAACCACAAAGGCGGTGAAGAACGAGGACATAGCGTAAACCTCGGCCTCCACAGCTGAAAACCAAAACGAATCAGAAAAGGTATAGGCTAGTGAACCAACCAGTCCCGCCCCCATGAGCAACCAGGTATGAGTATCCGAGATTTCCTGATCATTTTTTAAGCTCATCACCTTACGGCCAAACAGGGTAATAGTCCAAAACAGAAACAGAATCGTAAACGCACTGGCCAGTACACTCATGAAATTGATCCAATAGGCAACCTTGGCTACATCGCCCAGGGCCAAAAAGGAAAATACACGGCCCATCAGCAAAAACAGGGGGGCACCGGGCGGGTGGGGCACCTGCAGTTTATACGAAACGGCAATAAATTCACCACAATCCCAATAGCTGGCGGTTTCTTCCATAGTAAGCCAGTAGGTAATCAAGGCGATGCTAAACACCAACCAACCCGTAATATTGTTCGCTTTTTGAAACTTCATGGGCAATTCAGACAAATTAAAGGGCGAAAATAGAGAAAATCCGGGCATTGATAACGCCCTTTATCAATTAACCACGGTTACAACATTGGGGCTATTGATTGTGCCTGGGATGATTTCCAGGCTTCAAAAGTTGAAGGGGTACCGCTATTTGTAAACGATTATGTAGAAGACAAGCCAAAGCAGAAAGATCAGCAGATAGGAGGTAGTAACAATCCACCAGGCAGCCTGTTTTTGGCGTTTTGCGTAGTAATGAACGCCATTTACCAAAATCAGAACGTAGAAGAATTCAAAAACACTTATCGCGCGCAAGGGATAGGCATACCGTTTTTCCAGAGTTTCAAAATCAAAAAAGTTCATGAGTGAAAGCGGGTAAAAGGCCCGAATCTCCGGTAGGGTAGGATCGGTTTCAATGAACATGAACCAGATGATCTTAAGCAGCTCGGGAATGATGAAGATAAACTCGGCCGCCATTACCACACTCCAGCATTGGCTAAATGTAATCCGAAAACCAAAAGTGAAACAGCCCACCCATACCACAAAACCAATTACGGTAAACTTCCACAGGTAAATGAGGGGTATGGAAAAGAATTGGAGGGCACTAATGATTCGTAATACCGCTCCTTCCGGCCGATCCTGGAGGAACTCAAAAGCTGCGGTTTCGTTTTCAATGAAGGATTTCTTGATGTACAAAAGTAGGATAGAGAGCAAACAAAGGATGATGAATGTGAGTTTTTTATCGGTGGCAAATAGTGAGTTGCTTTCCGCGGAGTCGGTCATGGACGGATTTTTTGAGGATACGAAGGTAAGTTTTTTGTTTATTTGAAATCGGAAATGGGCATGCGATTGTTACAACACGTTGGGGCATTATTTTTTGTTGCGATTGGGTTACTTCCGGTCAAAAATATGGCTCAGGGAACTCAGGTAAGGAAGGACACGACCATTATCCTGATCACCAATACCGCCATGCAGATCGAGATCAGCGAAGCTCTTAACGATCTCTACAATTTCAAGTTTGAGAAGGCGGAGCAGCAGTTTCGTTGGTTTAAACAGAAGTATGCCTGGCACCCGCTTCCTTACTTCTTGTTGGGGTTAAGCGATTGGTGGAAGATCATGCCCAATACGCGCGATACCCAGTATGACGATCGGTTCCTGGCCTATATGGACAGCACGATACGGGTTGCTGAACGTTTGTATAAAAAGAATCCTGAGTACAAGATTGAAGCGGCCTTTTTTTTGGCGGCTGCCCATGGGTTTAAAGGCCGACTATATTCGGATGAGGAGCGAAAGAACTGGACCAAGGCAGCTGTTGAGGGCAAGGCCGCGCTCAATTACATGGAAGTATGCCGGGAGAAAGAGCATTTGAGTCCGGAGCTGTTATTTGGAGATGCCCTTTACAATTATTTTTCAGTCTGGGTTCCTGAAAATTATAGCTCGCTGAAACCCATTATGTGGTTTTTTCGGAAGGGCGACAAACAACTGGGACTGCAGCAGTTGAAAGAAGTTTCTTACAATGCCTTTTATACCCGCACGGAGGCGATGGTGTGGCTTATGCGCATTTTGAATAGCTATGAGAATGATCAGGTGCGGGCCTATCAGATTTCAGAATACCTCTATCAAACCTACCCGGATAATCCGTATTTCCATCGGTACTACGCGCGGATGCTGTATGCCCGGGGATTTTTTCCGGAAATGGAGCGGCAGTCGAAGAACATTTTGGCCCGCATTGATAGTGGGCAGGTTGGCTATGAGGCTACCAGTGGCCGGTACGCAGCATTTTTTCTGGGACAATTTTATGAAACCCAGCGTAGGTTAGACGAGGCCCGGAAATATTACGAACTTGCGGTTAGGTATGCCGAGCAAATTGGCGCGACTGAATCCGGGTATTACCTGTTTTCGTTGATTGCGTTGGGAGAAATCAACGAAAAACAAGGGAATAAGGCCGAGGCAAAACGGTATTTCAAGGAGGTGAAGAAGCGATCGGGTCGTAAAGATGAAGCGTACAAAGATGCCAAGAAGCGGTTGCGGAGTTTGGAGAAAGGTGATTAAAGAACATTTAACGACTACCGGGTGGAACTTCGGGATTTACTTGTAACACCGCTGATTATTCTTTTAGTCTTGGTGGCCGCCTATTGGGTACGCCCGCGGGTTACAGATGACATTACGAGGCGCTATTTTTTTCCTGGGTTATTGGTTAAAATCTTTGGGGCCATTGCCCTGGGCTTCATCTATCAGTTTTATTATAACGGAGGTGACACGTACAATTTTCACACCCATGGGAGTAGGCATATTTGGGAGGCGTTTATGGATGATCCCCTTATTGGATTTAATCTCCTTACCTCAAACGGTAATTATTTTCCAGGATCATACACGTATGTTTCACGAATGCTTTTTTACACCGATCCTTCTTCATTTTTTGTAATTAGGATAGCGGCATTTTTTGATTTGTGTACCTTTTCCTCATACTCAGCAACAGCAGTACTTTTTTCAGCCTTGGCATTTTCAGGTTCGTGGTGTTTATTTCTTACCTTTTATGATCAAAGTCCGAGTTTACACTTCTCGACAGCAGTGGCGACTTTATTTATTCCCTCTGTGGTTATTTGGGGTTCTGGCCTGTTGAAAGATACAATCACCCTGGCATGTATCGGATTCCTGACATATGCTACCTATAAGCTTCTGGTACAAAAGAAAATTCAGATAGGCACTATTATTCTAGGGATGGTTAGTATTTGGGTACTTTTTGTAGTAAAGAAGTATATCCTTTTGTGCTTTCTTCCAGCTGTATTACTTTGGATCTATGCGGCAAATATTGCCAGATTCAGATCGATTGTCATTAAAATTTTGTTGGTGCCGATCTTGATTACGATCATGGGTGCGAGTGGGTATTTCGCTGTGGTATTTATTGGGGCTGATGACCCCAGATACGCTCTGGATAAAATAGCAGTAACGGCAAAAATTACTGCGTATGACATTGGGTTTTATTCTGGTCGCGATGCAGGTAGTGGTTATTCACTTGGTGAGTTAGATGGCACATTTACCAATTTGCTTTCCAAGTTCCCTCAAGCTGTAAATGTATCGTTATTCCGACCCTATCTGTGGGAAGTCCGAAATCCGTTGATGTTATTAGCAGCAGTAGAAAGTTTTGCCTTATTAGGATTTACATTCTACGTTTTTGTTACAGCCGGTATAAGAATCTTTTCGATAGCCTCTCAACCTAACGTGATATTTGGATTGGTATTCAGTATAACGTTTGCATTTGCTGTTGGTGTATCAACCTATAATTTTGGAACACTTACCCGATATAAAATTCCATTATTACCTTTTTACCTACTGAGCCTGATCTTCATTCGTCATTATCTGAAGAGAGATAAGAATGTGGCTTCATTGGATGTTACTGAGTAACTTTTTTGAACGGTTTGAAATCCAGCCATTCCAATCTTGATACGCAAGTCAGGGTAAAGAATGAGTCGAGCTAAATATTCTTCCCATTCAGAAAGGCTGGCAGCGAGAAAACCGTTTACACCTTGCTGGATAATTTCTGTGTTTACGCCTACGGGGCTTGCTACACATGGAATTTGTAACGCCATATACTGTAATGCCTTGAAGCCGCACTTTCCTTTTGACCACAAATCATCCGGCAAGGGCATGATCCCAATATCCATTTTTACCAAATCACTGATTTCAGTTTGAATATTCCAGGGTTGAAATTCAAGCCTACTTAAAGATAAATCCGGTTGACGATCAGCTATGATAAGAAATCGTAGGTGTGGAAAACGCTGCTCCAGATTTTGCAAGGCTGACTCAACTAGGGTCAAGTATTTAAGGGTTGAATGGGATCCAGTCCAACCGATGGTGACAAATTCACTACTCTGATTTTGAATAGTAGAATATAGTTCCCTCTTGTGCAAATGAACAGTATCGATGGTTGTTGGATTAATGACTACCTGATCATGAAACGACTTGGCATAATTCGCCAGGAACGCATTCCCACAACTTATTTTATAGCTCCACCGGCAAATACTCGCTGTTTTACTTCGCCATCTCAGCATTCCGGTTATCCAATGTTCGTTTTCCTTGTCGGTTAACCAAATGGCATCGTCAAAGTCAAAAATTATTTTTTTCCTAAATACTTTGGCAATGACCCATTCAAATAAAGGTGGGCCGATTGGAGTCACCTCCCGATGAATAAAGACATAATCATAGCTACCCAGGTTAAATAGGGACACTATCCTTTTTAAGTACCCCCTCAGTAAGGCAATGAACTTCTTGATTGCGTTGCCTTTGGAGTAGAATAGGGTCCATTCAGCTGAGTTAAAAAAGGATTGAACGGTAGATTGATAGCCATTACTTTCCAGAAGTAAAAAATATTGCTCGAAACGAAATCGTTGTGATGGCGATTCTTTTAGGGGATAAGGAATCAGAAAAAGAATTTTCATCATATTTATGCCAAAAATGAGGATTTAAAATAAGATAAGCATCCCTCATCAATCGCAAATTGCACCCATGAGCGAAACCTACACTTCTGATTTCAAAATCGAGCCCAGTCGAAATCATTGGCAAGACTGGAAAGAAATATGGCAATACAGAGAGCTATTCTATTTTTTTTCATGGCGTGATATAAAAATCAAGTACAAACAAACTGTTTTGGGATTTCTTTGGGCAATTCTGCAGCCGTTATTAATGATGCTCATTTTTACTTTGTTTTTCGGCAAAGCGTTAGACATACCTTCACCTAATCTCCCTTACCCGATCTATGTTTTTTCAGGGTTGATGGTGTGGAACATTTTCTCAGTCGGGTTAACAAATTCAGCTAACAGCATGATCAATAATTCGCTGATTATAAAAAAGATATATTTCCCCCGGCTGATTATTCCTGTTTCTTCGGTATTGGTAGCCCTATTCGATTTCTTAATGGCCTTTATCGTTCTGCTGGCGATGCTCATTTATTATCAGCATTCGGTTGATTGGAATGCCGTGCTATTTTGGCCATTAGCAACAATAGTGGCTTCTATCGGAACCCTTGGGTTAGGAGCCTGGCTTGCAGCACTTAATGTTAAATACCGAGACTTCCGGTATGTAATTCCTTTCCTGGTGCAGGTACTT
>ERZ1066115.166-NODE-166-length-22683-cov-13.453642_pt1 | contig 22683 bp, 34 predicted proteins | sample MGYA00382762_ERZ1066115 | MGnify/ENA primary metagenome ERZ1066115 (study PRJEB33369, sample SAMEA5778345) | biofilm metagenome | biome: Industrial cooling water; feature: Water cooling tower basin; material: Biofilm | place: United Arab Emirates | collected... | reverse complement strand
GCGGCCAAAACCGAGACACCTTCATTGGTGATCTTCCCCTGTTAGCCGGGGTTTCGGTAAACCCCGGCCTTTTTCAAAGTGAGTTTTGAGTTGCAGAGTTTTGAGAGTTGCCGAGTTGCAACGACAGGAGCAAAACCCGATGCCGAAAGAATACAAAAAGCTATTTCTCATTATTTTTAGTGTGCTGATCGTGCTGCCGATCCAGGCCGCCGCGATGTGCCTTTTAATGTGGCATGTTCAAGCACCGGTTTACATCTGGGTGGCATATTTTGTCGGCACCATACTCAGTTATGTGTTGATGGTTTTGTTCCGCCTGATGGAAAACGATTGACTCGGCGATGCAGCGGACACGACACGAAATGAAGCTCGAGCGGGCACAGCTCCGGGACGAACTGGCAAGGCTGATGTCGCGAAAGGCCGTTTTTGACCGCCGCGTCGATCGGCTGGCCGCCGATGTCGAGGCACTTGACATCGAGATCGCCGCCGCCGAGATACGGGCCTCGGCCCATGAGATTCCGGCATTCTCGCCGGTCAGGATCGAGATCTTGTAGCACGTTTTTGAGCCAGCGGAGCCGCCCGCAACGCGGCGATGTACTTAATGGGAAAAAACAACAACTCGTTCGGATAAAGCGGCCCGGCGAGGCTCAAATTCGAAAGCCGGGCCGCACAAAAGAAATCGCATAGAAGCCAGAAGTCAGAAGTCAGAAGTCAGAAGCGGAGTGTCTATATGAAGAAGCATGAGGAAGAAATGTTTCTACAACGAATAGAAGAACTAGAAACAATCAAAGACCGACTCGGGGTGATGACAACATCGGAGGCGACGATGCTGGCAGTGAATTTGGAGTGCTGGATTGACCAGTTGATTGCAAACATCCAGTCAGCAATTAAGGAGGCCGCATGCAGATGACGATCACAGCACACAAGACGGTTGAACTCCGGGAAGTGCTTTGCCCGAGCTGCGGGCTGCCGGCCAGCGGCCAGACGGAACTCGGCGGGCCGTGCATCAACTGCCGGCAGGTGCCGCGGGTGAAAAAGACGGGCGAGATGCTTTCCAAGGCCGAGGCTCTGCCGGGCAAGATCGCGACCTATGCGGTTCTGATCATTGGGATCATCGCGGTCGTGATCGCGATCTACCTCGGCGGCGGAGAGCGGCCGCCCGTGAATTAAGTTTTCAAACAACCGGGCTCGGGTCCGCGGCCCCGGCCAACACGGCAAGAATACATAAGTTTTTTGGCGGCGTGGTGCACTCGGGGCGGTTTTTTTGAACCAGGTTTTAGAGTTGCGAGAGTTGCGACGTTTCGAAAGTTACGAAGTTAAGGATATGCCGAAGAAATTGTTTGGGTTATCGGATGCGACACGGGAGACGCTGACGGACAACGTCAAGGCGATGGCGGCGGCCTGGGACTGCTCAACGAGCTTTATTTACCAAGTGCTGCGGGAGGAAAAGGCCGACGTCTATTCGCCCTTTCATGAGTTTTACTGTGCATTGCTCAAGGCCGGGATCTCGACCGCCGCTTTTGACAACGACATGGAATTCGAGCGGGAGCGGTATGCCCGCCGGCTCGGCCGGGCGGACCTGGCCGTTTCGATGAAGGACAAGCTTCACCGGCACAACGAGCTGCTCGAGCGATACGTCGGGATGCTGCAGGACGGGCTGATCGATTCGGCCGAGGCCGCCGAGCTCGAACAGATGCTCGACCGCGAAGAGGACGCGATAAAACTCATCCGCCAGGCACTAAAGCTCCGGAAGGAAGAGGGGATTCGGGTAGTTCGGGCATGACGGCGGAAGAGCGGGATTTTTTAAAAGAGCGGGTCGCGATCGCGGTCGAGCATTTGCCCGAGGCCGAGGCCCAGGCGGTTTTTGATGCGATCGTCGGGGCGATGACCGGTGAGGAAGACCCGGCGACACGCGGACGCGGTGACGCGGAGAGGAGAGATATATGGCCAAACGACAGAAACTTACGGTGAAGGAATTGCGAGAGCGTTTAGATCGGTTTCCCGACGGCGGGATCGTTGCGGTGATCCTGAAGACGACCAGTGTCACAGAGGCGTCCATGGTTGTAGAGGTCGATGGCGTCGATCATTTGCTGCATAAATTCGAGCGGCTCTATGACTACGACGGCACGATACAGGTCTGACTTCTGACTTCTGAATTCTGACTTCTGGCTACTTAACCCAATGACTATCTGGCGGCTTTTAATGGTGATCCTATGTTTGGAGTTGATGCACATCGCTCGGAAGCAATTCTGACGACTGACAACCGACGACCGACGACTGCAGATCTTCCGCTCTTTGCGGGTGTGCCGATCGAGCCGGTGCCGCCGGCCGATCCGCTCCGCGAGCGGCGGAAGGCGATGGATGCGGCATTTGCGGCGGCCGACGAACGCTGGCGGGAGGAATATACGGCCTTTGTGCTCCGCTTTCTGGCCCGCCACGGCCGGGCGACCGCCGAGACGATCCGGCTCGCCTACGAGGCACGGCCCGAGCTGCCGCAGACCTCGAAAAGCAAGCGGGCAAGCGGGGCGATCTTTACACAGCTTCGCCGAATGGGCCGCATCCGCGAGGTCGGCCGCGAGCTTTCAAGGAAGTATGGGAACGGGCTGGCGGTTTACGAGAGTTGCGAAGTTGCGAAGTTGCGAAGTTAGGAGACGAGACGGGAGAGAATTCGAAAATTGAATGGACGCATCACACTTTTAATCCGTGGCGGGGCTGCACGAAGGTCTCGGCGGGGTGTGATAACTGCTACGCGGAGAAGATGAGCGGGCGGAACCCGAAAACGCTCGGCGTTTGGGGCAAGCACGGGACGCGGGTCGTCGCCTCGGATGCGATGTGGCGGGAGCCGCTGAAATGGAACCGAGCCGCAGAGCAAGCCGGCGAACGGCATCGGGTGTTCTGTGCATCGCTGGCGGATGTTTTTGAGGGGAATGAGACGCTGCCGGATTACACGTATCACAGCATTGTTGCCGCACGTCAAAGGCTTTTTCGGCTGATAGTGGATACACCGCATCTCGACTGGTTACTGCTAACCAAACGTCCACAGAACGTCGAAGCGGTGCTGAAGCAAGCCTTCCCGTCCTTTGCCGGGTTAGATGTGTCGCGGGCGAATGCATTTATCGACGCATGGTTAGATCGCGTCTGGCTTGGCACTTCGGTCGAGGATCAAAAGACGGCGGATGAACGAATCCCGGAGCTTCTCAAGATCCCGGCAAAGGTTCGGTTCCTCTCAATGGAGCCGCTGCTCGGGCCGGTGGATCTGTCTCGGTGGCTTGTCCCGTGGAATCGAGCCGTCGACCACTCCGGAGCATTTCCGACTCATATTCTGGGTCCACGCGACGATGGAATTTACCCGATGGACTGCGACTGCGGCTGGAGCAATGAAAACGATGACCACATCGATTGGGTCATTGTCGGCGGCGAGAGCGGGCCGAAGGCGAGGCCGATGCATCCCGACTGGGTACGGTCGATACGCGATCAGTGCCAGGAAGCCGGAGTGCCGTTCTTTTTCAAGCAATGGGGCGAATGGCTACCGCACCAGCCAACGACAAACATCACGGGCGGGCCGTTTTTTGAGCGGGTCGGCAAAAAGCTCGCCGGCCGACTGCTCGCCGGCCGCGAATGGAATGAACTGCCGGAGGCGACGCGGTGAACACGCGACGGCTCACGGCTGACCGCTCACTGCTCACGGAAAAGGCGGTCGAGGAGCTTGTCACAACGGCGTTTCGGCAGTTTGGCGGGCGGGGCGATGCGGGTGCGAGGGTTTTGAGGCCAAAGATCAAAGAGCGAAAGATGCGGGGAACTAAGCAGATCAGGTTATCACTTGAGGAATATCGGCAGCGGCCGGAGCAGCGGGCCTCGCGGCCGGGCCGTGCCGAGCACGACGCCCAGGCGGCCGTTTTTGCCCGGCTCCGGCTCCATGAAAAGCGGCACCCCGAGCTTGCCCTGATCTTTGCGGTCCCGAATGGCGGGAAACGCGGGCCACGCGAACGGGCCGAGAAAAAGGCCGAGGGGCTAAAGGCCGGGGTTTCGGACATCGCCGTCCCGATCGCCCGCCGCGGCTATGGCGGGGCGTTCATCGAGATGAAGAGGCCCGGCGAAAAGGCACGGCCCGAACAGCTCGCCTTTCAGGAAGGCGTCCGCCAGGAGAACTACGCGACGAAGATCTGTTACTCGGTCGATGAAGCGGTCAAGTTTTTGAATTGGTATCTGAGGCTGGAGATGTGAGCGGTGAGCAGTGAGCGGTGAGCGGTGAGCAGTGAGCGGTGACGCGGGGATGAATGAGGGTTTTAGATTTATTTGCGGGGATCGGCGGGTTCAGCCTCGCCGCTCATTGGATGGGATGGGAAACGGTGGCGTTCGTTGAAAAAGAGCCGTTTTGCCACAAGGTGCTACGCAAAAACTTTGGAGAGGATATTGAGGTTCACGATGACATATTCCACTTTGACGGGCGACCTTTTCGGGGAGCCGTTGACATCATCACAGGTGGCTTCCCTTGCCAGCCATTCTCAGCAGCCGGAAAGCGAAAGGGCCGAGACGATGAACGACATCTCTTTCCGCAAATGCTTCGAGTTATTTCAGAGGTCAGACCGCGTTGGGTCGTCGCTGAAAACGTTCGCGGCCTGCTTAGTATCGAATCTGGACGAGTATTCGCCGAAGTTGTCACATCATTGGAAGGCGAAGGCTACGAGGTCATCACGTTTTGTGTTCCTGCTTCAGCCCTCGAAGCCCCGCACCGGCGAGATCGGCTCTGGATCGTGGCTCATACCGACAGCCACCGCAACGCCATCAGCCCGCAACGCCACTTCACAACGGAAGCCGGACGCCAAGTTCAACAGCGGAGTGACGTTAACGGATCTCTTCGCGATGCTGCCGACGCCAAACGCGATGGATCATGCACCAGTCACCGAAAAATGGGGCGACGCGGCCGCGGGCAAGATCATTCAGTCAAGCACGGGGAATCCACGCCGGACAACGGCCTCGGGGTCGGACTTCGGCATGAAACTACCCGTCATGATAGCGATGCTGCCGACGCCGCACTCGAACGCCTCGAACGGTCAGGGCAAACACGGATCAGGCGGTGTGAACATTCAAACAACGGTTGGTCAGAACACTGGATTGCGGCTGCAACCCGCCTTTGTCGAATGGATGATGGGCTTTCCGATGAACTACACATCGTTGGAAGCCGCGACAACCGGGTCAGCCGCCTGAAAGCCCTCGGCAACGCGATAGTGCCGCAGATCGCCTTCGAGATATTTCGGGCGATCGAGGCGGCGGAAAAGTTATGAAAAGCAGACGAATTTACATTGCCGGGAAGATCACCGGGCTGGTTTGGGAGGATGCCTGGCGGAAGTTTGCCGAGGCGGAGGAAGTGCTCGGGCGGCTCGGCCATGATGCGGTAAACCCTATGAGGGTTGAAAGTTGCGAAGTTGCGAACAGTTGCGAAGTTGTCAGCGGAGCGGGCGGCGTTTGGGAAGCGGAGATGCGGCGGTGCATCGCGACGCTGATCGGCTGCGAGGCGATCTATCTGCTGCCGGATTGGGAACTCAGCCGCGGAGCAAAGCTCGAGCACACCATCGCCCGCGAACTCGGGCTGACCGTGTTCCATGAGGCCCGGCTGCCCTATGCCGGCGAGAAGCGGCGATGCTGGGGCTGCAACACGCTCGCCTTTCGGTTCGAGTTTCGGTTCGGTGCCGACAACGACGAGTGTTTTATTTGCCAGGGCGGCAAGCCCGGCGGCGAGTGGCTGGCAAAGGCGGCAAGTTGAGAGTTTCAGCGTTTTAGAGTTCGAAGGTTTCTTTTCTCTGCAACTCTCTAACTCTGCAACTAGATCTTATGTTTGACGACGCACTCAACCAAATGAGCCGGCCGCATCGGATGCAGGTGCGGCGGGCGTTCCAGCGGCTCGGCCCCGACGAACAGCGAGAGGTCGCCCGCATCTGGCAGCGGCACCGCCGGGCCTGCGACCGCCACGGCTGCGACCCCGACCCCGCAACGCTCCGCGAAGCCATCGCGGACATAAAAGGAGAGATGATCTGATGGGTCTCGATCGGTACGCACAGTATCAGGAATATTTGCAGAGCAAGCTGCGGGAAGTGCCCTCGGTCGGATTTGATGTGGAGGACACGGAACTGACGCCCGAGCTATTCGAGTTTCAGCGGCATTGCGTTCGGCTGGCGCTCAAAAAGGGACGGTTTGCTTTGTTTCAAGATTGCGGCCTCGGGAAAACCCTGCAGCAGCTCGAATGGGCTCGGCACATCGTCCGGCATACGGGGCAAGCGGTCTTGATCTTGGCGCCGCTGGCGGTCGCCGGGCAAACGATCAGCGAGGGCGAGAAGTTCGGTATCGCGGTCGAACGATTTACCGAACAACCCGAGCCGGGAATTTACATTACGAACTACGAACAGATCGATCGCGTTGATGCTTCGCTTTTCGCCGGCATCGTCCTCGATGAAAGTTCGATCCTGAAAAACTTTGAAGGCAAAACCCGCGAGGCAATCATCGAGCGGTTTCGCGAAACGCCGTATAAACTCGCATGCACCGCGACGCCGAGCCCGAACGACGTGATGGAGCTGGGCAACCATGCCGAGTTTTTGAACGTGATGAGCCGGAACGAAATGCTCGCGATGTATTTTGTCCATGACGGCGGCGAGACGGCAAAATGGCGGCTGAAAGGCCATGCAGAAAAAGACTTCTGGGCGTTTGTTGCTTCGTGGTCAGTGATGATGGCAACTCCGGCCGATCTTGGATTTGATGCTACGGGCTACGACCTTCCGGCGTTGCATTTTATCGAGCAGAAGATCGAGACCGAGAAAAAGGACAACGGGATGCTGTTCAACGAGACAGCCGTCTCCGCGACCGACTTTAATCAGGAATTACGGCTGACCAAAGTGCCGCGGCTTGCGGCTGCCGCCGCGATCATTAACGCATCGACCGAGCCTTTCATAATTTGGGTCAAGCAGAACGAAGAGGCCGATATGGTCCGGCAATTGGTGCCGGATGCGGTCGAGGTCCGCGGGAACGAACGGCCCGAAGAAAAAGAGCGAAAGCTGCTCGGCTTTGCGCGGGGCGAGTTTCGCGTTCTGCTGACGAAGACGAAGATCGCTCAGTTCGGCTTGAATTATCAGCATTGCCACAATCAGGTTTTCGCCTCGCTTGATTTCAGCTTTGAGGGTTTGTATCAGGCGATCAGGCGGTCGTATCGGTTCGGCCAGGAACATCCGGTCAGCATTTATCTGATCACAACGGACACGATGCAGAACGTGGTCGAGGCGATCGAGCGGAAAGAGGCACAGTTCAAAAATATGCAGGAACAAATGATAAAGGCATCGCAGGAGATCGCCCCGGTCGAGAAGTATGTCGGGCAATACACGGAATTTGTGACGGACGAATGCACCTTGCGCCGCGGCGATTGTGTTTCACTGATCCGCGATGTGCCGGACGAGTCGGTCGGTTTCTCGGTGTTTTCGCCGCCGTTCGCATCGCTGTATACCTATTCGGACAAGCTCGAGGATATGGGCAATTGTGCCGATTATGAAGCGTTCGAATTTGCGTTTCAGGTGCTGGTCGATGAACTTTATCGGGTGATGTGGTCGGGCCGGAATGTTGCGGTGCACTGCATGGACCTGCCTATCCAGAAGGGCAAGGAAGGCTTCATCGGGCTGCGGGACTTTTCGGGCTTGATACGCGAGTGTTTCAACGAAGCGGGTTTTATCTATCACTCGCGGGTGACGATATGGAAAGATCCGGTGACGGAAATGCAACGAACGAAAGCCCTCGGGCTTTTGCATAAACAAGTGAAAAAGGACGCGGCGATGTCGCGGGTCGGCATTCCCGACTATTTGCTGATCTTCCGCAAACCCGGCGAACACAAGCATCCGGTGCAATGTGAGATCCCCGTCGATACGTGGCAGCAATATGCCTCGCCGGTCTGGATGGACATCGACTATGGCGATACGCTGAACGTCCAGGAAGCCCGCCACGAAAACGACGAGCGGCACATCTGCCCGCTGCAATTGCCGACGATCGAGCGGTGTATTCACCTTTGGACCAACGAAGGCGACACGGTTCTGACGCCGTTCATGGGCATCGGGTCGGAGGTCTATCAGGCGATAAAGATGAACCGGAAAGGCATCGGCTTTGAACTCAAAGATTCATATTTCGATGCGGCGGTCCGAAACGTCCAGGCGGCGATCGCGGGCAAAAATCAGATGTCGATCTTCGATCTGATGGCGGCGTAGATAAATGGGAAAGGCACCGGCGGATCAGTTTTATTTTGGGGATTTTCAGCGGGACATGCATGGTGTCCGGCTGGAGGCGGTCGGCGGCTGGTCGCTGCTTTTGTGCAAGATGCACTTTGCCAAGAACCGGGGCGAGGTGACGATGCGGCTTGAGGATTATGCACGGTTCTGGGGCGTCTCTTCCGACGAGGCGGCCTCGATACTCGATCACCTGGAGCAAATGGACGTTTGCGACCGATTCCGTTCGGTGGACGGCCTGATCACGGTGATCAACAGACGCATGAAGCGTCAAACGGAAGAGCGGGCGGCCGATGCCGAACGCAAGCGGGCGGAACGCGATGCCGAACGCAGAGAACGAGAGGAACGCGGCGATTCCGTTCGCCCGCGGGGCAGGCCGAAAAAAGATGTCCAAAATATGTCCGGGGAATGTCCAAGCCCTCTTCTATCTTCATCTTCTCTTTCTACTTCTGATTTTAAGAGATTGATACTACGCGTGTGCGAGGACTTTCCGCAGGCCAACGAACGCGTGGTGGAGCTCGGGATGCTGTACACGATGCTCCAGCGAAATGGCTCGACCGAACCGATCCGCTCGGCGAAATATTTTCACCCGGAGATCAAGAAGATGCTCAACGAAACGAAGGGCCTGGACACGAAGACGATCGATGTAATGCTCGCCCGGCGGCGAGAGCAGGCGGGATTGGGCAGGGAGTTGTAGAGTTGCGGAGGTAAAGAGTGATGAGTGACAAGGGACGAGGGACGAGGGACGAGGCGGAAGACAGGGCGGCGGAGGCATACACTCGAACGCTAAAGCTAATAGGTCGTCTTCCCGGTGAAATTGTGAGCAAACGGATGGCGTTTCGGGCAGGGTTTGCCGCAGGCTACGAAGCCGCCGTCGCCGCCGAGCGGGAGCGGATCATCGCGGAGTTAGAGACGCAGATTCAGATAGCGAGCTATGGTGGTTCTAGTTATAGAGAAACGGCTCGGGTGGTTCTCGAAAAGGCAATCGAGATAGTGAAGGGAGGCGAAGATGCGACTAACTAACGCTAATCTGGACGCGAGATACTGTGCGGAATGGTGCACCAAAGTCGGCGACCGATTTAGGGTTGGAGATCGCGTGGTGTTCAGCCATTGGGCGGACAAAAACGGCGTCAGTTACCGCAGGAAAGGCGGCGTGCGGGCCGGTGTCGTTGAGGCGGTCAGTAAAGACCTTACTATTACGGTTCGGCTCGACGGCTACAAGCGTTCGTCGAGGTTTCACCATATGTTTTTTATTCCAGCAAGAGAGGCGGGAAATTGAGATGAAACTAACAAATGACGCGATCAATCAGGCGGCGGCCGAACTGCTCGGCCTGTGTTGGCACGCCGAATTTAAGCCGCACAGGGAGCATCCCGGTCCGATGCGTGAGTGCGTTGGGTGCGGATACGCCGTCGGGACGCGGCAGGCTCAACCGGGGGTGGACTTACCCGACTTCATCCACGACGCCAACGCGGTGGGGAAGTTGGTGCGGTGGTTTATGGAGGGTGCTCGCCCAGACCAAGAAGATAAATTCGAGGAATTTGTTTACGGTTCTCTGGATGCCCTCGCCAAGCCGCCAAAGTACATCACGCTCGCTATTCTTTACGCAGTGGGCAAGATTACGATCCAAGATGCGTGCGAGGCGATGGAGGCTGACGACTGACAACCGACCACTGACCACTGACGATGAAAACCGGCTCAAACATGACGGCGAGGAAGCGGCGGGCGGTGCTCGAATTTGCGGGGCGGCTGGCGGAGCTGGCGGCCGAGGCACCGAACGACGACGCCAAGCGTCAGGTTTACATCGCCGTCAACCGGCTGCGGAAGACCTACGGCTACTCGGAACAGGAAAAACGCCAGGTGATACTCGACAAGATCGGCCTCGGGGCGTCGTCGGTCGCCGACCTGATAAAAGAGACCGGATTTGCCCAGCCGGACGTCCATCGGCTGACCAAAGAGCTTGAGTCCGCCGGCCTCATCAAGCTCCAAAAGATCTCGCACTCCGGCAACGGAAGGCCCGCATTGCTCTTCTTTCCGGTCGAAATTTGAGTTTTATAGCCCAAAAAATTAACTAAGGCGAAAAAAATCTATTCTGGCCGGTATGAGCTACCGGCTGGCAAAATCTCTCGAAACCCTGCGGCGGCAAGTCAATGAACGATGGCCCGCCCGCGACAAGACAAGCGACGGCTGGATCGGCGACCGGGCCCACCGCAACCGACCCTCAGACCATAATCCAAACTCGCTAGGCGTCGTGACGGCCCTCGATATCGACAAGGACCTTTCGGCAACCGAAAAGGTCGAGTTGGTCGTCAACGCTCTGGTCAGCTCCCGCGACCCTCGCATCAAATACGTCATTTGGCGTGGCCGCATCCTGAGTTCACTGGTCCAGCCCTGGGTGTGGAGAAAATACACCGGCAGCAACGGGCATTTTGAGCATGTGCATATCAGCGTCGCGGCCGACCCGCGGCTTTACGACGATTTGCGGGAATGGAACCTCGGCGGAGCGGCTGCCCCGCCGGCCGAGGCCGAAACGGGCGAGGAATACGTTGTCTGCCCGGGCGATACGCTTTGGACGATCGCCGAGCGAACCGGCCGAACGGTCGCCGAGCTTCGGGCGATGAACCCGCAGATCACGAACCCCGACCTGATCCGGCCGGGCGATAAGCTTCAAGTGAGGTGAACCGATGGAACCACAGACATCGTTTTTCTGGTCGCTCGTGACCGTTGCCTTTTTTTCGACGCTGCCGCTGCTTGTCTATGCGGTCTCGTCGGTCGGGTGGAGCCTGAGCGAGTTCAGCCTGCGGACCTTTGTGCAAACGTCGCACCGGCGGCTTGCCGTGCTGATGCTGCTTAATCTGGCGGCGGCGACGGCCGTTTCGGTCTGGCCGGAATCGCGGGCATCGCTTTCGGTTGCCTTGAATGCGATCGCGGGAATGATCGGGGCGGCCGTTCCGGTCGCGGGCCTGAGCGACCCGATCATCGGCCTTTTGAATGGCGGCTTTGCGGTCGTCGCACTTCGCGGAGGCAGGGCAACGGGATGAGTGAAAATCTGGTCATCGTTCTGGTCGTCGCCGGCATTCTCGGCGGGCTTTTTGCGGCGTGGTATTTCACGCGGAAAGACAAAAAGACCGGCGGCGGCTTCGGAACTCCGCCGGTTCCGATCCCGCAGAACTTCCGGCATCAATACACGCGGCCTGGCGGCGGTTATGTTTTTACGATGCACCCGATCCCGGAAGCCGACCGCGAGGCCGTGCTCCGGGCGATGACGGCCGGGCTGCAGAAGTGCATCGACGTCACCAGCCATCACAACCCGGACTGGGCACGGTACGCGAACCCGGCCGAATACACGGTCCTGCTGATCGACCCGATGGCCCGCAATTCGGACGGCTCGCCCGCTTTGGTGACAAGCTCGGGCATTCAGACCGCCGGAACGGTTTTGAACGTCGGCTATCCGGACAACCAGGAACGCGGCGAGCCGATCATCGTTCTGCCCGATCAGGGACATCCCGATTACGGCTGGAACTGGCTCGATTATCTGAAAAATGCGGCGTGGTTCGAGGCCGAGCACGTCCGCGAATGGCTGAACGACAAGGCCGTCTTTTGGTTTTTCGTCGGCCAGGGCGACATACATCCGCACTTTGCACCGCCGGCCGCGAACCTGATGGCGGTCGAGCGGGTGACGGCAAGGTGCTATTTCCGGCCGCAGCCGCATGAGCCGGTCGTGGTCCAAAGGAGCGAGTGATGAAGTTTGTATTGAAACGGGCCTTTTATTTCGTGGTCGATAACTGGCGGGCCGTCGGGATCGTGGCCGGCATCTTTTTGCTTTTGGTGCTTATCATCTGGGGCGTTCGGGCTTGCAACCGCCCGCCGGCACCGAAGATAGACGAGGCCGAGATCCAACGCGGCGAGCAGGCGATCCGCGACCGGAACCGGGCCGAACTTGAGCAAATACTGACCACGGTCGAGGTCCGCGAACGCGAGATCGATGCCAACGTCGCCGGCGGCGAATGGGCAACAAAGCAGGCCGAAAAGGATGCCCGCGACCGCTACGGCCGGATGACGATCGAGGAGCTGAGGGCGGAGTTTGAAAAGCGGCGGTCGGAAAAGTGAAAAGGTGAAAAGGTGAAAAAGATAAAAAGCATTTTCTTGATGGCGGGAATATGGTCGCTCTTCGCGATCGCGGTTGTGGCACAAACCACAGAATGCCCGGCGGACCGGGTTTGCCTGACGCGGGACGAGGCGGTCGAGTATCTGACGCTGGCCGACCGGGCGAAGGCACTTGAGGCCGAGGTCGCCGTGCTCCGGCAGGCCATCACCGACAAGGACAAGATCGCCGAAGGCTTGAAGATCGAGCTTGCCCGCATCTCAGGCGAAAAGACGCAGCTTGAGGCCGACCGCGTCCGCTGGACGGCGGTGATCGACGTTCTGATCAAATCGGCCCGGCCGAAAAAGAACGGGCTGATCAATTTTTAGGCCGGGAGGCGATGACGGTACACAGACTTAAAACTTCCACGAGAGCGGCAAATATGAACCAGCAAGCAACGGCAAAAGCCCTTTCTCGTTTCCCCGATGGCAGCCGGACGGCCGCAGAGCCGGACGCAACCGCAGAGCCCGCGAAAAAGGATTTATGGCTCGAGCGAAAAGACGAGGCTATGAGTGAAAAAGTGACGCTAACGAAAGGCACTCTTTGGCTGGTGGCAACGGTTCTGGTGCTTGCCGGCCTTGCGTTCAACTATGGCGGATCGCTGCTCGGCTGGAGCCGCGAGGACGCCCAGCAACGGGAAAAGCTCCAGCAGATCACCTCGGACGTTCAGGCGATCAAGCAGGACATTAAAGCTTTGAGCGACACGCTGCGGCAGATCGAACTACGCGAGGCGACGAAACGCGGCTATGAACTAAAAGCCCTCGAGGGCGATCACGGCCAGCAACCCAAACAGGAGCAAAAGAAATAAATGGCACACATCATCATTCTCGACCGCACAAAAGAGCTTTCGGCAAAGGTCCCGGAGCTGCTCGATCTGCTTCACGAAGTCACCGACTTCATGGAAAAGAACGGCGTCCAAAACCCGCCGGCCTGCGTCGGCGAGCTCGAGTATCAGATCGAGACGACGGTCGCCGAGATCGCGACCGACATCGCCGCCGTCAAGCACTGGATGGAAACTTACGGAGAATAAAACACAATGGCATTCACCGATTTTCTAGAGAACGAACTGCTCGACCACGTTTTCCGCAATGCGAGCTACACGCCGCCGACGACGGTCTATGTCGCCCTGACGACGACCACGCCGACCGATTCGGCGGCCGGGACGGAAGTATCGGGCAACAACTACGCACGGACGGCGGCGACCTTCGGGGCGGCATCGGGCGGAGCTATTTCAAACTCCGGTGCGGTGACATTCCCGACGCCTTCGGGTTCGTGGGGCACGATCACGCACTTCGAGATATGGGACGCATCCACGAACGGCAACCGCTTGGCGTGGGGTGCGTTGTCGCAGTCCGAGTCGCCTATCAACGGTAATACGGTAGAGTTCGCGACGGGCGAGCTAGACATAACGTTGAACTAGTTGCGGTAAATGGCAGTTCCTTCGATCAGAGCGGTTGGTGCGGTTATCTCCGGCACGGCGGCGGTAACGCCCGCGTATCCTACGGGAACGGCGGCGGGCGATCTCGCGTTGATGTTCTGCGAGACGACGGGCGGGCAAACACCAACTTGCTCTGGTTGGACGGAATTGACATCGCAGGCGACGGGGTCGGGAACGGCGGGAACAAAGGCGACGGTGCTTTACCGCATCGTCTCCGACCCGGCGACGGACAACCGCACGACGAACGACCCCGGCGATCACATCGCCGCCCGTATCATCGGCATTACAACGGGAACGTTCGATTCGGGCGACCCGTTCAACACGTTCGGCGGTTCGGTCGATTCGAGCGGCACGACGAGCGTAACGGTTACGGGCGTAACGACCGACCGCGATGAATGTTTAGTGTTCGCGTTCGTAACGGGCGACCTGCCGGACTCGAACACGACAACGCAATTCGCATCGTGGGCGAACGGCTCTTTGACATCGGTAACGGAGCGGATAGATAACTCCCGTTCGGCGGGCAATGGCGGAGCTATCGGCGTCGCATCGGGCAGTCAGGCAACGGCGGGGGCGACGGGCGATTTCACCGTCACGGCGACGACCTCGGCAGTTCGCGGCAAGATATGCTTTGCGGTTCAGCCGCCTGCGCCGACCATCGCCCTTGCGGGAACGATAGCCGCTTCCTCGACCGTTTCGGGCACGGCAACGGTATCAAAGAACCTGAGCGGTTCGCTTAGTGCGGCCTCTTCGGTTTCGGGCACGCTTTCGGTAACGCGGAACTTGAGCGGTGCTATCGCGGCTGAATCAACGGCGACGGGCACGCTGACGAACGAACCGCCAACGCTGAACCTTTCGGGAACGGTTGCGGCAGCGTCAAGCGTCTCGGGAACGCTTGCCGTCACGCGGAACCTCGGCGGTGCTGTTAATGCCGTCTCAAGCGTATCAGGGACGCTTGCCGTTACTCGCAACCTATCGGGAGCGGTCAACGCGGCATCGTCGGTAAGCGGCACTCTGGCTATCACCCGCAACCTATCGGGCACGGTAGCCGCCGAAACTACCGCAACGGGGACGCTGACGAACACACCGGCGGGAAGTATCGCACTTAGCGGAACCGTCGCCGCCGTCTCGGGCGTTGCGGGCAGCCTGACGATCACCCGCCGGCTCGCGGGTGCGATCAGTGCGGCAAGTTCGATGGCCGGGACGCTTTTCGTCGGAACGCTGATCATTCCGGCGTTTCCGATGACGGTTTCGGCCGCGAACGACCGGCGGCAGGCGTCCGGCCTTGAAGGTACGGCGATCGCCGCGGGAGCGATGGCCCGCATCGCAAGCGGTGCCGCAGGCGGCCGGACCGCAAGCGGGGGCAGCGGCGGCACACGTGTGACGGGAGGAAATTATGGCGACGCAACCTGATCTAATTTGGACCATCAAACGCGGCGAGACGGGAGCCGTCCGCACGGCGACGCTCTCGGACGCAAGCGGAGCGATCGACCTGACGAACAAGACGGTCGTGATGAACGTCCGCGAGACGCCGAACGGCCCGAAATGGATCGATGCGGCAACGGTGACGAAGGCGGCAAATCAATCGACGACCGGCAAGGGCCAGATCAGCGTCACGTTCTCGGAGGCGATGGCGGACATTCCGCCGGCCCGGTACCTGATCGAGTTTAAGGCGACGGAAGGCTCGGTCATTTCATATTTTCCGCTCGATGCGGATGAGGATGTGAGCTACGGCTGGCTGATCGTCCAGCCCTCGCTCGGCTAGGGAAAGATGCTCAAGCTTGGATTCAAAGAGGCGAACCCGCAGCGGCGGCCGAAGGCGGTCAACATCGACCGGCAGATACGGTTCGGCGTTGCCCGCGGGCTGACCGAAACAGCAAAGGAAGGCCAGAAGGCCGTCGTCGGTTCGCTCAAGGGCACGTTCACCATTCGCGGCCGCTGGTACGAGCAGGGCAACCGGTTCGGCATCAAGATCAAGCCCGCCAAGCGGGACGACCTGACCGCCGAGGTCCGAACGCGGGCCGACTGGCTCGAGCTGCATGAAAAAGGCGGGACGAAGCGGCCGACACAAAGCAAGCGGCTGGCGATCCCGACCGAGAACGTCCGGCGAAACAAGCGGCAGATCATTACGAAGGCGAACCGGCCCTCGGCACTCCGCGGAAAGCGGACGTTTGTGATCAAGACCGGCAAGGGCGATGTGCTCTTTCAGCGGAAATACAAGGGCAAGCGGTCGCACATCGTCGCACTTTACAGCCTCGAGCCGCGGGCACAGATCAAGCGGCGATCGACCTTTTTCGAACCGATCGAAAAGGTGGTCAAACGGCGGGCCGAGCGGAACATCTGGCGATCGGTCGCCGCGGCACTCAGAACAGCGAGATGAGCACGGCAGTGGCAAAAAAGCGGGAAGCGAACGGCGAATGGCTATCGGAGCAGGAGATCGCCAAGCGGGTCGGGATACACCGGCAGACGCTGGCGGCCCGGCTCGAAGACCTTGGCTATGAACCCGACCCGGACCGCTCGAACGTCAAGCTAAAGGTTCACTGGTTCGATGCCGAGATGGAATTTGCCATCAAGGCGGCAAAGGACACGGTCTCGGCGGTCAAGATCCGCGACCTGCGGGCGGCGGCCCAGCTCAAGGAACTGAAACTGGCGGAGCAACGCGGCGAGCTGGTGCCGATGGCCGATGCGGTCGATGACATGCAAAAGGTGATCTCATGGCTTTATCAGGAGTTCACCGTCCGGCAGCCGAAGCGGACGGCCGCAAAGCTGGCCAAGGCAAAGAACGTGACGGCGATCAAAAAGATCCTGAAGACCGACACGGACACGATAATGAAGAACCTGAGGCAGAATTTTGAGAAGTTTGTGGAATAGTTACAGAGTTTCAGAGTTGCAGAGTTGCGGAGGAAAGCCGGAACTTCGCCTCTCTGAAACTCAATAACTCTGCAACTCTGCAACTGGAAGAAGAGAATGGCATCGACCTCTACAGCACGGAAAGCACTTCGGACGGCCATTGAGCTGGCGATCCCGCATGAGATGACGACGCCCGAGTGGGCGGAGACATATCGCGTGGTCGATCGCGGTGCAAGGAAAGGCCGATGGTCGAATGCGACGGTGCCGTTCCTGACCGAGATCATGGCCGCCTCGGACGACCCGCTTGTCCGCAAGATCGTCTTTCAAAAGTCGTCGCAGGTCGGCGGCTCGGAGGTGATAAACAACATCATCGGGAAGAGGATCCACCAGAACCCGACCGAGATAATCTATTGTGCCGAAAAAGAGGACAAGGCGACGGCATGGACGCAGGAATCGTTCGATTCGATGGTCCGCGTTACGCCCGAGCTGCGGCGGCTGATCTCGAACCGGCCGGAAGAGAATAACCAGAAATACAAGGCGTTCCCGGGCGGCGGGCTGCATATCGTCTGGGCGACCTCGCCGGCGGAGCTTTCGTCGCGGCCGGTGCAGCTTATCTTTTTCGACGAAAAGGCGGGCTACAAACCGACGAAGGAAGGCGATGCCGTCAAGCTCGGCGAGGCCCGAACGAAGACTTACGACGGCGAAGAGCTGATCGTGATGATCTCGACGCCGCGGCGGTGCGATTGCACCATCGAGGGCGAGAGCTGCGGCGATATCGTCCATGATTACGACCAGGGCGACCAGCGGGAATATTACGTCCCGTGCCCGCACTGCTCGGAGCTGCAGACGCTGAAATTTGGCGGCAAGGAAACATCCTACGGGCTGAAATGGGACCCGGAGACGCCCGAACTGCCGTATTACATCTGCGAGCATTGCCTCTGCATCATCGAGGAATTTGACCGCGAAGAGATGCTCCAGAACGGCCGCTGGGTTGCCGGGGCGGAATTCAACGGCATTGCGTCGTTCAAGATCAATCAGCTTTACTCGCCGTTCGTAAGTTGGGGCCGGATGGTGACGGACTTTCTCGAAGCAAAAAGCTCGATGGCAAAGCTCGAGGTCTATACGAATACCGTGCTCGGCGAGACGTGGAAGCCGATCCAGTCGATCGAATACGAAGATCTGACCTGGAACCTTGAGCCGTATCCGGCGGCGGTTCCGGAGGGCGTTCTTGTGCTGACGGCGGGAGTTGACGTTCAGAAGGACCGCATCGAATGCGAGGTTGTCGGCTGGGGCCGCGACCATGAAAGCTGGGCGATCGAGCACAAGGTTTTCTATGGCTCGCCGGGCATCGAACTGACCGAGGGCGAACCCGACCCGGACGACGAGGCGATCCCGAGCGTTTGGGAAGAGCTTGAGGCCTTTCTGACCGGTTCATTCATCGGGGCAAGCGGCCGCGTCTTTCGGGTGCAATGCGTCGCGGTCGATTCGGGCTATTTGCAACGCGTGGTCTTTAAGTTTTGTTATCGCAACCGGCAGCGGCGATGGTTTGCCGTCAAGGGCATGGGCGACCCGTTCAAGCCGCTGATCTCAAAGCCGACGCTGCAGGGCAAAAACCCAAAAGTGGCACAGTTCCCGGTCGGGGTCAACGCGGCAAAGGACGAGATCTTTGCCTCGCTGCGGGTGATCAAGCCCGGGCCGGGCTATTGCCACTTTCCGGACCGCCAGCCGTACACCGAGGAAGAGTTTATGAAACAGCTTGCCTCGGAGCGGATGGTGACGCACACTCGCGGCGGCCGGACCTACCGCGTTTATGAAAAGGTCGGGCCAAATGTCCGCAACGAAGCCCTCGACCTTCGCGTCTATAACATTGCCGCGAGGACGATACTCAATCCGAATTATGACCTGATCGCCAAGCGGCGGCTGCAGCACGGCGAGGCGGCAGACAGAGTGAGCAGTGAGCAGGAAGCAGCGAGCAGTGAGAAGCCGGAACCGCCGGAGACGAGGCCGCCGGCAAACGTCGTCCCGTTCAAAAAGCGGGTCAAGACATTTCGGTCAAGCAGGTTTTAAGGAGAGACAATGAGCACGACGATACCACAACTCGAACCGGTCGAGATAAGAGCAGGCGAACGTGCCGGCTGGGAGCGGGAATTTGCGGATCATCCGGCAACGGAGTATTCGCTCCAGTACCGTTTTCGCGGCCCGGGGCCGGGTGCGGATGTGACGGCGACAGCCGACGGCGAGAAATTCGCTGCGGAATTGACGGCGACAGCGACAGCCACGTTCACACCCGGCCGCTATGAATGGCAGGCTTGGCTGACCGAAACGGCCGACACGGATAATAAATTCGTGATCGCCACCGGGGAGATGAACGTCCTCGCCGGTTTCGTCGCGGCCGAGACGGTTTCGGCCGAGTTGCGGTCGTCCGCCGAGATCGCCCTGGCCGCGATCGATGCCGCACTTGCCAACGCGGCAACGAGCGACCAGATGGAGTACGAGATCGAAACTCCGGCCGGCCGCCGCCGCGTAAAGCGAATGTCGCGGGAAGAGCTGATAAAGCTGCGAGTGCATTATGCCCAGATCGTCGCCAACGAGCAGCTTGCCAAGCGGGTGAAGGCCGGCAAGCCCTTTGCCCGGCGGGTGAATGTGAGAATGTGGCAACCGTGAGGAAAAGACAATGATACGTTTAAGCGATTATCTCGATCAGGAACCGCTGGCCAAGATCGCCCGCGAACGCCGTCAGGCACTGCAAGCGGCCGAAGGGCGGCAGAAACGGCGGTTTCAGGCCGCCAAGCTCAACCGGCTGAACGCCGACTGGACAACACAGCCCTACGGAGCCAACTGGCTGCTTTACCGCGATCTGGCCGTTCTGCGGGCACGTGCCCGCGAGATGGCAAAGAACGCCCCGCATTTTGCCAAGTTTTTGAACATGGCCGAGCGGAACGTCGTCGGCCATCAGGGCATTCGGCTGCAGTGCCGGGCACTCACGGGGCGGCCGCCGCATCCGAACACGAGGCTGAACAAAATGGTCGAGCATGAATGGTGGATGTGGTCGCATGCCGAGCACTGCTCGGCCTCGGGCAAATTGTCGCTGGTCGCGGCCCAGAAGCTCTTTATCCGGCAGCTCATTCGGGACGGCGAGGTTCTGGTCGAGCACGTTCAGGCCGCGAACCCGTTCGGTTATGCCCTCAAGTTCTGGAACGTGGACTGGCTCGATGAGACCTATAACGAAGATCTGCCGAGCGGCAACCGCGTCATCATGTCGGTCGAGATCAACGAGCACGGCAGACCGGTCGCCTATTGGCTGACGACGCCGGCAAGCGAGATGCAGTTCACGAAAAAGCGTGTCCGAACGCGGACGCGGATCCCGGCCGAGCGGATGACCCATGCTTTTTTGACCGGGGAGGACGAATCGCAGACCCGCGGCGTCACGTGGTTTCACGCGGCCCTGCTGCCGGGCAAAGGCGACGCAAAATATACCGGGGCAGTGATCGAATCGGCGGCGATGACGGCAATGTCGGGCGGCTTCTTCACCAAGCAAAGCCCGGACGGCGTCGAGTTTACCGGCGACGATGGCGACGGCGAACCCGATCTGACCATCGACCATCAGCCGGCGGCCTTTCACATGCTGCCGGAAGGCTGGGACTTCAAACAATTCGACCCGAAACAGCCGACGCAGAACCACGCCGAATTTCGGCGGTCGATGCTGCTTGACATTGCTGCCGCGTTCGACGTGTGCGGATTCTCGCTTGCCGGCGATCTTTCGGCCGTTAATTACAGCTCGGCCCGCGTCGGGCTCGGCGAGGAGCGGGACGTTTGGCGAGGGCTGCAGACCGTGGCGGCGGAGTTTTTGCGGACGGTCTTTCATAAATGGCTGCTGGCAACAGTTGCCGCCGGCCGTTTGCAGATCTCACCGCGAGATTACCTCGAGCTGCAAAATCCCGAGTTCAAGCCTCGCGGTTGGCGGTACGTTGACCCGCACAAAGAGATCACGGCAAACCTGGCCGCGATCACCGGCGGCATCGCGACCGTGACCAGCATTTTGAGCGAGCAGGGTATCGACCTTGAGGACTTTCTGGATGAAAAACAGCGGGAAATGGAAATGTATAAAAAGGCCGGCATCCCGTATCCCTCAGCACCGGAACCCGCCGCAGCGAACGGCAGCGATACGGACGAGGACGATGAGGACGACGACGCCACGCCGCCCGAAAAAGAGGGCGAACGTGGCTATGTGAACGGCAAATATGCCAACTAGCTGACGTTTTATAGGGCAGAAAAATAACTATTTTTTCTTTTCGTTAGCATTGAGACCGTCGGAGAAATTCGGCGGTTTTTTCTATGTCTCAGCAGCTAACACGCGAGCAGATCATCGAGCAGGCATTGAAGGCCTCGCACGTCCGGTCAATGGTGATCGAGCGGGCCGAGCAGGCCGAGGGCGAGGAAGACTCCCGGACGGTCGAGATGTCATTTGCCTCGGACACGCCGATCACGCATTTCTCGTGGTCGCAGTGGCGATGGATCGATATTCAGCTCTCGCTCGAGGCGGGCCACGTCCGCACCGAACGGCTGCAGAACGGAGCCCCGCTGCTGGCCGATCACAATCATCGCGACCAGATCGGCGTCATCGAAAGTTTTGAACTCGATGCCAAAGACGGCAAGGCCCGGGCAAAAGTGCGGTTCTCAAAATCGGCCCGCGGCGAAGAGATCTATCGCGACGTTTTGGACGGCATCCGCAAGAACGTCTCGGTCGGGTTCATGATCCACAAGCTCGTGCTCAAGGAAGAACGCGACAAGAAAAAAGGCGAGATCGACCTTTATGAAGCGACCGACTGGGAGCCGTATGAATGCTCGATCGTCGCCGTTCCGGCAGACATCTCGGTCGGCGTCGGCCGCCAGCTCGAATTTCCGCGATCAATTTCTGAACAGCCCGCCGAAGAGCGGCAAAATCCTACTACGGAGAAAACAATGGAAGAGAACAAGAACAACCCGCCGGCACCTCCGGCAGTAGATGAACGGCAGAACGCTCTGGCCGCGGCCCGCGAGGTTCGCGAATGGGGCGAGGTGCTCGGCGAGCAGGATGCGGCCTCGGCCTATCTTCGCGAAACGGGCGACAAGGCAAACAAGGACGGCTTTATGTCGTTCCTCCGCGGCCGCCAGACGGCAACGCCGACGGCTCCGGTGCTTCCGGCTGCCGAAGAGGCCGCCCGCCAGGGTTCGCCCCGAGCGGAGCTCGCCCGAAGCTTGCCGCGGCACGGCACGGTTCGCTCGTTCCAGGGTGAGAACGCCGACGAAAAGGCGTATCGGTTTGGAGCGTGGCTGCTTGCCGGCCCGATCAGCCGAAAGCTGCAAGGGAACAAGGCGGTCGAAATGGCAACCCGTTTCTGCCAGGAGCAGGGCCTGGTCCGTGCGATCAACGAATCGGTCAACGAAGAGGGCGGCTATCTCGTTCCTGAGGAATTCGGGAACGACCTGATCGACCTCCGCGAGATGTACGGCGTTTTCCGCCGGAACGCAAAGATCGTCCCGATGGGCAGCGATACGCGGACCGATCCGCGACGCACCGGCGGACTGACGGCCTATTTCGTCGGCGAGGGTGCCGCGATCACCGAGAGCGATCTCGGCTGGGACCAGGTCGGGCTGACGGCCAAGAAGCTGGCCGTTCTGACCCGCATGTCGAGCGAGGTTTCGGAAGATTCGATCATCAACCTCGGCGACACGGTTGCCGGTGAGATCGCTTACGCTTTTGCCGAAAAAGAGGACCAGTGCGGTTTCAACGGCGACGGCACCTCGACCTACGGCGGCATCACGGGCGTCCGCGAAAAGCTCAAAGGGCTTTCGGGCACCATCGCGAACATCGCCGGGCTGCAGGTCGGCTCGGGCAATGCGTACAGCGAATTGACCTTGGCGGATTTCGAGGGCGTCGTCGCCCGGCTGCCGCAGTATGCGGACACTGACCGGGCCGCGTGGTTCGTGCTCGAGGACCCGGACGAGGCCCTCGATGCCGCGC
>ERZ1066115.165-NODE-165-length-22720-cov-16.430532_pt1 | contig 22720 bp, 19 predicted proteins | sample MGYA00382762_ERZ1066115 | MGnify/ENA primary metagenome ERZ1066115 (study PRJEB33369, sample SAMEA5778345) | biofilm metagenome | biome: Industrial cooling water; feature: Water cooling tower basin; material: Biofilm | place: United Arab Emirates | collected... | reverse complement strand
AAATCCATCGAGGAAATCTCGACCACCATCCTGCAGGAACTGAAACTGCGCTGAGGTTCAGGTTTCCACGGTCGACCGGAGTTGGGCGTAAAAATCGCTACCGGTCGAAAAATCAAAATAGCCCGCTCGGAAAGGAGTGGGCTTTTTGCTTTTTTCATGGGGAGAAGGGTGGCTGAGTGATGGATAGGGCAAGGGGGGCTTTTGACCATTAGCAGGCTGCTGAAATACTGCCCTGCCAAATCCGTTGACAGCACTCAAATGAGCTCTTTTTCATAACCTGAAGAGGATTCTCCATCCTGGGTACGGATTTTTGAGGGATTTCGGGGGTTTTTCCCCTCATATTTCCCCTTGCAGACGGATTGCTCCCAGCGTGCGCATGCGGGTCAGGTTGCAGGCGGTCATCGTCAGGACGAACAATTGATCGACCTTGTCCAAGCCGCGCACCATCACCTGGCGGATCGGCCCCACAAACTTTGCCCAGCCAAAGCCTTGCTCAATGAGTTTGCGCTTTTGCTGAGAAATGGCGTAACCATCACTGCTGGCGATATCGTCCGGCACGGCTGAACGGCGATGGCTGGCATTTTGTGCAACATGGGGAACAACTGTCAGTTCGGTGAGCGCCGTAATGAACTCCTGGGCATCGTAGCCCTTGTCAGCCCCCAGCGTGATTTCAGCGGATTCATCGGCCACCTGACGGGCGTCAGCAATCATGGCTTTGGCCGCTTCCCGCTCTGCATGGCCATCTGCGGTAGTGACCACCGCACTGGCAATCAGTGCCATGGCGGTTGTCGCTCAGGGTGTGCCCCATGTAACGCAACTCACTGGCCGTGTTGCCTTTTCGGTATAGCCGGGCATCCGGCTCGGTACGCGAGGCATGGGTGTCGTTGCTTCGCCGCCGACCCTTGAAATTGCCTCCGTCATCATCGCTGCCGTCTTTGGTGCGCTTCTCCAGCCAGGCCCGAACTTTCTTGCGGTGATGCACCCGCAGGTTATCGAGAGTCAGGAACACTTTGCGGCCGGCATCGCGAACCAGGCGCGATCTTGCGCTTCTCATTTTGTTGCTCCGAGCTGAGCTTGCGTGCGCCTTCTCGCCTCATGCCAATATCACACCACAAGTAACCCATGATTTTGCCGGGCGAATAAAGCACCTCAAGCCGGACTATCGGTTTCGGCAAACGGCAGCAGGCTGCTTTTGAGCAGCGGCCGCAGGTGCTCTTCACTGAGTTCCGGACATAGCTTTTCAATGAATGCATGGGCGTAACTGCGCAGGTAGGTGCCACGGCGCACCGCCAGTCGGGTGGTGTTGACCGGGAACAGGTGCGGCGCCGGCAGCAGTTCGAGGTTGCGGTCCTGCTCCCGGTCGTAGGCGAGCGAAGCAACAATCCCGACCCCGAGCCCCAGGGCGACATAAGTTTTGATCACATCGGCGTCAATGGCGGAAAGCACGATGTCAGGAACGATGCCGGCAGCGGCAAAGGCCTGGTCGATCTGTGCCCGGCCGGTAAATCCTTCGTGGTAAGTCACCAGCGGATGTTCGGCCAGGTTTTCGAGCGTGATCTCCGGCTGTTCGCGCAAGGGGTGGCCTTGCGGCACGATGATCGCGTGGCGCCACGAATAGACCGGAAAGGAAACCAGTTCAGGAGAACGCTCCAGGCCTTCGGTCGCGATCCCGACATCGGCCCGGCCGCTGCTCAGCAGTTCGGCAATTTCACCCGGGCTCCCCTGCAGCAGGGTCAGGTGGACCTTGGGATAATCCGCCTTGAACCAGCGAATGATCTGCGGCAAGGCATAACGTGCCTGGGTATGGGTCGTGGCCACCACAAAGTGTCCGGTTTCCCGGCTGGCAAACTGGTCGGCGATCCGCCGCAGGTTTTGAGCATCGAGCAGGATGCGCTCCACCACCCCGGCCAACTCCTTTCCGGGTTCGGTCAATCCGAGCAGGCGCTTGCCCCGGCGGATGAAAATCTCGACGCCGAGTTCGTCCTCAAGGTCCTTGATGTGCTTGCTGACACCGGGTTGCGAGGTATGCAACGCGTTGGCGACCTCGGTCAGGTTGAAGTCCTGACGAAGGGTTTCGCGGATGATTCTGAGTTGCTGGAAATTCACGGATACAGTTCCTGAGGTCGCAAGGGCTGGCCGAGTCTACTCAGTGCCAGGCAGCACCGGAAAGACAAAATCATTCCAAGCTAATCACTGCAACGCATAAGCGGAAGGACGCGCACAACTGCTCCTTTATCAAAAAAACAAATAAGCATCTGAAAAACACATCGTTCCGGCAATAAGCCGCGCAACCTAGACTGCGCTCCTTTCCGTGACTGAACAATGAGGTTCCCGATGCGCCGCACGTCTCCCCTACTCTCGCTCAAACCCCTGTTTGCCACCGCCTTCGCCCTGTGGCTGGGAGCCGGGGCTGCGCTGGCACAAAGCACCTTGCTCAATGTGTCCTACGATCCAACGCGAGAGCTGTACCGCGAGTTCAACGCCGCCTTCAATCGTCACTGGCAGGAGCGTACCGGCCAGAATATCCAGGTTCGCCAGTCGCATGGCGGCTCGGGGAAGCAGGCGCGTTCGGTTGCCGATGGTCTGGAGGCCGATGTCGTGACCCTGGCCCTGGCTTACGATATTGATGCACTCGCTGATCGCAAGCTGATTCCTGCCGATTGGCAAAAGCGTTTCCCGAACAATTCCTCGCCCTATACCTCGACCATTGTCTTCCTGGTACGCAAAGGCAATCCGAAAGCCATCCGCGACTGGAACGACCTGGCCCGGCCGGGCGTGGCGGTGATTACGCCGAATCCGAAGACATCAGGCGGTGCGCGTTGGAATTATCTGGCCGCCTGGGCCTGGGCGCTGAAACAGCCGGGTGGCAATGAACAGCGGGCCAAGGAACTGGTCAGCCAGATTTTCAGGAATGTTCCGGTGCTCGATTCCGGCGCCCGTGGCGCCACCACCACCTTCGTCGAGCGCGGACTCGGCGATGTGCTGGTCACCTGGGAAAACGAGGGAATTCTGGCCGTCAATGAACTGGGCAAGGACCGTTTTGAGCTGGTCTACCCCAGTATTTCGATCCTGGCCGAGCCCCCGGTTGCCGTCGTCGACAAGGTGGTTGAAAAACGCGGCACCCGGCTGACCGCGCAGGCTTATCTCGATTACCTGTATTCGGAAGAGGGGCAGCAGATTGCCGCCCGCCATTACTACCGTCCAACGCATCCGAAAGTCGCCAGTCAGTACGGCAAGCAATTCCCGAAGCTGAAGCTGGTCACCATCGATGAAGCTTTTGGCGGTTGGCGCAAGGCGCAACAGGCGCACTTTGCCGACGGCGGCAGCTTTGACCAGATTTATCAGAAAAAGTAAGCGCCTTCAGGCAAGGCTGCGGGCATATCGAAATAAGCAAAAAGTCTTTGTCGACCGTGGCTAGCAACCGACAATGCTGCCACACCGCCGGATTTAACCGATAACTTGCCGGGGCGGAACAATACCGGCTAAAGCGTCGCTTGCTCCATTCTCCCCGGGAGCCGGCAGCGCCGGACCTCCAGGGGAGAAGGAGTCAATCATGGTGCTCACCCTCGAATTACCGATCCGTCGTTCCGGCCACGAACTTTCCCGTCTTTACGAAATCCGCTTCGGCGCCCTGCCCGACTGGCTGGATCAACTTCCGGGCGGCGAGGCGAATGCCCTGCTCCGTCTCGCGCTACGCCGGGGTCACCCCTTGGCTTGCGCTGACTGCGGGCTGTAAGTCAGTCCGCCCGATTGTCGGCGCGGCCATCCGATAAGCGGTGGCTAGAGATATTGCTTGCGGCCGTTTTTCAGGCAGTAGCGGCCCCCTTTCGGGCCGGTGCAGTAACGCCCCTGACTGCATTCACAGCCACCATTCACCGTGTAGCCCCAGGATGGCGGCGCTTTCGGCCTGGCCGGTGCTTCGTTGCCCGCGAGCGCCGGCAAAGCACAGTTCAATAGCAGGCAGAGCAGCGTCAGCGGACGGCCCACAAAATCGATTCTGGACATCTGGATTCTCCGGGTGTGGAAGGCAAATCGGTCACGAAGCCTGAGCGCAGGGCTCGGGCAAGGCCCCCGGTGCCTCCTGGCAGCCGATCACGCGGTCACGACCGTTGGCTTTCGCGTGATACATCCGGCTGTCCGCCAGTTCGAGCAGTTGCTGCCAGTGATGGCATTGGTCCTGGTGCCGCTCGGCAACCCCGATTGATGCTGTCACCGGGGAACCGTCGGGACGCATGCCCAGGCCCAGGGAACGGATTCGCTCAAGAAACTGGTGAGCGCTGTCGCTGCGGGTATCCTGCAAAATCAGGATGAACTCCTCGCCGCCCCAGCGTACCAGGGTATCGGAGCGCCGCAGGGCGCTGGCCAGATGACCCGCCGCCGCGTGCAGCAAACGGTCTCCGGATTCGTGACCAAAGTTGTCGTTCACGCTCTTGAAGTGGTCCAGGTCGATGAAGGCAACTGAAAACGGGCGGTTGTTGCGTTCGGCCAGCGCAAACTGCAATTCGAGGATTTCCTCGCCGCTGCGCCGCGAAAAGGCGCCGGTCAGCGGATCGCGGATGGCTTGCCGGACCAGGGCAATCATGAATGCCAACTGGCTGATTCCGGCCAGCGCCGAAACCCCGGTGATCAAGGTCATCAGCCAGAAGGCACCGGCATAGGAAGGCCATTCCAGAGTCGGCCAGTTAAGATAGCCGGACAACAGATGGGCGAGCAGGATCGGACTGGAAACCATCAGGCTTTCGGCGACGGTCAGCGGAAAAATCGACAAGCCGGCCAGCAAAATGAAGGGGAGGAAGGCATAACCGGTGGCAATCGCCGACGACAGGCCACTTAACTGCATGCCGGCCAGCAAGTGATGCGACGCCACATAAAACACGGTTGGCACCGCAAACAACAGACCGATGGCCCGATAGGCATTGCCCATCCGGCCAGCCGGCTTGTACCCGAGCACGATGGCGATGAAGGCCACACTCGCCGCAACCCGCAAGGCCGCCAAGGATAACCACAGGGTATTGGGGAAGACCACGTAATCAATGATCGTCCACAGTGGGGTCAGGACTCCGAACAACAGTGCCAGTATCCGCACCCGATTCACGATCATGGTCGCCCGGCGCCGGGTCAGAAGTTGAAAATGCGTATGCGGCGACAACAGCCAGACGAATTCGGAGCGATCAAGTTCCCCGGGCATCATGCCGGTCAAGCGGGTCCAGAGCATATCGGTAAGCCGGCTCATGCTGCCTCCCGTTGGTCCCGGCCAGTTGTCTGCGAACAACGCCGGATGGTTATTCCATTATGTTTATCCGGGCATTATGAGCAGGATTCAAAATGCAAAACAATAGCCCCGGGGAACTAAGCACAAATTGCTTGAGGCAAATCAAGGTCAGCGCAATTTTTCCAGCCGGACAAACAAGCAATTTCCGCCGCTTCAGTGAAAGTCCCGGCTGCGGGTGGGCAAGGCGCCCAGCCAGGACGAGAGATCGACCAGGCGTCGGGCGATCAAATGGGCCACCCCGTCGGCGACCTGCAACTGGCCGAAAACCCCGAGCAACCGGCTGGCCAGCAGTTCGCGCCGCTGCCGGGCGACCAGTTCGGGGCAGACCACGACATTTCGTCTTCGAGGATGATGAAGACGATGCCGGTGGCCCCCCCCCCCACCGGCTTCAGGTCGGTGTTTGCTGTGCGCTATCGGTCACCGCTTCATCACGGGTGTAGCGGTCGAGGTAGAGGTAGATCACCGGCGTCAGGTAGAGGGTCAGGACTTGCGACAGCAGCAGCCCACCGACAACGGCGAGGCCAAGTGGCTGGCGGACTTCGGCGCCGGCACCGATGCCGAGGGCAATCGGCAGGGTGCCGACCAGCGCCGCCATGGTCGTCATCATGATCGGGCGGAAGCGGATCACGCTGGCCTGGTAGATCGCGGTATAGGCGTCGGCGCCGTCCTTGCGGCGTTTTTCCAGCGCGAAGTCGATCATCATGATCGCGTTCTTCTTGACGATGCCGATCAGCAGGATGACGCCGACAAAGGCGTACAGGCTGAGGTCGACCTTGAACAACAGCAGCGTGATCAACGCGCCGAGGCCGGCCGAAGGCAGGCCAGAGAGGATGGTCAGCGGGTGGATGAAGCTCTCGTAGAGAATTCCGAGCACCAGATAAACCACCAGCACGGCGACCAGCAGCAGTACGCCGAGGCCTTGCAGCGAGGACTGGAAGGCTTGCGCCGTGCCTTGCAGGCTGGAGGCAAGCGAGGCCGGGACGCTGATTTCGGATTCCAGGGCCTTGATCCGGTCGACCGCGTCGCCCAGCGACACCCCGGGCAGCAGGTTGAACGAGATGGTGACCGAGGGCAGCTGGCCCTGGTGGTTCACCGTCAGCGCCTGCGTTTTCTTGGTGAAGCGGGCCACGGTGTCGAGCGGGATCAGCTTGCCGCCGCCGCGCACGTAAAGCCGCGCCAGGGCTTGCGGGTCGGCCTGGTATTCCGGCGCGACTTCAAGGATCACCTGGTACTGCGCGCTGCTGCCGTAGATGGTCGACACCTGGCGGGCGCTGAAGGCGCTCTGCAAGGCGTCTTCGACCTGGGCAAAGCTGAGCCCGAGCGCGCTCAGCTTGTCGCGGTCGACTTCGACGCCGACCACCGGGCTGAGGTTGTTGAGGTTGTTGGCGACGTCGACAAAACCTGGCAGCTGGCGGATTTTCTGGGTCAGCGTCCCGGTCCATTGGTACAGCTCGTCGAGATCGGTGCTTTGCAGCGTGTATTGGTACTGCGCGGCGGTAACCTGGCCGCCGATGCGAATCACCGGCGGGTTCTGCATGTAGACCTTGATCCCCGGCACCTGCGCCAGCTTGGGGCGCAGCCGCTGGATGATCTGGTCCGGCGTCGAACTGCGTTCGCTGCGCGGCTTGAGGATCATGAACACGGTGCCGGTGTTGGCGGTCGGGCGGATGCCGCCGGCGCCGACCGCCGACATGAAGGAGGCGATATCCGGGTCCTGCGCGACGATTTCGGCGACCATCCGCTGGTGCTGCACCATCGAAGCAAACGACGCATCCTGGGCGCCTTCGGTAAAGGCGATGATCTGGCCGGAGTCACCGCTGGGCAGGAAATCCTTGGGCACCAGCGTGAACAGCCAAACGCTCAGGCCGATGGTGGCAAAAAAGCTGGCCAGCACGCTGCGCTTGTGTGCCAGCGACCAGCGCAGGGTCTTTTCATAGCCGGCCAGCAGCGCCGCAAAAAAGCGCTCGAAGAGCATGAAGATGCGGCCATGCGCGTCCGGCTCGGCGTGCCGCACGTAGCGGCTGCACAGCATCGGCGTCAGGGTTAGCGAGACGAAGCCGGAAACCAGGATGGCAACGCAGATGGTGACCGCGAATTCGTTGAGCAACCGACCGACGATGCCCTGCATGAACAGCACCGGGATGAACACCGCGATCAGCGACAGGGTCATCGAGATGATCGTGAAGCCGATCTCCCCTGCCCCCTTGATCGCCGCCTGGAACGGCGTTTCGCCGGCCTCGACGTGGCGGATGATGTTTTCCAGCATCACGATCGCGTCGTCGACGACAAAGCCGACCGAGAGCGTCAGCGCCAGCAGCGACAGGTTGTCCAGGCTGTAGCCGAGCAGGTGCATCACGGCGAAGGTGCCGACCACCGACAGTGGCAGCGCCAGGCTGGGGATCACCGTTGCCGACAGGTTGCGCAGGAAGAGCAGGATCACCATGATCACCAGGAAGCCCGACAGCACCAGCGTGAACTGCACGTCCTCGATGGCATCGCGGATCGAATGGCTGCGGTCGAACAGAATCTTCATCGTCAGCGCCGCCGGCAGCTTGGCCTGGAAAGCCGGCAGCACGTTCTTGATCGCATCGACGGTTTCGATGGTGTTGGCCCCCGGCTGGCGCTGGATGGCGAGCACGATGGCGCGTTTATCGACGTTCCAGCTGGCGATGCGGATGTTCTCGACGCTGTCGATGGGCGTGGCCACGTCTTCGAGACGCACCGGCGCCCCGTTCTTCCAGCTCACGATCAGCGGCCGGTAAGCGGCGGCGTTACTGAGCTGGCCGTTATCCTTGAGCGCGAAGGTCTGGCGGCTGCCGTCGAGCTGGCCGACCGGCTGGTTCACGTTGCCCTGGGCAATCGCCTGCTGCAATTCGTCAAGGCCGATGCCGCGCGCCGCCAGCTGGTCCGGGTTGGCCTGGATGCGGACCGCGTACTTCTGCGACCCGTAGATCTGCACCTGGGCAACCCCGGGGATGGTCGACAAGCGTTGCGCCAGCTGGGTTTCGGCGTATTCGTGCACGAGCGACAGCGGCAAGGTCTCGGACGACATCGCGATGTAGAAAATCGGCGAGTCGGCCGGGTTCACCTTACGGAAGGACGGTGGCGTCGGCATGTTCGGCGGCAGTTTGCGCAAGGCCGCCGAAATCGCCGACTGCACATCCTGCGCCGCAGCGTCGATATCGCGACTCAAGGCAAATTGCAGCGTGATCGTGGTCGAGCCCTGGGCGCTGGTCGAGTTCATCGACTCCAGTCCGGCAATCGTCGAAAACTGCCCTTCCAGCGGTGTCGCCACGGCGGCGGCCATGGTTTCCGGCGAGGCTCCTGGCAGGCTGGCCGAGACCGAAATGGTCGGAAAATCGACTGCTGGCAGTTCGGAAACCGGCAAGGCTCGGTAGCCAAGGATGCCGAAGACCAGAATCGCGGCCATCAGCAGCGTCGTCATTACCGGACGACGTATGCACAATTCGGGCAGATTCATCGCGCTTCCTTAACGAGCTGCCGCTTTGCCGGCATCGGCGGCCGGGCTGGCGGCTGCGGCAGCGCCATTGGCGGCAGCTTTTTCAGCGCCTTTTTCAGGACCACTCGCGGTACCGTTGGCAGCCGCCGGCTGGCTGCCCTTGACCTGGTCAGCCGCCTTGTTCTCGCCCCCCTTATCGCCGCTCTTCTCCTTGATGCGGATCGTCGCCCCCGGGGTCAGGCGCAGCTGGCCGTCGGTCACCACTTTTTCTCCCGCCGCCAGGCCCTGGGCTATCGCCGACTTGCCCTGGTGGCTGGCGATCACCTCGATCTTGCGCATTTCAGCACTGTCGTCGTCCTTGGCAACGTAAAGGAAATTGCCGCTCGGTCCCTGCTGGATCGCCTCGTTGGGCACCAGCACGGCGTCAGCAATGCGCTCCAGCGTGGTGCTGACATTGATGAACTGCCCCGGGGTCAATTGTCCGCGCGGGTTATCGACCACCGCTTTCATCACGATGGTGCCGGTTGCCGGGTCGACCGCGTTGTCGATGAAGCGGACCTTGCCGTGCAGCCCTTCGCCCTTGCTGCCGGGCACGCTCAGGTGCACGGTCAACGGCCCCTGGGCCAGACTTTGGCGCAGGCGGCCAAGGTGCCGCTCGGGCACCGAGAAGCTGACATACAGCGGGTCGACGCGATTGACCACGGCCAGCGCCGTATCGTTGGTCTTGACGGCGGAACCGGGGAATACCAGGCGCGCCCCGACCACGCCGGCAAAAGGCGCGCGGATGGTGGTGTAGGAAAGCTGCAGCCGGGCCAGATCGAGCGCTGCCCGATCGGCCTTGAGCGTGGCCGCAACCGCCATTTCATTGGTCCGCATCTCGTTCAGTTTCTCGTCGGAAACGAAGCCCCGCGCCTTGAGCCCGGCATAGCGCTCGACATCGGCGCGCGCCTTGGCCAGTTGCGCCTCGTCGCGGGCGACCACCGCCTCGGCCTGTGCCACCTTGGCGGCAAAATCACCCGGATCGAGCTGCAGCAGGACCTGGCCCTTATGGACGGCCTGGCCTTCGGTGTAGACCACTGCCTGCACCTGGCCATCGACCCGCGATTTCAGGGTCACCCCCTCCCAGGCCTCGGCCCGCCCGACGGTATTCAGCAAAAGCGGCATTTCGCCGCTTTCGGCACTGGCTACGGTGACCGGCACCGAGCCAGGTTTGGCAGCCGCCTTCTTGGTCTCGCCACCTTGACGGCTCAGCCAAACGCTGCCTCCAGCGGCAACAGCGGTCACGACAACGGCAAGCAGGATACGGTGCGATGGTTTCATGGCGCGCAACGGGGTAAAAAAACGCAATTAAACACAAAAAACCCGTTGCATAACAACGGGTTTTTACATTTTGTTAAAGTTAAATCTTATTCCCACTCGATGGTCGCGGGCGGCTTGCCGGAAACGTCGTACACCACCCGATTCAAACCACGAACTTCGTTGATGATGCGGTTCGACACCCGCCCCAGCAATTCATACGGCAGATGCGCCCAGTGCGCAGTCATGAAGTCGCTGGTCACGACGGCGCGCAGCGCAACGACGTTTTCGTAGGTGCGGCCATCGCCCATCACGCCGACGCTCTTGACCGGCAGAAAGACCGCAAAGGCCTGGCTGGTCAGGTCGTACCAGCTTTTGCCGACATCCTCTTCGCTGCACAGGCCGGCGACGGCATCGTGTGCCGTGGCCACGGTCGACCGCAATTCATCGATGAAAATGGCGTCGGCACGCTGCAGCAGATGGGCGGCCTTCAGCGTCACTTCGCCGAGGATGCGCACACCCAAGCCCGGACCCGGGAACGGGTGACGATAGACCATCTCGCGCGGCAGGCCGAGCGCGACGCCGAGTTCGCGGACTTCGTCCTTGAACAGCTCGCGCAGCGGCTCCAACAGCTTGAGGTGCATGTCTTCCGGCAGGCCGCCGACGTTGTGGTGGCTCTTGATCGTGTGGGCGCCCTTCTTGCCCTTGCCCGCCGATTCGATCACGTCCGGGTAGATCGTGCCTTGGGCCAGCCACTTGGCGGCAGAGAGTTTTTTTGACTCGGCTTGGAAAACTTCAACGAATTCCTTGCCGATGATCTTGCGTTTCTGTTCCGGGTCGGAAACGCCGGCCAGCTTGCCCATGAAGTCATCGACGGCATCGACGCGGATGACCTTGACCCCGAGGTTGCGGGCGAACATGTCCATAACCATGTCGCCTTCGTTCAGACGCAGCAGGCCATGATCGACGAAGACGCAGGTCAGCTGGTCACCAATGGCGCGATGGATCAGTGCGGCAGCCACCGAAGAATCGACGCCGCCGGAGAGGCCGAGGATGACTTCTTCGTCACCGACCTGCTTGCGGATGGCTTCAACGGCTTCGGCGATGTAGTCGCCCATCACCCAGTCGGTGCCGCAGCCGCAGATGCCATGCACGAAGCGTTCGAGCAAGGCGCGCCCCTGCTTGGTATGGGTAACTTCAGGGTGGAACTGGACGGCGTAGAACTTGCGCGACTCGTCGGCCATGCCGGCAATCGGGCAGGACGGCGTCGACGCCATCTTGATGAAGCCCGGCGGCAGTTCCATCACGGAGTCGCCGTGGCTCATCCAGACCTTGAGCATGCCGTGGCCTTCGGCCGTGGTGAAATCGGCGATATCCTTGAGCAGTGCGGTATGGCCGTGGGCGCGAACTTCCGAATAACCGAATTCGCGCGCCTTGCCAGCCGCTTCGGCAGTCATCACCTGGCCGCCCAGCTGCTGGGCCATGGTCTGCATGCCATAGCAAATCCCGAGCACCGGAACACCCAATTCAAACACGACATTCGGTGCACGCGGGGTGTCGCCTTCGGTGACCGAATTCGGGCCGCCGGACAGGATGATGCCCTGGGCGCCGTAATTGCGGATGAAGTCGTCAGAGACATCGTAGGGGTGAATCTCGCAGAAGACCTTGGCTTCGCGCACGCGACGGGCGATCAGCTGGGTAACCTGGGAACCGAAATCGAGAATGAGGATTTTCTGGTGGCTCATTGAAAAAATCCGGAAAGGTGAATCCTTGAATGAAAAAGGCGGCTCGCTGAGCCGCCCTGCAGAATGCTGAAGCGATCAGTCGAGGTGGTAGTTCGGCGCTTCCTTGGTGATCTGCACGTCGTGCACGTGCGACTCGCGGATACCAGCCGAGGTGATCTCGACGAAACAGGCACGCTCATGCACATCGGCGATGGTCGCACAGCCGAGGTAACCCATCGAGGAGCGCAGGCCGCCCATCAACTGATGGATCACGGCGAGGACCGAACCCTTGTACGGAACGCGGCCTTCAATGCCTTCGGGAACGAACTTGTCGACGTTGGCGGTGTTGTCCTGGAAGTAACGGTCGGACGAACCAGCCTGCATCGCCCCCAGCGAACCCATGCCACGGTAGGACTTGTAGGAACGGCCCTGGAACAGCTCGACTTCGCCCGGCGCTTCTTCGGTACCGGCAAACAGACCGCCGAGCATCACCGCGTTGGCACCCGCCGCGATAGCTTTGGCAATATCGCCGGAGTAGCGGATGCCGCCGTCGGCGATCATCGGCACGCCGGTGCCCTTGAGGGCTTCGGAAACGTTCTGGATGGCGGTGATCTGCGGCACGCCGACACCGGCAACGATGCGAGTGGTACAGATCGAGCCGGGGCCAATCCCGACCTTGACGCCGTCGGCGCCGAAATCGACCAGTGCGCGCGCAGCATCGGCCGTCGCGATGTTGCCGCCGATGACTTCGATATGCGGAAAGTTCTTCTTGACCCACTGGACGCGATCCAGCACCCCCTGGGAGTGACCGTGCGCCGTATCGACGACGATCACGTCGATCCCGGCCTCTGCCAGCAGTTCAACGCGCTCTTCGGTCCCGGCGCCGACGCCGACGGCAGCACCGGCACGCAGGCGACCGGTGGCGTCCTTGTTGGCCAGCGGATGTTCGGTAGACTTCAGGATGTCCTTGACGGTGATCAGGCCGCGCAGGCTGAATTCATCGTCGATCACCAGCACGCGCTCGAGGCGGTGCTTGCGGATCAATTCCTTGGCCTCGTCGACGCTGGCGCCTTCCTTGACGGTTACCAGACGCTTCTTCGGGGTCATGATCGCCTTGACCGGCTGATCGAGATTGGTCTCGAAACGCAGATCGCGGTTGGTGACGATACCGACCACCTTGCCGGCCTTATCAACCACAGGCAGACCGGAAATCCGGTGCTGGCGGGTGATTTCGAGCACGTCGCGAACGGTCATGTTCGGCTGCACCGTATACGGGTCCTTCAGGATCCCGGACTCGAAACGCTTGACCTTGGCGACTTCTGCAGCCTGGGCCTTGGCGGAAAGGTTCTTGTGGATGATGCCGATGCCGCCTTCCTGAGCCAGCGCAATGGCGAGGCGACCTTCCGTGACGGTATCCATCGCGGCGGACAGCAGCGGCATGTTCAGGGTGATGTTGCGGGTCAGCTTGGTGGCAAGACTGACATCGCGCGGCAGGACTTGGGAATGTGCAGGGACGAGCAGGACGTCGTCGAAAGTGAGGGCTTTTTGCAGCAGTCGCATGGCCTTTAATCCAAGGTCACAAAATCGTATTATACAGAAATTCAGCCGAATTCCCGATAGCCATGAAGCCTGTCAAGCCGCTTTTTTGCATCCTGGTCGCGCTCGCCGCCCCGCTCGCAGCACAGACCTATCAATGGAAGGATGCCGGCGGACGGACCGTGATTTCGGATGCACCGCCCCCGAAAAATACCACCAGCCGCAGCATCGCCACGCCAGCCGCAGCCACTGGCGACCTTGCCGAACGGGAAATGGAGTTCCGCAAGCGCCGCCGTGAAGCCGATGACAGCACCGCCCGCGCCGAACGGGAAAGCACCCAGCGCAGACAGCGTCGCGAAACCTGTGAACGGGCGCGCCAGGCACTGGCTACCCTGGAGTCGGGACGCGAAGTCAGCAGCCTTGATGATCGCGGCGAGGGGGCACTGATGAGCGACGCCGAGCGCTTGCAGGAGATTACCCGCTTACGCGAGATGGTTGGCGAAAGCTGCAAATAAGCAGGACAGGCGCCACCCCGGCTCAGGCCTCGCCGCCGTCGCCTTCGCCGGCACCTTTCTTCATGACCTTGCCTTCGGCAGCCCGCTGCTTGCGGACCTCCTTGGGGTCGGCGATCAGCGGCCGATAGATTTCGATGCGATCACGCTGGCGCAGCGCGGCATCGACCTTAGCCAGTTTGTTCCAGATTCCGAACTTGTTCTTCTTGACATCGATTTCCGGGTACTTGACCAGCAGGCCGCTGGCCTCCAGTGCATCACCCAACGTACTGCCGGCCGGCAGGGAGACAGTTACCACCTCCTGCTTGCTCGCCAGCGCATAACAGACATCGACAGAAATCTTTTCGCTTTCGGCCATTTTTTTCAGTTTCCGTAAACTTGCGCCGCCCGCCGCACAAAAGCGTCCACGAAGGTGTTGGCGATATGGCTGAACACCGGGCCGATCACCTTCTCGAACAATTTGCTGGAAAATTCATAGTGCAGGCGGAACTCGATCTTGCAGGCGTTTTCTGCCAAGGCTTTGAATTGCCAGGAGCCCTCCAGGCGACGGAAAGGCCCATCGACCAGGCGGATATGCATCGACTGCGGGAACACCTTGTCGTTTTCAGTGGTGAAACTCGATTTCACCGCATGGTAGTTGATGTGCAGCGTGGCCACCGTCTTCGCCGGGTCGCGGAACTTGAGCTCGGTCTTGCCGCACCAAGGCAGAAAGGCCGGATAGTCCTCGCAACGATCCACCAGGTCGAACATCTGTTCAGCCGAGCGTTCGATCAGCACGGATTTTTCGACGAGGGCCATGAGTCTGCAATTTCCTGCAACAAAAGTCAGGCGCGCATTCTATGCGCAAGCGCCAGATCAGGCTACCCGGGGTAGCTGCCGATGGCGCGAGCAGCGAGTTCACAACTGTTATTTTTGGCATTATCCTCCATCACCCATGCATCCTTGGGGATGCTTTCAGCCGACAGCCATGCCCTTCTCGACACGCCCCCGCTCCTGCTGCTGCCATTTGCCGGAAGTCAGCCACGCAGCCCTCATCGACCTGTTCGATGAGTGGCAAAACGACGGCAATCCCTTCCACCTGCTGGCACTCCTGCCGGATGCCGAGCGCGACCAGGTGCAGACCTTGCAGACCATCTGCAACAACCGGGGAATTGCCCTCACGGGTGGCGTCTTTCCGGCACTGATCGAGGGCGACCGCTTTGTTACCCGGGGGATACAGCTGTTGCGCATTATGGATGCCCCCCTGGCCCTGCTGCTGACCGGTGTCGGTGCCGAAACCGCCCCTGCCGAAGTCGCCGAAACCTTGCTCCAGCATGTCCTCAGTCGCCTCTGCGACGAAGAGGAAGCCACCCTGTTCTGCATTTTCGACGCACTCACCCCGAATATCGCCACCCATCTCGACCAGTGGTACCTCAAGCTGGCCGACCGGGTCCGCTACCTTGGCGTCAATGCCGGCAACGAACGTTTCGAACCAGCCCCCTGCCTGTTCGACAACCAGCGCTTTGTCAGCGATGCCTTGCTGGTCCAGCTGCTTCCCGGCCATCCCGGGGGGCGACTGGAACATGCCTACGGGGTTCCCGAGCAGGTCATTTCGGCAACCTCGGCCCGGGGCAACCGGATTGTCCAGATCGACTGGCAGCCGGCACTGCAGGTCTACCAGCGGATACTTGCCGAGGCCTACGGCGTGGCCGTCAATCGTGACAATTTTTATCAGTACGCGGTGCACTTCCCCTTTGGCATCCTGCGGGCCGACGGGGAGATTCTGGTCCGCATCCCGGTCGCACTCGATGCCTCCGATGCGATTGTCTGCGTCGGCGAAATCCCAGAAAACTCGGTTCTGACCCTGCTTGACGCCCGCGACGGCATTGGCCGGGCAGTCACGGCCTTGCAGACCACCGCCCCGACTCCGACGGCCGGACACCTGCTGTTCTACTGTGCCGGCCGCCGCATGCATGCCGGCCCCCGGGCGGAAGAGGAGCTCCAGGCATTTGCCGCCAGCGCCGGCGATTTTTGCGGCGCCCTGTCACTGGGCGAAATCGGCGGATCCCGTTCCGGCGGTTATCCGCTGTTTCACAACGCGACCCTGGTCGATATCCCATGGCCGGGCCGCTGACCCCCCTGTCAAACGCCCAGCACAACGCCGGTGCCCCGGCGTTGGCGATCCTCTACGATCTGGCGCTGACGATCAGCGGCCAGATATCGCTGACCCCGATGCTGACGCGCTTTCTGCAACGGCTGCTGTATCACACCGGCTACCCGGTCGGACTATTCCTTGAACGAATTGGCGCCCCGGAAGGAATACCCGCCCATTGCCGTGCCGATTTGCGGCTGGCAATCGGCGACTTCTCGCTCGGGCGCCACCAGGGCTGCACCCTGTCGTTGCCGGCCGAATTGCTCCACGGTGACTCCGCCCTGCTCGACCAGTCCGCGCTATGGCAAACCCTTGGCCTGCGCACGCCGCGCCAGCAGGCGATCCGTCTCCCGGTCGGCGACCAGGGCGTGATCCTGTTGTTTGGCAATCCGAATGGCCCGGCACCGCTGCCTTACACCGAATTGTTCGCGCCGGTGCTGGAAAACCTGGCCCGGGCAATCGTTTTCTGTCGCAATTACGAACAAGCCTACCAGCATGTTGTCGACTCCTATTCGGATTCGCTCAGCCGGCAGAAGCTCTACGCCCAGGTCCTCGCCAATACCCGCGACGGCGTGCTGATCACCGATGCCGAGCTCCAGGTGGTCGATTGCACCGATGCCTTTACCACGATTACCGGGTTCAGCCGGGCCGAAGTCGTCGGCCGCAAGGTCCCGGTCTCGCCGTCCGGGCTGCATGAGCAGCGCTTCTACGAAGCCATGTGGGAAGAAATCTCGCGCACTGGCGAATGGCAGGGGGAAATCTGGAATCGCCGCAAAAGCGGTGAAGTCGAACTCGACCTGGTGCGGATCGGCGCGGTCCGCGATGGCAATGGCCAGATCAGCAACTATTTTGCGATCTACACCGACATCCACGAACTCAAGAGTTTCCAGCAGCGACTGGAGCGGATGGCACATTACGATGCGTTGACCGACCTGCCCAACGCGACTTACTTCACCCGCCAGCTGGAAACTGCGATCAGCCGGGCCAGACGCCTCAAATCGGCGCTAGCCGTGGTCTATATCGACATCGACAACTTCGGTGAAATCAACGCCCTGCACGGCGAGCGCCAGGGCGACCACCTGATCATCGCAGTTGCCCAGCGCCTGGCCCGGCGCGCTCCGGGCGGCACCCTGCTGGCCCGGGTCGGCGGCGATGAATTCGCCCTGCTGCTGTCCGACCTGCGCGACTGGCAAGCCGCCGAAACTCAGGTTAATCGCTTGATTGAGCTATTTGCCGAGACATTTACGGTCGACGGCCTGAATGACGAAATCCGGGTTGCCGCCAGTTTCGGCGTGACCGTCTTTCCCGACGACGATGCCGACGCCGGCGAATTGCTGCGCCACGCCCAGGTGTCAATGTATCGCGCCAAGGACGAGGCGCGCGGCCGTTGCCGTTATTTCGACACGCACCAGAACCAGGTGGCGCGGCAGCGGCGCACCCTGCTGTCGCGGATCGAAAAGGCCCTGCGCCAAAACCAGTTTGTCCTCTATTACCAGCCCAAGGTGGCAATCGCCAGCGGCCGGCTCGAAGGCTTTGAAGCACTGCTGCGCTGGATCGACCCCGAGCTGGGGCTGATTCCCCCCGGCGACTTCCTGCCCGAGGCCGAACAACACGAAATCATCGTCGACATTGGCGAATGGGTGATGCGCGAAGCACTGCGCCAGGCCCTGACCTGGCAGGCCAGCGGGCTGAACACGCAAATCTCGGTCAATATTGCGGCGCTGCACCTGCAACAGCCGGACTTTCTCAATCGCCTGCATCTGGCCGTCGGCGATCAGCCTGGTGCCACACCGCAACACCTCGATATCGAAATTCTCGAATCCGGGGCAATGGCCAACCTGCGCCACGTCAATTCCCTGGTCGCCGCAGCCCAACAGGCCGGCTTCGGCTTTTCGCTCGATGATTTCGGCACCGGCTATTCGTCGCTCGCCTACCTGCGCGAACTGCCGGTCGCCACGGTCAAGATCGACCAGACCTTTGTCCGCAACCTGTTCGAGCGCGACGGCGACGCGGCCATCGTCCAGGCCGTCGTCGGCATTGCCGATGCCCTCGGGCGCCGGGTCGTCGCCGAAGGCGTCGAAACCCTGGAACACGGCATGCTGCTGGCCAGCCTGGGCTGCGGCGTTGCCCAGGGTTACGGGATCGGGCGGCCGATGCCGGCCAGCGAAGTCCTCGCCTGGCAACAAGCCTTCAGGGTCTTCCCGGAATGGCGAGAATGGGCCGGTCGACCGTGGCAACCGCTGATGCTGCGCCATTTGGCGCTGCGCCGGCAGCACCACGACTGGCTGCACACCCTGACTCGCCAGCGCGACCCGCAAGCCGTTGGTGAATCGCCATTGCTGGCGCAAGCCCCGGCAGCCTGCGCCCAGCAACTGCAACGCCTGCACGAACACACCCGCGACCTGTGCCGCTGCCTCGGCGATGCCAATGAAAGCCGGATACAAGCGGCACTGAGCGCCCTGCAGGGGTGTTCGCGCGAGCTGATCGGCAGTTTCGACGCCAGCCTCGGCTCAGGGCTGGAGCATCAAATCTTCCGTAGCGACAGAGCAGAAGCGAGATATTCGGGGTTATAAGCGGCGGTTTTGAGTTTTCTCGGCAGGCTGATCAACCGCGATTTATCGGCGCGGAACAGATTCATGGCGAGACGGCGCAAGAAAGAGAAATTCAGGGCAGCGTTACGCAAGCGGATGGCGCTCGCATCCTCGCCGAAACTGACGTCCAGGCACCAGTGCAGGTTATTCTCGATCCCCCAGTGGGTACGCACGGCATGGAGGATGCGGCGACTGTCGGCGGGGAGGGAGCTGATGACGTAGCGTTTGTCCGTTTCTACCCGACCGGCCACCTCACGTGTCGACTCGATGCAGGCAACTGAGGCAATCTCCGACCAGCGCGCCTTGAGACCGAGCAACTCAAGCCAGTCCAGTTCGCCCACCGCCTGGCAGCGGCGCGTTTCGATCCGGCCATGTCCCTTGTCCAGGGTCTCGTGCGATGACACCGCTCGCCGGCAATGGCCGGGGGCATTCAGCGAGGAGAAGAAATCCCGCAGCGCTTCGGCTAGTTGTGGCTGGTTATCCTTCACCGCCAGTACATAATCGCCCCCGCCTTCGGTGATCTGCCGGGCAATCCCGGTCTGGCAGCCGATGGCATCGATCGTGACGACTGCGCCGGCTAACGCCAGGGAGGGGAGCAAGGTCTCTATCGCAGTGATTTCATTCGACTTCTCCTGGCAGGGGCGTTGCCCCAAGGTCAGCCCGTACTCGGCCGCGTAGGCCGAGACCTGATGCAGGGCACGCAGGCCGCGTCCGGTGCGGGCTGATCCCCGGAGTGCCTTGCCGTCAATGGCGATGATTCGCCCTTTCACAGCCTCGCAGACTTCCCCCATCCAGGCCTCAAAACGCTGTTCGAGTTCATGTGGTGAGATCGCTTCAAATACCCGCCGAATCGTGTCGTGACCAGGGATGCCGTTGCGCAGGGGGAGGTATTGCCGCAGCCAAGTTTCCCGCTCACGGCCCCAGTCTTCTATGTCCTCCCAGCCTTCGGCCCCCGACATCACGGCACAAAGCGCCAGAACAATAATATCCAGCAGGTCGTGATCCGTTCGCCCTTCAACTCGGGGATCTGGCAGGTTGGAAAACCGTTCAATCAGCCCCGCAACTCCCGCTTCCTTCATCGCCAACTCCCAAAATCCAGAAGTAAACGAGATTTTCCTTGGGTTTACAACCCCGCGTCATAGCCTTTTGTTTGTGAACGAGTTTTGATGCTCCGGCCCTGAGCCTCGGCTGAGGCTGCTCCCGCAGTCGGGGCGAATCCTGTAAGATTGGGCGTTTTATCGGACGACCGGCAGCATGAGCATCACCGTCAACAAGAAGGCCTTTCACGACTACTTCATCGAAGAGAAGTACGAGGCGGGCATTGCCTTGCAGGGGTGGGAAGTCAAGGCCATCCGCGCCGGCCGGATGAACATCAAGGAATCCTACGTCGTGATCAAGAACGGCGAAATATTCCTGATCGGCATGCACATCACCCCGCTGCCGACCGCCTCGACCCACGTCAACCCGGATCCGACCCGGACCCGCAAACTCTTGCTGCACGCCGCCGAGATCAACAAGCTGATCGGCAAGGTCGAACGTTCCGGCTATGCACTGCTGCCCATCGACCTGCACTACACGCGCGGCCGGATCAAGCTCGAAGTCGGCCTGGCCAAGGGCAAGAAGCAGCACGACAAGCGCCACGACGCGGCCGACAAGGACGCCAAGCGCGAAGCCCAGCGCGCAATGAAAGAACGCCAGCGCTAAGCCGCGCGCTCAGCCTCCCCATGCCGCCGCATCTCAGCCTCGACCTCTTCCTCTACTGGCTGGGGATTGCCGCCGTCGCGGTCAATGCGCTGACCGGGGTGCTCGATGCGCAACGCAAGGAAATGGACCTGGTCGGCGCGCTGCTGGTCGGCACCGCCACGGCCCTTGGCGGCGGCACCGTGCGCGACCTGCTGCTTGACCGCAATGTCTTCTGGGTAGGCGACCAGACCTATCTGCTGACCAGCTTTGCCACCGGCGCACTGACCTTCTTCGTTGCCCGCCGTTTCCGCCTGCCCGAACGTTTATTCCTGATTCCCGACGCCGTCGGCCTGGCCTTGTTCACCGCGCTGGGTACCCAGGTCGCGCTGCAATGGCATGCGCCCTGGCTGGTCGCCAGCCTGATGGGGATGACCACCGGCGTGGTCGGCGGCGTGCTGCGCGACATTCTCTGCAACGACGTGCCGCTGATCTTCCGCAAGGGCGAACTCTACGCCTCGGCCGCCTGGCTCGGCGCCCTCACCGTGATCGGCCTCGGCCAGCTCGGGCTGACGCCGATGAGCGCAGCCTGGGGCGGCATGGCAGTGACCCTGGTGCTGCGCCTGCTGGCCATGCGTTACCACATCACGCTGCCGGCCTTCGCCGCATCCCGCCCACCGGAGTAAGCCACGCATGGACATCGGCACCCTCAACTTCCTGTCGGCCCAGGCGCTGGTCGCTGGCCTGTGCGCCGCCGGGGTCCGCGATGCGGTGATTTCACCCGGCTCACGCTCGACGCCGCTGACCCTGGCGCTGCTGCGCAACCCCGACATCCGCTGCACGCTCGCGGTCGACGAGCGCAGTGCGGCCTTTTTCGCGCTCGGTCTGGGCAAGGCCAGCCGGCGCCCGGCTCTGGTCGTCGCCACCTCCGGCACGGCGCCGGCCAACTGGCTGCCGGCAGTGATCGAAGCCAGCCAGGCCGAGGTCCCGCTACTCCTGCTCTCGGCCGACCGGCCGCCGGAAATCCAGGGCTGGGGCGCCAACCAGACGGTGCGGCAAACCGGCCTCTTCGCCGACTACGTGCGCGCCCGGCATGCGCTGCCGGCGCCGCAACTGGCGCCGGGCCAGGCCTTTGTCCCGGACGGCCTGTGGCGGCTGGCCGCCCGTGCGGTCGAGGAAAGCTGCTGGCCACAAGCCGGGCCGGTGCACCTCAACCTGCCCTTCCACGAACCGCTGATCCCGGCTGACGAAGTTCCGCTGCCAGCGCAGCCGACGGCGCTCACCTGTGCCCGGATGCCGCCGCTGCCGCCACCGGAGGCCGTTGCCCGGCTCGCCGCCCGCCTTTCCGGGCGGCCCGGGGCGATTGTCTGCGGCGAACTGCCGGCAAGCTCCGCCGCCGACAAAAAAGCCTTGTTTGCCGCGTTGACCGCGTTATCAGCCCGACTGGGCTGCCCGCTGCTGCTCGAACCTTTGTCCGGGCTGCGCTTTGGCCACCACTGGCGGGCCCCCTTGCCCACCAGTGCCGCTTGCTGCGTCGGCTATGCGCGCTGGCTCAATCAGCCGGCGGTCCAGGCCGAACTCGCAGCCAGCCCGCCGGAATGGCTGCTGCGCATCGGCCCCTGGCCGGTCACCCGCGCCCTGCAGAATTTTGCCGCCAGCGCCGGCTGGCAAGCCCTGATCGACCCGGCACCAACCTGGCGCGACCCGCAACAGCGCCTCGACCTGCTGCTCCATGCGGCACCGCTGGCGACCTGCGAGGCACTGCTGCAACACCCTTTGCAAGCGGCCCCGGCCGCCTGGGGAGCGCGCTTCGCCAGTTGGGAAGCCGCCGCCAACCAGCATGCGGAGGAAGCGGCCAGCACTGCCAGCGGCCCACTCGCCGCTACCCGCATCGCCGCCGTCCTCGCCGGACTCCCCGACGACACCGCCTGCTTCATCGGCAATTCGCTGGCCATCCGCGAAATCGACAGCCACTCCGGCCACGGCCCGCAGGCCCTCGATTTTTTCAGCAATCGCGGCGCCAGCGGCATCGACGGCAACATCTCGACCGCTGCCGGGATCGCCGCCACCCGTGGCCGCGCCCTGGCCCTGCTCGGCGACCTGAGCACCCAGCACGACCTCGGCGGGCTGGCGCTGGCGCAAGGCCGCAACCTGGTGATTGTCACGGTCAACAACGGCGGCGGCGGGATTTTCGACTACCTGCCACAAGCCACGCTGCCAGAATTCGTCACCGGCTGGCGTACCCCGCAGCAGATCGACTTTGCCGCTGCGGCGGCGACCTTCGGCCTGGCCTACCGCCACGTTCCTGAGCCGACGGCGCTCCAGGCGGCGATCCGCGAAGCCTTCGCCAGCGGCGGCCCGCACTTGCTGGAAACCGTCTAAACGACCACCGTGACTTCGCCCCATCCCAGAGGATGAAAGAGAGCCGGCGGGTAGAGATCGTGATGGTTTTCAGCGGCCAGATCCCGTGCCAAATGCGATTCGCCAGGTGACCGCCATGGAGAGCGCACGCCAGACG
>ERZ1066115.164-NODE-164-length-22784-cov-19.907299_pt1 | contig 22784 bp, 16 predicted proteins | sample MGYA00382762_ERZ1066115 | MGnify/ENA primary metagenome ERZ1066115 (study PRJEB33369, sample SAMEA5778345) | biofilm metagenome | biome: Industrial cooling water; feature: Water cooling tower basin; material: Biofilm | place: United Arab Emirates | collected... | reverse complement strand
GGTTTCGGTCGCCCATGTCCGGCAATATGCGCCACAGCCTGCACGGCGTCAAGAGGGGGAGCAAACAAAATGTGACGGGAGGCCAGATGGGGATGCCATCCCTACGGGATGACCTGGGCAGATCGGCAGGGGATGAGCTCGGCCTAGGCTGCTCGTGCTCGAGCATACTCGAGCATACTCGAGCCTAGGTGCATGGGCCCCGCCCCGCCTCCTAAGGCATCCCCAACCCATGCCCGGCGGAATGCTCCACAGCACCATACTCACCAAGCTGCCCAGAGGCGCCGCAAAGGGGGGCGTAGCCCCCTCCCGCAAGCGCATCAGCGCCAACATGCGCAAAGCCATGACGCTCAGGATTGAGAAAGGGCTGACCATAGGGGAAGCCTGCAAGCTCGCGTCCATCAGCGAGGCCGCATGGCATAAGAACCTCAAGCAGCCCCATGTCGTCGCGGTCTATGAGGCCATACGGGCAAGGTATGTCGGCGCAGTCGAAGAACTCAGGGCAAGGCACAAGGCCAGGGCTATCGAGGTCGCCGCCGAGCTCATGGAGACAGCCAAGAGCGAAAGCGTGAGGATGAGGGCCGTCGAGTTCTTCGCGAGCGAGGCGCGGCCCGGCGTTGTGGTGAACGTCAGCCAGGAAGCCAAATCAGGGGTTTACGCCTACCCCAAGCCCGGTCAGCGCATCGTGACCATTGAAGGCGAGGCATCTGAGGCCGATCCTGACCCGACCTAGATGGGGGGTCTAGTGGCCGAACCCGCCTAACCCGCTGATCCGCAAGCGCAATCAAGCTCTGGCCCGCTTGGACCTCTGGCCCATTGAGGGGGGAGGGGGAGGCCCCCGGGGGGTGGGGGGTGGGGGCAAAATCGCCATCGCGCGCAGGTAGGAGTCGTCCCCCTCCCGCGCCATATACCTCCTACCTCCCCGTCACATTTTTTACCTCACCTTCTGAGCGGGTCTCGAAATCCAGCGCCCCTGAGACCCGGCTTGCGGCGATTTTTGTCTACCGATTGCACATGGCACCCGGTCTGGTGCGCCACATTTAGGATTTCTGGCATGGTTCGGGCTGTGGCGGCCTGTGTCTGGGCTTCTGGCTGGGTCTGTCTGGGGCTTCCGCACTGGCTCTGGGGGTGCTTCGGGTGCGGGGAGGGGGAGGGGCTTCGCCCTCTCTGCCCTCTCTCTGTCTCTTGGGCGGGGTTCTCGGTGATTGTGGGTGGGCTCGGGTGCATGTCGTGTGGGGTGGGAGGGGTGCGATGGTCTGGCTTGGGGTGAGGGATGGGCCTCGTCTCGTTCAGATTGTGGCGGAGGCTTCATGGCTCTGGCGAGGACGGCATCCGGGGCTCCTGTGTATGAGCCGGATGGTCCGGTGCTGACGGACTACCTGTGGGATCGGTCGGAGCTGGTGGTCATCCAGGGGCCTATCGGGTCTGGGACCTCGACGGCCTCGTGTCATCGCATCTGGCTCATCTCGACGGAGCAGGAGCCCGATCTGGATGGGGTTCGGCGGTCGCGGTGGCTGATCGTTCGGAACTCGTATCGGCAGTTGAAGAAGACGACGATCAAGACGTGGCTTGAGTGGTTTCCCGAGAGCTACTGGGGGGAGTTGGTCCGGTCGGAGCCGATGACGCATCACCTGAGGAAGCCTCATCCTTCGGGGGACGGGACGATGGTGGACTGCGAGGTGATCTTCCTGGCGATTGACAGCCCGGAGACGGCGGAGGCTGAGGCGGCGTCGTTCGAGATCACGGGGTTCTGGTATAACGAGGCTCAGTTCGCCGAGAAGGAGGTGATCGACGAGCTGCTGTCCCGGTGCGGGCGGTATCCGTCGTCGAAGAACGGGCCTGGGGCGACGTGGCATGGGGGGATGCTCGACCTCAACGCTCCGTCCGAGGGGCATTGGATCCCCTACATGCGGGGGGACATTCCCCTTCCTGCCGAGTGGTCGGACGACGAGAAGGAGATGATGCGTCTTCCCCGGCGCGAGGACGGGACTGCCGCTTGGCGGTTTCTCGTGCAGCCTCCTGGGCTGATCGAGGCACGGGTGGAGGGGAAGTTGGTCTATCAGCCCAACCCTCGGGCGGAGAACCAGCGCCACCTCAAGAAGACCTACATGGAGCAGATTCGGGGGAAGAAGAAGGAATGGATCGACCAGCGGGTGATGAACCGCGTCGGTCTCTATGTCGGGGGGAAGGCCGTCTATCCCACCTATTCGCAGGGGGATCATGAGAACCCTCGGGACATGGCCCCTGTGGAGGGGTTCCCCGTCATCGTCGGGCTGGACTTCGGGCGCGATCCGGCGTCTGTGTTCTGCCAGTGCGTCAACGGCCAGTGGACGGTGCTGTCGGAGCTCATCGGGGACAACGAGAGCGCCGAGCGGTTTGCTCCTCGCGTGGCGCGGCATCTGGCCGTGGAGTATGCCGGGTTCTCCTTCGAGGCGTGGGGCGATCCTCGGGGGGCCGACCGGACGCAGAGCGTGGAGACGACGGCCTACGACGTGTTCCAGCGCCACGGCATCCGGGTCATGCCTGCGACGACGGACAACAACCTTGAGATGCGCCGGTCGTCCGTCGAAAGCGTCCTCGATAGGCGGAACGGCCTGCGGGTCAACCCACGGTGCATCACCATCCGGACGGGTCTGGCCGGGGGCTACCATTACCGGAAGATCAAGGGCGTGGCGGGGATGTATGCCGCTCAGGCGGAGAAGAACCGCTACAGCCACATCGTCGAGGCTTTCGAGAATGCCGTGCTGGGGGGCGGGGAGGGCTATGCCGTCACGTCCCGGCAGAACGTCGTCCGTCTGAGGCCGTCGCCCGTGGCGCGGCACAAGCTCCGGTTCGGGGGTCGGCTGTGAAGGTGCTGGCTTGGTATTTCGGCTTCCATGCCCCTTCCCCTCTGCGGGAGTGCTGGGCCGGGCGGGCGTCGTGGTATTCCGTCCTCGGGCATGTGGAGGCGTTCGGCTACACGCGGGACGACACCTGGGTCTTCCTCGATCCTCAGGGCTGCGGGACGGCCCTGCATGTCACCCATCGGCATGACGAGGTGGAGGAGTTGATGGCATGGCGCTGGATGCTGTGCCGGGAGATTCTGCGGGTCGCGCCGTCGTCGTCGCGTCTGGTGCTGCCCTTCCACGGGCCGATGAACTGCGTGACCCAATGCGCCGCCCTGATGGGCTGGCGTGCATATACCCCGAGGGCCTTCCGCCGGATGTTGCTCGCCAACGGCGCGGAGATCATACATGGGCCCCAAGGAAGACCCTGCGGACAAGGCGGCGCGACTGAGGGAGCGTCGGATTGCCGAGGCGGAGCGGAGCCGGGCGGCGCAGGAGTCGGCGGCTGACCTGACGACCGACCTGATGGCCGTCTATGGCCGTCGCGGCATGAGCCTGTTCGGGGCCGGCGGGCGTCCTCGGGCATGAAGCCGTCCAAGGCTTTCACCTCGCGGTTCCAGGCGGCGAAGCGGTGGCGTGACCCCGTTCGCCCCTACATCGAGGAAATCTTCCGCTTCTGCGCGCCCGGCCGGGAGAGCGACTTCACCAACCGGGCGAGGGGGGACGCGAAGACGATCCCCGAGCCGACCGTCTATCACTCGCTGGGCGAGGAGGTGGCGACGGACCTTGCCGGGGACCTCGTGACCTACTTCACCCCTCCCGAGGCCCGCTGGGCGTCCTACGCCGTCGTCTCGGAGGTGGGGGAGGACGATCAGGAAGCCGTCCTCAAGATCGTGCAGGAGCGCGAGAGCGACCTGTTCAACCTCGTCTCCCTGTCGAACTACAACGACATTGCCCCTCAGTGGGCCTTCGAGGCCGCCACGCACGGGACGCCTGCCCTGTGGGTGACGCAGACGGGGCTCGGGCAGCCCATCCATTTCGAGGCCGTCCCCCCGCACGAGCTCTACATCACGCCCGGCCATCTCGGCTATCTCGACCGCTTCCGCGAGAAGATGGTCCCCGCCGACACGCTGGAGGCCCTGCTGGCGAACGACGACTTCGCCGTGTCGTTCAGGGATGAACCCCTCAAGCGGAAGATGGACAAGCCCGGCGAGATGGTCCGGGTCTGCTGGGGCTTCTGGCTCGACTGGTCGGACGTGAACCGTCCCCGGTGGCGCATGGAAATCACCGTGGACGACAAGCGCGTCACGGATGAGGAGGTGGTGCTGGGCGACATGGCCGGCGCCTGTCCCCTTCTGGTCGGTCGCTTCAACCCGCAGCCCGGACGACCCTGGGGGCGGGGGGCCGGCTGGAAGGCCCTCCCCGACTTGCGCGTGCTGGACAAGATCGACGAGGTGGTGCTGACCAACCTCGACCAATCCCTCCTCTCGACGCTGATCTACCCCGACGACGGCTTCCTCGACCTCTCGGAAGGGATCGAGGCCGGCCGCGCCTACCCCGCCCATCGCGGCTTCACCCGCGAGCAGGTCTACGAACTCCAGCGGGGAGGCAACCTCGATTACGGTTTCTACACCGAGCAGAACTTCGAGCAGCGCATCCGCACGGCCTTCTATCAGGACGGCCCTCGCCAGCGGGGGGAGACGCCCCCCACGGCAACGCAATGGGTGGACGAGCGGCGGCGGGTCCAGCAGCGGATCGGCAAGCCCTCGGCCCCCCTGTGGTCCGAACTCATCAAGCCCCTCATCCAGCGCGTCGAATACCTCGGGGTCCGCTCCGGCGATCTGCCCGAGGCCATCTCCCATGCGGAGAAGGACGTGCTGGTCACGCCCATCTCGCCGCTCCAGAAGGCGCAGAACAACGACAAGGTGATGACGACGCGGGCGAACCTCGATCTGGCCTTCAACGTCCTGCAAGACCAGACCGTGCGGTTCATCGACCCCATCGCCACGCTCCGCAACGTCGTGACCGCCTCGGGGGACGAGCTTCTTGTCATCCGCCAGGAGGAGCAGCCGCTTGAGCCTGCCGCCCAACCCGCCGCGCCTGCCGTCCAGGGTCAGTGAGAAGGGTCCCCTCCTCACCTACCTCCTGCATCTGAGGGCCTCCGGCGACCCCCGGCTTGAGCACATGGCCGGGGAGACGGAGGCCGCCGTGCGCCGCGTCCTCGCCACGCCGGACGGGCAGAGGCTCATGGATTTGCTTGAGAAGGCGACGTGCGATTACTTCCTGCCTCCCTCTGCCGATCAACGTGCATGTGACGCTTTGAATGCTCAGCGTTTCATCGCGCTCGACCTGAGGAGGGTGAGCGCGGATGAAGTTGGGACGGTTCTTGAGCGACAGAAGGGTCTTCGCCCCGGAGGGCGGAGAGGGGGGCGGCGTCCCGAATGAGCCGTCGCCTGCCGCCGTCGAGCCCTCGGCTGCCGAAGCCTCAAGTGCCGCGTCCGCTGCCCCCGACCTGTCGTGGATCGGGGAGGAGTATCGAGGCGAGGCCGGGCTGAACCTCGACGCCTTCCGCCCCCACTACGAGGAGCTTCTGGCGGAGCAGGCCCGTCGCGCCGAGCGGGACGCGGAGGTGCCCCAGGACGGGACCTACGACTTCGCCCTGCCCGAGACGCTGGACCTCTCCGGCCTCGAACTGCCCGCCGGCTACACGCCCGAGATTCGCACCGACGATCCGCTGTTCGCTGACCTCGGCGCCCTCCTCTCCAAGCACGGCCTTCCGAAGTCGGCCGCCCCCGAGCTCGTCGGCCTCCTCGCCCGCTACGAGGCGCAGCAGACGGCCGCCCTCTACAAGCAGAGCAAGGAGGAGGCGGCCAAGCTCGGCGCCACGCCCGCCCAGGCGCAGGCCCGCCTCTCCCAGCTTCAACGCACCATGCAGGCCCGGCTTCCCGCCGATCAGGCCGAAGCCCTGATGGGGGCTGCCACCACCTACGCCGGGGTCCTCGCGCTGGAGCGCCTTCTGGCGCCGCGCGGGATCGGCGCCACCGTTCCGCAACCCGCCAAGCCGGACCTCGAAGGACTGAGGCCCTTCGAGCGTCTGAAACGCATCAACGCCACCGCGCAAGCCAGGAGCTAACCGAGGATGGTTCAGACCCTCATCGAATACGCCAAGGGGATGGAGGCCGACAGCAAGGCCCGCGCCATCATCGAGCTTTTCCCCGAGGCCGTGGACTTCATGGGGGCCATCCCCTTCATGACCGCCACGGGCGGCGTCTACCGCTATCAGGAAGAAGCGGCCCTGCCCGACAACATGGCCTTCCGGGCGATCAACGAGACGCCGGACGAGGGGCATGGCCTGATCGTGGACCGGGTGGAGCAGACCTACCCCATCGCCGGCAACATCGACGTGGACCGCGTTCTCCTCTCCCGTCACGGGATGGAGCGCCGCGCGATGGACGAGCGCATGGCGATCAAGAAGAAGGCGAAGGTCTGGGCCGACACCTTCATCGACGGCGACAACCAGTCGGCGCCGAGGGAGTTCAGCGGCCTCAAGGCCCGCCTCAAGTCGGTCGGCGGGTCGGTGGACGGGAGCAACTATCGCTCGCGCATCCTCGCCAACTCCTCGGCCTCCGGCGGCGGCGCCCTGTCGCTGGCGCAACTGGACCGGGCCATCGACCTCGTTGACCGCCCGAACGCCATCATCATGCCCAAGGCGATCAAGGGCCGGTTCCCCGCCGCCCAGCGGGACACGACCATCGGCGGCTACATCGAGGTCAAGGCGTCGGACTTCGGGGAGGAGCAGGTCAGCTACCGGGGCATTCCCATCTACACGGGCTACGGCATCTCGCCCTACGGCGAGTTCCTGCCCTTCTCCGAGGTGGGCGCGGGCGGCGGCGGGGCCGTCACCTCGTCCATCTACATCCTCCGCTTCGCGGAGGACGGGGTGTGCGCGCTGGAGACCCGGCCGATGGAAGTCACCGACTTTGGGCTTCTGGAGGATGGGGTCTACTACCGGACCAACATCGAGCATGACGTGGGGCTGGCCTCGTTCGACCCATTCGGGGCGATCCGGCTTTCCTCGATCACCAACGCGGCCATCGTGAAGTGAGGAAGGGCCAATGAGCAAATACTTCGCCATCGACGCCGCGACGGGCCTCATCAAGCGGGAGCTCGGCTCGGCCGCCGTCACCGCCGACGCCTACATCGGGACACAGCACGACCAGGGGGCCGCGGTGGCGACCGATCTGGTCTGCGTCATCGACGTGGAGGCCGTGGACGTGTCCTCGGGGGACGAGCTCTACACGTTCCGCCTCGTCGGCTCGAACGTGTCCGACCGCTCGGACGCCCAAATCCTCGACACGCTGGAGCTGGGGGCCGCCGCCGCCCTGCCCATCGACACGGTGTCCACCGCCGCCGGGCAGCGGTTCGTGATGCGGGCCAGGACGGAGCGCAACGGGACGACCTTCCGCTACGTGGACCTTCACCTCGACGTGGCCGGCACCACGCCGTCCATCACCTTCGGCGCCTTCATCAGCAAGGAGTTCTGACACATGCCCCTGATGGTCGAAATCGAGGCCGACCCGTCCTACAAGCCGGCCGATGCGGCGGCGAAGGCGGCATGGGAGGCGGCGAGGAAGGCCGGGCGCGTGTCGGTGGCCTACACGACGGCGATGGAGAACGTCCGCAACAGCGGCGGGCTCTACCGCCTCGCGGCGAAGGCGGCCGAGAAGTCGCCCGTGTCGGAGCGCGATCTGGACGACATGAGCGTGGCCGAGCTCAAGGCGATGGCGACCTCGCTGGGCATCCGGTCGGACAAGCCGCTCAAGAAGGCCGAGCTCGTGGCCCTGGTGCGCGAGAAGTCGGCCGGTCTGGAAGTGACCGAGGAGTAAGGCCGCTCCTGTCCCCCTCGTGCGGCCTTCGGAGGGGCCTCCGGCGCGCGGATCGCCGGGGGCCCCTCTCTTTCGTGCATAGGTTCGCCCCCTGACGGGCTCGGATAGTCCCCGCATGGCAACGCAGTTCTCGATGCTCGGCATCATCAACGCCGCCCTCGCCTCGCAGGGGATGGACGAGATCGTCTCGCTGAACGACGGGACGCCCGAGTATCGCGTCCTGGCCCGAAACTGGCCTTCCATCGTGGAGGCGGAGTTGGAGGATGGGGCCTACAACTTCGCCCGCAAGCACGCCGAGCTCCTGACCCGGACGGACGGCAAGTTCGGGTTCGACGATGCCTACCTCCTCCCCCTGACCGTCCTTCATGTGCGCCGGCTGTGGCTGCTGGAGGGGGATCAGCGGGTGGAACCCGACTGGACCCAGGACGGCACGCACGTCCACCTCGACGGCGTGGACGGCTGCCACATCGAGTATGTGGAAGCAGCCGAGCCCGATCTGTGGTCGGCCAACTTCGTCCGGGGGGTCCAGTTCCGGCTAGAGGCCGTCATCGCCCGCTCCATGAAGGAGGAGGCCGGAGACGCCGCCGCGCTGGAGCAGCAGGCCGAGATTCACTTCCAGCGGGCGCGGACCAACTCGTCCAAGTCGCGCTCCCCCCGTCAGCCCTACCGGCCCGGCCGCTTCGCGGATGCGAGGTTCGGCCGTGGCACGTAAGCAGGTCATCACGCAGCGCGACTTCGGGCTTCTGGAGGTGCGCGAGGAGTTCCTTGAGCGCGATGATCTGGAGGCTCGGGCGCGGGCCCTGCGTGGAGCGCGCAATCTTCGTCAGGTGCCGACCGGGGCCGTGCAGGCTCGGCCGGGGCTTCTCTACAAGCGCCAGATGCCGTCCACGTCGCGCGAGGTCTTCGAGATCAGGCCGGCGGATGGGGAGGTGTTCGGCCTGCTGCTGCGCAACGCCGCCCTCTCGATCTTCGACGAGGACGGCAGGATCGTGAAGTCGATCACGGGGGCGCCGTGGACTTCCTCGGACACGCTCTGGGTGACACCCGTGCGCGAGGAGACGCTGATCGGGGGCGACCACGGCATCTCGGTCCTGCGCTATGACGATGGGGTCTGGACCCTCTCGGAATGGGCCTTCGCTCCGGGGCCCGGGGGTGAGCTGTCGCAGCCCTATTGGGCCTTCGAGAAGAACGTCACCCTCCGGCCCTCGGCCACGACGGGGAACATCAAGCTCACCGCGTCCAGCCCCGTGTTCACGCCCGGCCATGTCGGGCTGCGCATCCGCTGGCATCAGCGCGAGGTGACGATCACCAAATATGTGACGGCCTCGGTCGTGCGCGGCACGGTGGTCAACGATCTGCCGCCGTCGTTCCGCATCACGCTCGACGACGCCTCCGGCTTCCGGGTGGACGAGACGGTGCGAGGGGCCGACACGGGCTACGAGGGCATCGTCACGCGGATCGAAGGGGACACGATCTGGGTTGCCACCCTGTCCTACTTCGACGGGCCGCACGGCAGCGCCACGCCGGGCGGGGCCGAGCGACTGGCCTCCTCCTCCACCTCCTCGAAGATCGGCACCGTGACCAAGGTGGCCCCCGAGGCGTCCCTGATCTGGGACGAGCCGATGATGAGCGACGTAAGGGGCTGGCCCCGGAGCGGCACCACGGTCAACGGGCGGCTGGCCCTTCTCAACTTCCCCCTGATCCCCGATGGGGTGGCCGTCTCCTCCGCGCGGGACTTCACCGACTTCCGGGTGGGGGCCGACGACGACGATGCCATCGCCCGTCAGGTGGGCGACGACAGCCCCCGCTTCCTCCATGCCATCAACGCCGGGGACTTGCTCCTCCTGTCGGATCGGGGCTGCTACCTCGTCGCCCTGCGCGACAACGGCGTGTTGACCCCCTCCAACTTCAACGCCGTCCTGTTCGACAAGAGGGGGGCCAGCGAGGTTCGGCCCGTCTCCGTGGCCGATGGGGTGGTCTTCGTGGAAGCCGGGGGGCGCTCCGTCGTGGCCGCCCTCCTCGACGGGAACGTCTACCTCAAGTGGTCGGTGCGGACCCTGACGGAGTTCCACTATCACCTTGTCCGCGATCCGGTGGCGCTGTGCGGCCCCGCGACCAATTCCGTCCTGTCCGAACAGTTCGTCTTCATCATCAACGGGGACGGCACCCTGGCCGTCGTGTCCTTCTCGCTCTCGCTCAAGGAGGACCGGCTGGGCTTCGCCCCCTGGGACACGGATGGGACGTTCATCAACGTGGCCCCCGTCTTCGGCCGCTATTGGGCCATCGTGGACCGCACGATCAACGGGGCCACGGTGCGGCTGCTGGAGATGTTCGACGACGACACCTACCTCGACAGCGCCGTCTCCACGTCTCAGGCGTCGTCGGTTGGCACGCTGACGGTCAACGGCGCCCCGCTCACCGTGAACGGCGAGACCCTGATCGTTCAGGTGCCCCTCCAGACCCACCTCGCCGGCCGCACGGTCCACTATTTCGACGCCGACAACTACGTCGGGACCTTCACCGTCAATGCGGACGGGACCGTGGATGGCGAGCCCTCCCCGGTGGTCGGGCGCCAGATCGGGCTCAACTTCACGGCCGAGGCCCAGGTGTGGCCCGCCGAGAACATCGAGGTTCCCCGCGCGGGGATCGTGCCCGTGCGGACGACGCGCCTGATCGTCTCCATGCAGGACAGCCTTCTGTTTCAGGTCCGGTGCAACGCCTACACGCGGGAGGTCGGGGGCTACGACTTCGGCGCCCATCTCGGCACGCCCCCCGAGCGCCAGACCCGGCTCTACCGCGTGCCGGTGTTCGGGCGCCGCGACCATCCCGACCTTGCCGTCATCAAGCACAAGCCGGGTCCGTTCCGCATCCTCTCCATCGGACAGGAGGTTCAGGTCTGATGCAGGCCGCCATTCTCCCCGCCCTCGCCGGGTCGGCCGCCACCGCCGGGGCCGCAGGGACCACGATCTTCTCCCAACTGGCCTACGGGGCTCAGGCGGCCTCGGCCCTCATGGGGGGCGTGGCTGCCTTTCAAGGAGCCCAGGCCGAAAAGGAGGCGGCGGAGGTCAACAGCTACATCGGCCGCACCCGCGCCATGCAGACGGACATCTCGCACATGCGGGGGCTGGCGGGCGAGCTCGCGGAGATGCGCTCGGTCTTCGGCGCCAACCAGCAGCGGCCCAACGTCGGCACCTTCGAGGTCTACCGGGAGCTTCGGGACGCCCGCGCGAGGGAGCGCCGGATCGACTTCGGGAACCGGATGCAGGAGTCGGCCGACTTCCGCACGGCGGCCCGGAACGCCGGGGCTCAGGCTCGCATGGCCCTTCCGATGGGGCTGATGCGCGCGGCGCCGTCGCTCTTTGATCTCTATCAACTGCGGATGCGCTGATGGCCGAGCTTCGCAAGATCGTCCGGCGCGATCCGATCAGCGACTTCCGCCGCGTGGCGCCTGTCGGGGGGACGGCCTTCGCCGGGCTCGCCCAGATGGCGAAGGAGGCCTACGAGTGGATGGCGCCTGCCGGCGTCGAGGAGCAGCAGGTCATTGCCGCCGAGGCGTGGCGGGAATACGCCCGCTCGATCATGGGCGATCCCGCTGCGGCGCCTCCGCTGCCGGGGGCACAGGGCGGGCTCGACTTCTCCAATCCGCCTCCGGCATGGGTGGCGAGCGGCGGCGACATGCCTCCCAACCCGAACCTGTCCTTCGGCGGCGGGCTCCTCGGCCTCGTGGACCAGACGGAGGGCGGCGGCGACTACTCCACGCTGTTCGGGCACTCCCAGCGTGAAGGGGGGCCCTTCGCCGGGGTGGACGTGGCCCGCATGACCATCGGGCAGGCGCTTGAGTTCGCGGACCCGTCCGGCCCCTATGCCCAATGGGTTCTCTCCCAGGTTGGCCGGGTGGCGACCCCGATGGGCCGGTTCCAAATCGTCGGATCGACCCTGCGGAGCGCGGTGGAAGGGATGGGGCTGGCCCTCTCCACGCCCTTCAACGCGCAGACGCAGGGCGCCATCGCCGGCTATCTGGCCCGCCAGCGCCTCCAAGGGGCTTCGACCCCCGAGGCCCAGCGCGCGGCTCTCAGGAACGAATGGGAGGGGTTCCGGCGCGTCCCCGACGACGTTCTGCAAGCGGCAATCGACGAGTTCATGGCTGGCGGCTCTTTCAGCGACATGCCCGGCGCCGCGTCCGCTCCCGCTGGCGGGTCCAGGTCCAGCGCATCGGAGACTTCCCAGGACGCTGAGCGCTTCATGCGGGCCATGGCGGGACAGGGGTGGACGCTCCGCCCGGATGGTATCTGGGCCAGCCAGACCGGCGACACCTGGGACCCAACGAGCGGCGAGCCCGCCCCGGTGGCCGTGGGGGAGGCCCCGGAAGGCATGTTCGTCATGCCGGGCCAGTATCCCCGAACGGCCATGGATGCGGCCCCCCGCAGGCCCGGCGGGGATGACCCGCTGGATCAGGGCGGGACGCGGCGGCCTCCTGCGGCTGGGGCCGATGGCGTCCCCGCTGTTGGTCCCACCCCGGCGGAGATGCTGACGGCTGCCGGATGGACGCTCCACTCGAATGGGGCATGGGTCAGCCCTGAGGGGGAGACGTGGCGACCGGGGAGCGGTGAGCCCTTCCCGGCTTCGGTCATGTCGGACCTGCCCGAAGGCATGTTCGTCATGCCCGGTTACTACCCGCGCACCGGACAGGACCCCACGCCCCTGCGCATCGGCGTCACCGATCCGATCTACCGCCCGCAGGCCCGTCCCGGCTCGCCGCTGGTGGCTCTGCGTCCTCCTGCCCGCCCCAACCCGACCGGCACGCCCGAGACGGAAGCCGTCCCCGCGACGCGCCCCCAGGCCCGCCCCATCGTCCCCGAGACCACGATCCGCACCGCAGAGGGCAGGCTGGCCCCGCGCCTCTACTCCCCCCTCTCCGGGCCGATCCTGCAAGCCTACAACGCCGCCGCCGGGGTGGCCTTCGTCTCCGAAGCCGTCATGCGGGGCCGCGAAGACCTCATGGCCCTGTCGCAGCAGTTCCTCGGTAACCCGGACGGCTTCCGGCAGGCGGCGGAGGGCTATCTGGAAGGGCTTGTCGAGCAGGCCCCCGTCCAGTTCCGCGAGGACCTGAGGGCCGAGATCGCCACGGAGGTCCACCGCCGCTACCTCGGCATGGTGGACGAGCGGTACCGGGAGATCAGGGAGAGGGCCGACAACTCCTCCCGCGCCCTGATGGACCGCTACGCCACCGATCTGGCGGAAGCCTACGCCTCCGGCCGCCCCGAGGACATTGCCGCCGCCGAGCAGGCGCTGGAGGGCATCCTTGTCGCCCGCGAGCAGCTTCCCGGCGTGGCATGGACGCGGGAGCAGTCGCAGAACGTCGTGCTGGAGACCATGCGCGAGGGCGAGAGGCTACGGGCCCGAGCGGGGCAAGAGCGGTCGGACGCGCTCAAGGTCCGGCTCCAGACGATCATCGACGCCGCCGAGGCCGGACGCTCCGCCGCCGATGAGGCCGCCGTTCTGGCCGATCCTAGCGCCGCCGCTCTGCATCCCGAGCTCTACGCCGAGGCGCAGGCCATGACGGCGCTCAGGGATGCCCTGCCGTCGTTCCGCTCCGCCACGCCCGCCGAGCAGGCCGCCGCCATCGCGCAGGAGCGGGCCCGGCCCATCGGGGAGCGGTTCGAGCTTGGTATCCTCGACGCAATGGAAAGCGTCCACGCTGCCACCGTCTCCGCCCTCGACGACGATCCGATTGCCTGGGCGCAGCAGCACCGCCCGTCCAACCCGCCGCCCCCGCTCCCCACGGACATGACCGACCTCGCCGCGTGGGAGAACGCCCTGACGGCACGGCGGGACTATGCCCTCGGCATGGTGACGGACGGCTATGTGGACGAGCCGCTGTTCTTCACCGAGGCGGAGAGGGACGCCTTCACGGCGCTGATCGGGGACGGGACCGATCCCATCGCGCGGGCAGCCATCGGCCTGTCGCTCACGCGGGCCTTCGGGTCTCAGGCGGGGCGGGTGATGACCGAACTGGACGCCGCCCCGGTCCTTCGCCACAGCGCCGCCGTGGTGGCCGCCGGGGGCAGCGAGGCCCTGATCGCGGAAGCCCTGCGCGGCCAGCAGCTTCTCGACGACAACGTGGTCCGGCTTCCCCCCGGCTCCCTCGACACGATCATGCCGGAAGATGTGCGCGCCGGGTTGCCCGAGGGCTTCCGGTTCAATGAGGCGCTGGTGGACACGATCCACGCCCTCTACGCCGCCCGCGCGCAGGGGGTGGACCCGTCGAGCCAGGATGCCACCGACCTCCTGACCGGCGCCATCCAGTCGGCCTTGGGGCAGGAGACCCATGCGCGGGGCCGCCTCACCGGGGGCGTGCAGGAAGTGGGTGAGCAGGAGGCTCCGACCCTCCTCCCCCCCGGCATCTCGGCCCGACAGGTGGAGGACGGCCTGACCCGAGCCATCGGCGGAGAGGTCGGACGCTGGGGCGCCGTCGTGCCGATGTTCGACGGCCAGCCCCTGACGACGGATGTGATGGACAACGCCCGCTTGGTGCCCATCGTTCGGAACGGGCAGGTGGTGACGGGGCGCTACAGGATCGAAGTCCTCTACAGCGGCGCCGTGGCCGACGTGGAGGACGGGCGGGGCAACATCTTCATCCTCGACATGGGCCTTCTGACGCGAGGGGTGCCCCGCTGATGTTCCTGAGCGACGAGGGGTTCGAGCCCGACGCCATCCCCGCCCGAGCGCCAGCCCGAGCCCCGACCGGCTTCTGGGAGGGCCTGGGGGCGGCATGGACGGCCGAGGCGATGGAGACCGACGCATGGTCCCGTCGCCTTCGGGCCGAGCGCGAACTGTTCCGCGAGGGTATCATCCCCGCCCTTGATGCGACCATCGGGCGGGAGGATCTGCTGGAACGGCTCGGGCCACCTTCCTGGCGCTTCAACATGGGCGGCCCGGCCGCCATCGAACGCGCCCATTGGGATCGCATCCTCGGGATTGCCGCAGAGGTGGCCGCCGAGAACCCCGACGCCTTCGCCGGCCTGCCCCTCACACGCGAGGACGCCGACCGGATGCTCCGTGAGCAATATGTGGCGGAGTATCAGGACGCCGTTCAGACCCTCGGCTACATGCAGGGCTGGCGGGGGGTGACGGAGTTTGTCGGGCGGGGCGGGGCGGCCATCACGGACCCTGCGAGCCTTGCCCTCGGCCTCGTCTCCGGGGGCTCTGGCTCGATCCTGCGCGTGCTGCTGACGGAAAGCGCCCTGGGTGCGGCTGGCGAGGCCGTGGTGCTCCCCCGGCAGTATGAAATGGCCGAATACCTCGACATTGAGGACCCCAACGCCATTGCCCAGATCGCGGCGGGGGCGGCCTTCGCGGGCGTCCTATTCGGGGGCGGCAAGGTCATCACGCGGGCGGGCCGGGCTCAGATCAGCAACGAACTCGCCCGTGCCACCGTCTATCTGCGCGAGCGGCTGGGGCGGGGGACGCCGCAGGACATTGCCCGAGAGACGGCTGTGGAGGAGACGGCGCGGGCCATGGAGGAGGGCCGTCCGCCCCCGTTCATCCTGACGCCGGAGATGCGTGCGCCGGCCGCCCCGACAGGCTCCGCCCCCCTCGTCCTGCGCCCCGAGGACAGGATCACGGTGGAGGAAGGCCCCCGCCCCTGGGAGGACCCGGACTATCGGCCCTACGAGCCCCCGCCCGACGTGCCCGACCCGACCGAGGCCGGCTTCCTCGCCGCCATCGCGGAAGCCCGTCGCGCCACGGCAGGCCGCACCCGCCCCCTGTCCACCTACTTCCGGCGCCGGGGTGGCATCGACCCGGACGGCACCATCGGGCAGGGGCTTCGCAACGCCGGGATCACGGCGCGGACCATGCCCGGCCTGTTCAGCCGCCGTCAGGGCTCCGCGAGGGACATGGACAACCTCTCCGCCGATGAGATGGAGGAGCTGTTCCCCGGCATCCGCGAGGCCGCCGGGGTGGACGACGACGGGATGTATCTCGACCCCTACGGACTGGCCTCCGTGCTGTCCGACGAACTGAACGGGCGGCCTTCCCCCCTGCGGGAGTGGCAGACCCTTCGGGACCTCGAAACCCAACTCGACGAATACCTGTCGCTGCGGGACGAGGCTTACGGGCGGATCGACCCTCTGCCCGACACGGACGACGCCGGGCTGTTGCAGGAGGCGTTCGCGGAGATTCGGGGGCAGGTGGAGCGCGTCATCACCCGCATGGGGCTGGAGGATCAGGTGTCCCCTTCCATGCGGGACCACATGGCGCAGTATCTCGCGGAGAAGGGCGGCCGGATCGGGGACCTCCTCGACGACATGGACGCCCAGGAGCTATCCTTCCGCACGGCCACGCAGGAGCCAGTCGATGACTACGAACTCGCCCCCTACCGGGAAGCCGACGCCGCCCCGTGGGATGACGGCCCGGATGGCGCAGAACTGGACGGTGGCCGTGGAGGCTCTGGCGCGGCCGGACCTCTCCCCCGAGAACCGGCAGGCCGTGGAGAAGGTGAAGGCCCGGATCGAGGCACGGGCCAAGGCGATGCGGGGCGGTCGGGAGGCGTAGGCGCCCAGACCCTCATCCCCGGCACGGATCGGGTCCAGACGGCGCAGGCCCAGCGGGCGAAGGCCGAGATGGAAGCCCGCATGATCCAGTCCAAGATGCGCCGGCTCGATCAGCGGCGGGTGGAGGACGACGCCTCGTCCCTCTTTGCCGACCGTGCCCCCGACCTGTTCTCCGACACCTCCGCCAAGCCCGTGGCCGAGATGAGCCGGATCGCGCGGGACGAGATGCTGGCCTCGCTCGCGGAGGACGGTGACTTCGATGTGTCCATCGAAGGGCGCACCATGCCGGCCTCCCGCTGGCTGGAGGACATGGCCGAGGAGGAGGACTTCGTGGAGATCGCGGAACTCTGCGGCCGGACGAGGGGGGCGACGGAATGAGCTTCGCGGATTGCATCCGCCGCGCCATGGACTCCGGGGACGCCCCCAAGGACAGGGGCCGGGCAGCGACCGAGCTCTGGCAGCGGATTGCGGACACCTACGAGCGGCAGGGCTATCCCCGCGACACGGCGGAGACGCTGGCGGCGTCGGACGTGAAGAAGGTTCTCCGGGCCAACATGGAGCGGGACCGCCATACCCTCATGCGGCAGCTACAGGTGGAGCGGCGGAACTTCCGGCTGGCCCAGACCTCGCAGAAGCCCGAGGAGCTTCCCCTTCGGATCATCGAGGCGTCCACCCGGTCCAAGAACCAGATCGACAGCGTGGTCGGCCAGATGAACGCCCTGACCTCCGAGTTTCACGGGATGGTCGGGGACTTCCTCAATCACCACGGGCGCAACCCCGCCGGCAGCGTCCGCAACAGGGCCACGCTCGGCAATGTCGTGAAGGAGTTGCACGGTGAGGCTTCGGGGGATGCCGTGGCGGCGGCTTTCGCTAAGGCCGTGGCCGACACGTTCGAGCGGGCCCGCCTCCTGTTCAACGCGGCGGGGGGCCACATCGGCAAGCTCGACGACTTCGGGATGCCGCACCGGCACGACCGGGAGCGGATCATCAAGGCCGGATACGAGCAATGGGCCGGCGCCGTCCGCGACCGCCTCGATTGGACCCGCATCCAGAACAACATGACCGGCCGCCCCTTCTCGACGAACGGGAAGCCCCCCCCGCCTGACGTGCAGGAAGGGTTCCTCAAGGAAATCTGGCAGGGCATCGTCACGGACGGCTGGAACCGGCGGGACGTGAAGTGGGGGCAGCGGATGGGCACCGCCCTCCACAACCGCAACTCCGCCTCGCGCATCCTGCACTTCAAGTCGGCCGACGCATGGATGCGATACAACGATGCGTTCGGGGCGGCCGATCCCTTCGCGGCGATCACCGGGCATCTGCGGCTGATGGCCCGCGACATTGCCATGATGCGGAGCCTCGGCCCCTCTCAGTTCAGCGGCCTGGAGAACGTCTACCAGCACGCGCTCAAGCGGGTGGCGGGGACGCCTGCCGAGGCCGCGCTGGAGCGGAACATCAAGACGGCCCGGATCATGCTCGACATTGTGTCGGGCGACAGCGAGGTTCCGCATGTGCCGTTCTGGGCCTCCTTCTTCCGGGGGGTGAGGCAGACCCTCACGGCGGCGCATCTGGGCTCGGCCTTCCTCGTCTCCGGCACCGACGCAGTGTCGATGGCGCTGGCGGCCAAGTCCATCGGCATGAAGCCCGGCAACCTCCTGTCCCGGCAGGTGCGCCTCCTGACCTCCAGCGCCACGCGGGCCGAGGCGCGGCGCATGGGCTATGTGGCCGACACCCTCGCCAATGCCGGGGCGACGATGGACCGCTTCCTCGGGGAAGCGCCGGGTCGGGGGATCACGGAGCGCCTGTCCTCCTTCGTCATGCGGGCGTCCCTGCTGACCCATTGGACGGACATGAACCGGGTGGCGTGGCAGATGGAGATGGCCGGGTTCCTGGCCGACTTCCCCACGCTGGACAGCCTCCCCCCTCGGGTTGCGGACACCCTGCGCCAGAGGGGCATCACGCCCGAGGATTGGGCCCTGTTCGGCCGGAAGGACTGGCACTTCACGACGGCGGATGGGGCCGACTTCGCCCAGCCGATCCACTGGATGCACAGCGCAATCGAGGGCGGCGTCGAACGGGAGACGGCCGAGCGCATCGCCCTGACCATCGACGGCTTCATCCACGAGATGCAGGAGATCGCCGTCCCCTCGCTCAACTATGAGACGCGGGCGCTGATGCTGGCGGGGACGCAACCGGGCACTCCTGGGGGCGAGGTCCTGCGCTCCTTCATGTCCTACAAGTCCTTCGTGACCAGCTTCACGATCAACCAATACCGGCAGCTTCTTGCCATCCCGACAGGCATGGGGCGGTTGAAATACTTCGCCTCCGCCATCGCCGGGTTCACCTTCATGGGCGCGGTCAGCCTCCAACTCCGGCAAATCTCCCAAGGCAACGAGCCTCAGCCGATGGACAACCTCGCCTTCTGGGGCCGGGCCCTCCTCCAAGGGGGCGGCCTGGGGATCGCCGGGGACCTTCTCGTGGCGTCGGAGAGCCGCATCGGCGGGGGCGTAGGAAACTATGTCGCGGGGCCTGTGGCCGGGTTCATCCAAGACCTCCTCGGCCTGACGGTCGGGAACGCAGTCCAAGCCGCCCGAGGAGATGACACCAACATCGGCCGAGAGTTCGTCCGCTTCCTCAAGCGCAACGTCCCCGGCACGACGCTCTGGCAGACCCGCGCCGCCCTCGACCGCCTCGTCTGGGATCAGCTTCAACTCCTACTCGATCCCGAGGCGGAGAAGGCCATGCGGCAGGAAGTCGCCCGCCAGCGCAGGGACTATGGCAACGAGCCCTTCTGGGCCCCGGCCGCCCCGCTGCCCTTCACCCGGTAGCACAGCCCTAGCGTGAATGTGGGGGGGGGACCTGACGGTGGCATCGTCCCCGCATGGCTACGGTATCCAGCACCCTCCGCGCGACCTCCACGACCCTGGGCTCCGCCTCGGCGGGGCCCTTCAACGTGGGCTTCCGCATCTTCTCGACGGACCTCAAGGTCTTCATCGACGGCGTGGAGACGGAGGACTTCACCGTCGCCGCCTCCTTCGCCAGCGGCTACTCCGACAACGCCACCGTCACGCTGACCACGGCCCAGCCGAGCGGGACCGTCGTCCGCATCGAGAGCCATCTGCCGGCCGCCCGGCAGGAGGACTATCTGGCCTCGGATCGCGGGCTGGCCGACAAGATGAACGTCGAGCTCGCCCGGCTGTGGTCCCACGGCGGCGACGTGGACCGCGACCTCGCCCGAGCGCCCAAGGTCCCGTTCGGGACCGACTTGGTGGACGCCTCCCTTCCGGCGCCGACCCCGAGTCGCATCCTCGTCGGGCGGGCGGACGGCAAGGGCTGGGCGAACGGGCCGGTCCTCGGCCTCGACGCCATCGGCGCCTCCGACATCACGCCGCAGCAGTTCGGCGCCAAGGCCGACATGACTTACGAGATGCAGGCGCTCCGCGACAGCAGCGGCGCCCTCACAAGCAGCTACGGCTTCGTCCGCACCGGCGGAACCGACGACCGCGCGGCCATCGTGGCAGCCGATGCCGCCGCCGCCGCGCTCGGACAGCCTCTCGTGTTCCCGCCGGGTCAGTATTACATCCGGGGTGAAGTGAGGCCGACGACGCGCTGGCTCTCCTTCACCGACTTCGGCGCGACCCTCTGGCTGCACTACGACAACGACACCAGCGGGCGCAGCACGTCCGGCCTCGCCTTCTTCGAGCCGAACACGGGCCTCGGGGTCCCCGGCGACCACGGCTTCAAGCTGATCGGCCAGTTCTCCCGCACGACGACGAAGGAGAGCGGCAACGGTCAGCTCGGGACCGTCTGGCGGATCAACGACTACTACATGCCGACCGCGCAGCCGATCCTCGACGGGATGCACATTCGGGCGCTCGTCTGCCGAGCCGCGCTCCAGCGCAACTCCTTCGGGACCATCACGCAGCGGTGCATCTCGTCCATTCAGGGCGCCGCCATGGCGGGGATGAACCGGCCGCGGTTTCAGCTTGGGGTGTTCGGCAAGACCAACGTCACCTCCACGATGCCGCTCCTCGTGCATTGGGGCTGCCGCTACGACCCGGACAGCATCAGGATCGCGGGGGCGACCGTCACCGCGGGCGGCTCCGGCTACACCAGCGCGCCGACCGTGACCGTCGTCGGGGGCGGGGGCGGCGTCACGGCCACAGCCACGGCCGTTGCGACCGTGTCGGGGGGGAGCGTGACCGCGGTCACCTTCACCGACTGGGGCGCGGGCTACACCGAGCGCCCGACGATCAGTTTCTCGGGCGGCGGCGGCGCTGGCGCGGCGGCAACCGTGCTGTGGGGGGATGACGAGGCGACCGACAAGACCGTCGCTCAGATCGTGGAAACCTATCACGCGATGGACCCCCTCGTGGAGTTCATCACCCCGCTCGACAACGGCGACGGCCACGGCCTCCTCCAGCCATTCGACCTCGCCTCCACAGGAGGCCACGCCCGCGTCTACGGAGTGGACTGCATCGGCGTCGGCGGCGGGGCCTCGGGCTCCGTGTTCGGCGGCGCGTTGGGTTCCGTCTCCTGCGGCGACGTGGTCGACGCCTACACCTGCGATGAGCAGGCCGGGCGCATCTGGCAGGCGGTGGACATCTACGCGCCGCGCGCCATCGGCGTGAACAGCGCGAGCGGCAGCGAGCAGTTCTACGTCAAGGGGGTGGGCGAGGCCAAATACGGCGCCGACAGCGGCGACTTCGAGCCCGGCACGCGCCGGCTGCGGCAGCGCCAGTTGAAGGCGAATGTGCGGCTCTGGGACCCCTATATCCGGTATGACGCCGCCGCGACCGCCGCAAACCAGCGGTCGGTGTTCATCGACCAAGTGTTCGGCTCCGTCGAAATCCGCCGGATTTCCAGCTTCGGGGCCGAGAAGGCCGTCGAACTGGAGAACTCATTCGGCAACTTCATGATCGACGGCGTGAGCGGCAACGGGGCGGTGCTCGTTAACTTCGCCAACCGCGTATCGCTGGGCGATCTGCGGATGGATCGAGGCAACTCGCAGAACGCCGGGGATACGAGCGCCTATGCCTTCGGGTGGGGGTCGGACATCGGCCGAGGCGTCGAGATCGCGGGGACCACCGACGACCACGGCACGACGAGCGCGGAGATCGTGGCCGGCGGCGTGTCGATCCCCCTGACGACGCCGCTGACGGTCCGGGTGTGGACCGGCCAGCCTATCCAGGTCGGCAACCATACCGTGAACTCGGTTCGGATGCACCGGATCGGGGCTACCGCCATCGACGTGACGCCCTTTTCCGCGACAATTGCCTCGGGCACGCAGGTCTATGGCGTCCGGCGGTCGCAGGTGGGGGATTGCGAGGTCGCATCCCGCTCCTCGCGCTTTGGCGTCGACGTGAACAACTCGGACGTGGAGAACCTGATCCTGACGCGACTGGCCTATGCCGGCGAGGCGGCGGCGCGGATCAGGGGAGACAGTCATGTCCGCGTGGGCGGGGGCGTGTTGCCGACCATCGGCCGCCTGACGGCCAGCACGCCGCGCACGATCAAGGTTGAGGACACCGCGCATCTTCATCTCGACGGGGTGCGCATCCCGGATACCGACCTGACGACGCATGTTCTCCGTAACGACAGCGCGACGCTGGCCGTGACCTATTGCGTGATCGAGCAGCCTATCAACGTCACCTCCAACGCCTCGACCACCGCGCTCAAGACGACATGGCGGGGGAACGTCAAGTATGACGGGACACCCGCTCTCTATAGGGGGCACCATGACACATGGACGCCCGGCCTGCTGATCGGCGGGTCCTCAACCGGCATCACCTACGGCTCTACGCCCACCGGGGATTTCAAGTTCGACCCGGAGATGCGCCTGTGCCGGGCCACCTTCGATCTGACCCTGTCGAGCCTAGGTGGGCTGACGGGCAGTCTGACCTTGGACGCCGCCGCTTGGCCCTTCGCCCAGGCCGTGGGCAGGGTTGCCTACGGGACGCTGACGCTGACCAATGCGGCGATCGGCACGGGGGCGCCATTCTTGTTCGCGTCCGGCGGGGACTTCTGGCTCCAGCGCCAGTCCGACTTGGGCGTCACGACGCTCAACGAGGCGATGATCACGGACACCAGCCGCATCAGGGGCTCCATCACCTACGAGGTTGCGTAACGATGACCCTCTCCCAGCGTCTCCGCTGGCTCCTCTGCCGCGACGCCAGCCGCCATCGGCACGCGCGGAAGGACCGGCGATGACCGCTGCCGATCTCCGAGGCGCCTTCCCGCCGTCGCTGTGGCTCCAGGCAGCGGTCATGCTGATCGGCATAGGCGTGACCTGGGGCGTCACCACCGCCACGAGCAATGCCCAGATGGCCGCCATGGATGGCCGGATCGCGGCCTTGGAGCGGGCCGGCTACGACCGCGAGACTCGCCTTCGGTCGCTCGAACTCGGCGCCAGCCGTCAGGACGAGAAGCTGCTCGGCATCCTCGCCGGGATCACCGACCTGCGGATGCAACTCGGCCGCATCGAGGAGCAGCTGGGGACGCCGCCATGACGGCGGCCGACGCCG
>ERZ1066115.163-NODE-163-length-22891-cov-19.162069_pt1 | contig 22891 bp, 22 predicted proteins | sample MGYA00382762_ERZ1066115 | MGnify/ENA primary metagenome ERZ1066115 (study PRJEB33369, sample SAMEA5778345) | biofilm metagenome | biome: Industrial cooling water; feature: Water cooling tower basin; material: Biofilm | place: United Arab Emirates | collected... | reverse complement strand
ACGCCGCGCTTGCCGCCACGGGCCTTGAGCGCGCCCAGCAGGGTGACCAGGATGCGGGCGCCGGAGGCGCCGATCGGGTGGCCCAGCGCACAGGCGCCGCCATTGACGTTGACCTTGGCCGGGTCGAGCTTGAGGTCGTGCAGCGCAGCCATGGTGACGACGGCGAAGGCTTCGTTGATTTCCCACAGATCGACGTCAGCCACGGTCCACCCGGCCTTGGCCAGCATTTTCTGCATCGCGCCAACCGGTGCGGTCGGGAACAGGGCCGGGGTATGGGCGTTGGTGGTGTGGCCGACGATCTTGGCAATCGGCTGCAGGCCCAGCTCGGCGGCCTTGGAGGCGCGCATCAGGACCAGCGCGGCGGCGCCGTCGGAAATCGACGAGGAGTTGGCGGCGGTGACGGTGCCGTCCTTCTTGAACGCCGGCTTCAGGGTCGGGATCTTGTCGACATTGACGGCGAACGGGCCTTCGTCCTTGTCCACAACGACATCGCCTTTACGCCCGGCGACGGTGACCGGTGCGATTTCCCAGGCAAAGGCACCGTTGTTGGAGGCTTCGATGGCGCGGGTGGTCGAGCGGATGGCGTAGGCGTCCTGGTCTTCACGGGTGAAGGCGTAGGAAGCAGCACATTCTTCGGCAAAGGTGCCCATCAGGCGGCCACGGGTTTCCTTGGAGTAGGCGTCTTCGAGGCCGTCGAAGAACATGTGGTCGAGCATCTGGCCGTGGCCGAGGCGGTAGCCGCCACGGGCCTTGGGCAGCAGGTAGGGGGCGTTGGTCATCGACTCCATGCCGCCGACGACGGTGACCTCGGACGAGCCGGCGAGGATGCCGTCGTGGCCGACCATGGTCGCCTTCATGCCGGAACCGCAGACCTTGCTCACCATCGCACAGCCGGCGGACAGCGGCATGCCGGCGAGCAGCGCAGCCTGGCGGACCGGGGCCTGGCCGAGACCGGCGGGCAGGACGCAGCCCATCAGGACTTCGTTCACCAGGTTGGCGTCGATCCCGGCGCGCTCGACGGCGGCCTTGATCGCGGCGGCGCCGAGTTGCGGCGCGGTGAGGCCGGCGAAGGCGCCCTGGAAGGCGCCCATCGGGGTGCGGGCGGCGGAAACGATAACGATCGGGTCATTCATGCTGCATTCTCCTTGACGGTTTGTTATGAGTAATCGGTTCAGGCTTCGAGGGCTTTCAGCGCCGCGTCGTAGCGTACGGGAAGGTCGGCGGGACAATCGACGGTGATCCCCAGGTCATGCATCAGACCATCCTTGAGGCCGTAGATCCAGCCGTGGATGGTCAGTTTCTGTTCCCGGCCCCAGGCATCCTTGATTACCGGGGTATTGGCCAGACTGACCACTTGTTCGAGGACATTCAGTTCGCACAGCCGGTCGTGTTGCTTCTCGGTCGGCAGGCGGTCGACCTGATCGCGGTGCTTTTCGTGCACCCGCTGGACATTGTCGAGCCAGAAATCGACGATTCCGACCCGCGATTTGTTGAGCGCTGCCAGCACCCCGCCGCAACCATAGTGGCCGACCACCATCACATGCTTGACCTTGAGTACGTCGACGGCGTACTGGATCACCGACAGGCAGTTGAGATCGGTGTGCAGAACCAGGTTGGCGACGTTACGATGGACGAACACCTCGCCCGGCAACAGGCCGACGATCTGGTTGGCCGGCACGCGCGAGTCGGAGCAGCCGATCCACAGGAACTCGGGCGTCTGGATCTTGGCCAGGCGGTTGAAGTAATCGGGGTCCGCATCCTGCATCCGGGCGGCCCAGGCGCGGTTGAAATCGAACAGGTGCGACAGGTTCTCGCTGCGTACCTCTTCTTCCGACCAGTTTTCCAGGTCGAGGGCGAGGAACATCGTGCCTTCGACCGGCGTCTGGTAATAGGCCGGAGCTTCGGTAAAGCCGAGCTCGCGGTAGAGCTTGACCGCCATCCGCATGTTGGGCAGCGTATCGAGCATCAGCTTCTTGTAGCCGATTTCCTTGGCTGCCTTGATCGCTGCCATCGCCAATGCCGCACCGACCCCCTGGCCGCGAGCTTCCGGCGAGACGTAAAGACGCTTCATCTCGCACAGTCCGTCGCTCTCCGGCAGGGGCCGCACCCCGACGCAGCCGGCAGGTCGCCCATCGACCTCGGCAAAGAACAGCCGCCCTGCCGGTGCCGAATAGGCGCCGGGTAGCGCAGCCATCTCCTGGTCGAAGTTCTGGAAGCACAGCTCGACCCCGAGCCAGGCCGCGTAATTGCGGAAATACTGGCGCACCTGTTCGAGTGCGGCGGTGTCGTTGGCGGTGAGGGTGCGGATATGGATCGTCATCGGTCTGAACTCCGGGTGGTCACTGCGACCGGTGGGTCGCGGTGCGTTGGCAGGGATTGCAGGGGTAGCGCAATCCCGCCATTTTACCTGTCCCGGTTATTATGAATTCACCGTGTCTCGGCCATCAGTTCGCGGCCGATCAGCATGCGGCGGATTTCGCTGGTGCCGGCGCCGATCTCGTACAGCTTGGCGTCGCGCCACAGGCGGCCGGTCGGGTACTCGTTGGTGTAGCCGACGCCGCCCAGGGTCTGAATGGCTTCGCCGGCCATCCAGGTCGCCTTTTCGGCGGAATACAGAATGGCGCCGGCGGCATCCTTGCGCAGGGTGCGGGCGTGGTCGGCGGTGTCGCAGGCGCGGCCGACGGCATAGACGTAGGCGCGGGTGGCCTGCCAGGTCGAGTACATGTCGGCGACCTTGCCCTGCATCAGCTGGAAGTCACCAATCGCCTGGCCGAACTGCTTGCGTTCGTGCAGATAGGGCACGACCACGTCCATGCAGGCGGCCATGATCCCGAGCGGGCCGCCGCAGAGCACGGCGCGTTCGTAGTCGAGGCCGGACATCAGTACCTTGGTGCCGTTGCCGACACCGCCGAGGACGTTTTCTTCCGGCACTTCGCAGTCGTCGAAGAAGAGCGGGAAGGTGTTGGAGCCGCGCATGCCCAGCTTGTCGAGGTGGGTACCGTGGGAAAAGCCCTTCATGCCTTTTTCGACGATGAAGGCGGTCATGCCTTTGGCGCCGGCTTCCATGTCGGTCTTGGCGTAAACCACCAGCGTATCGGCGTCGCCGCCGTTGGTGATCCACATCTTGGCGCCGTTGAGTACGTAGCGGTCGCCCTTCTTGTCGGCGCGCAATTTCATCGAGACGACGTCGGAACCGGCGTTCGGCTCGGACATCGCCAGGGCGCCGACGTGTTCACCGGAAATCAGCTTGGGCAGGTACTTCTGTTTCTGGGCTTCGTTGCCGTTGCGGCGGATCTGGTTGACGCACAGATTGGAGTGGGCGCCGTAGGAGAGGCCGACGGAGGCCGAGGCACGCGAGATTTCCTCAAGCGCAACGATGTGGGCGAGATAGCCCATGTTGGTGCCGCCGTATTCCTCTGGTGCGGTCATGCCGAGCAGACCCATGTCGCCGAACTTTCGCCACAGGTCGGCAGGGAATTCGTTAATGCGGTCGATCTCGGCGGCACGCGGCGCGATTTCGGCGTCTGCAAAGGCTTTGACGGCATCGCGCAGGGCGGCGATGTCCTCGCCGAGGCCAAAGTCGAGGCTGGGAATGTTCATGTTTGTCTCCGGTTAGTTTTAGTTGCTTAGTTACCTAGGAGATAGAGCGGTTTTACTAATAACAACTCAAGCCCCCTAGGCAACTCGATCCTGAATCCTACTTTTCTGCTTTGCCGTGCATCACCATGATCGTCTGCTGCATCAGTGCGCACAGGGTCTCCTTGCCACCCTTGACGGCAAAAACCTCGGCCTGGGTGACGACCAGGCTGCGGCCGGGGCGGACCACCTTGCCCCGGGCGATCAAGCACTCGCCGTCGGCCGGCGCCACGAGGTTCATCTTGTATTCCACGGTCAACACCGATGCCGAGGCCGAAACCAGCGTCATCGCCGCATAACCGGCGGCTGAGTCGGCGATCATGCCGACGACACCGCCATGCACGAAGCCATGCTGCTGCTCGACGCCGGCCCAATGCGGCAGATGGATTTCAGCCGAGCCGGCGGCGACCACCGGCAGCGTGGCATGGATCAGATCCATCGCGTGCTGCCTGGCGAAGCTGTCGCGAACGCGTTGGGCGAAGTCGGGGTTGGCGGGCTGGTGCATGGCATCATTGTATTGACGTTGACGTTAACGTCAACTTGTCGGTGTAAAAAAATCAGCGCTGGTTGCGCCGGGTCAGTTCCTCGCGGCACAGCGACTCGAACTGGCCGATGTCGGCGAGCATCGCCTCGATGTCTTCGCGCTGCTGCTGCAATGCCAGTCGACGCTTTTCCATGATCCGCAGGCACTGCAACAACTGTGGCGTTTCGTCCTCGGTCGAGTTGTACATCCCGATCAGGTCCTTGATCTCGGCCAGGCTGAGGCCGAGGCGTTTGCCACGCAGCGCCATCTTCAGGCGCGCCCGGTCGCGGCGGGTGAAAATCCGCTTGTTGCCTTCGCGGTCCGGGGCCAGGATGCCCTGATCCTCCCAGAAACGGATGGTGCGCGGGGTGATCCCGAATTCGCGGGCGAGGTCGGAAATGGCGAAGGTGCTGGTTGCTGTGGGCTGGGGCGTGGGGGCCGTCGGGCTCAAGGTTGTCTCCTCAAAGGGCGGCCAAGTTAAGCAGAAGCAGGGGCTTTTTTCAATCCGCTGCCGTATGGTAACGTGCTTGACCCTGTTCCCCGCCTTTGCAGGCAATTCTTTCCCATGTCCCTGGTTTATCCTCGTGCCGAGCCGCCGTTGCCCGGCCAAAGGGTGGAAATCGCCCCCGGTATTTTCTGGCTGCGGATGCCGCTGCCGTTTCAACTCGATCACATCAACCTCTGGCTGCTCCGTGACGGTGCCGGCTGGACGCTGGTCGATACCGGCTTTGCCGACGACAGCGTGCGTGGCCTGTGGGAGCAAATTCTGGCCGACCTCGACGGGCCGGTGACGCGGCTGATCGCGACCCATTTCCACCCCGACCATCTCGGCCTGGCGACCTGGTTGCAGGCGAGGAGCGGGGCCGAGTTGTGGATGAGCAGCGGCGAGTTCCTGACCGCGCATGCGGTGTGGCACGAAGTCGGTGGGCACGGTGCGCGTTTCATGAGCGAGCAGTTCCGCCAGCACGGCCTCGGTGGCGAGCGGCTGGAGAAATTTGCCACGCGCGGTTCCGGCTATCGGCGCGCGGTGCCGGCGCTGCCCGATCACTACCACCGGCTGAAGGCGGGTGATGACTTGCAGATAGACGGAAATCGCTGGGAAATAATCGTCGGTTATGGTCACTCTCCTGAACATGTCGCGCTTTACTGCGCCGAACTTGACGTGTTAATTTCAGGAGACATGCTCTTGCCGAGGATTTCGACCAATATCAGCGTCTTTGCCGCGACCCCGGATGCCGATGCCCTGGGCTGGTATCTCGATTCGCTGACGCAGATGGCGCGGCGCCTGCCGCCGCAAACCCTGGTCCTGCCTTCGCACGGATTGCCGTTCACGGGGGTGCAGCCCCGGGTCGAGGCCTTGCACGAGCATCATCAAGAACGACTGCACGCATTGGAGGACAGCTGTACACAAGCGCCGCAGAGCGCAGCCGAGTTGCTCGAAGTATTGTTCAACCGGCCACTGGATACACACCAAACCATGTTCGCGATGGGCGAAGCGATTGCCCATCTGAACTATCTGGAGCAAGCAGGTCGGCTTTCGCGCAGCACTGACGCCGACGGGGTGATTCGTTATTCGCGGGCGCAAGTGGCGTCCGTTGAGCACTAACAGAGGGAGTTTCACACGTATGTCGCAGCAAACCGAACAGGGCGTCAATCTGCCCAACCCGGCCGATATGGCCAAGACCTATGCCGAAGTGGCCCAGCGCGCCTCGCGCCTGATCACCCAGTTCATGGAAAAGAAGTCCAAGGAAGGCGTCAGCACCCCGTCCGACGAAATGGGCGTGGCCAAGGCCTTCATGGACTTGTCTTCGCGCCTGATGGCCAATCCGTACAAGCTGGCCCAGGTACAGATGAACATGATGTGGGATTATTTCTCGCTGTGGCAGGGCTCGATGATGAAGATGATGGGCATGCCGCATGCCCAGCCGGTCGCCGTGCCGCAAAAGGGCGACAAGCGCTTCAAGGACGAGGACTGGGAGCAGCATTTCCTGTTCGACTTCGTCAAGCAATCCTATCTGATCGCCGCCCGTCACATCCATGACACCGTCGCCGGCACCGAAGGCCTCGACGAAGCGACCCAGAACAAGGTCAATTTCTTCACCCGCCAGTACATCGACGCGCTGTCGCCGTCCAACTTCGCACTGACCAACCCGGAAGTCTTCCGCGAAACGGTCAAGAGCCATGGTCAGAACCTGATCAAGGGCCTCAACAACCTGCTCAACGACGTCAGCGACGACGGCCAGCTGCGCATCCGGATGACCGACACCTCGGCCTTCGAAATGGGCAAGAATGTCGCCACCACGCCGGGCAAGGTGGTCTACCAGAACGAACTGTTCCAGCTGATCCAGTACGATCCCGCGACCCCGGAACAGTATAAGAAGCCCTTCCTGATCGTGCCGCCGTGGATCAACAAGTACTACATCCTCGATTTGCGCGACAAGAACTCGATGGTCAAGTGGGCGACCGACCAGGGCCACACCACCTTCATCATCTCCTGGGTCAACCCGGACGAAAACATGGCCGATATCGGCTTTGAGGATTACATGCTGAAAGGCACCCTCGAAGCGATCACCCAGGTCTGCGCGCAGACCGGCGAGGACTCGGTGAATCTGGCGGCCTATTGCATCGGCGGTACGCTGACCATGTCCACGCTCGCCTACATGGCGGCCAAGAAGGACAAGCGCGCCAATTCCGCGACCTTCTTCACCACCATGCTCGATTTCTCCGATCCGGGCGAACTCTCGGTCTTCCTCGACGAAGGCACCATCGAGGGTCTCGAGAAGAAGATGGAGAAGCGCGGCTTCCTCGAAGGCTCGGAAATGGCCGGCACCTTCAACATGCTGCGTGCCAACGACCTGATCTGGTCCTTCGTGGTCAACAACTACCTGATGGGCAAGGATCCGTTCCCGTTCGACCTGCTCTACTGGAACTCCGACTCGACGCGCATGCCGAAGGCGATGCACAGCTTCTACCTGCGCAACATGTACCTCGAGAACAAGCTCAAGGACGCTGGTGGCGTGACCCTGGGTGGCGTCGCCATCGACATCCGCAAGGTCAAGACCCCGTGCTACTTCATCTCGACCGTCGAAGACCACATTGCGCCGTGGAAGAGCACCTACATGGGTGCCCGCCTGCCGTCCGGCCCGACCAAGTTCGTGCTCGGCGGTTCCGGTCACATTGCCGGCATCGTCAATCCGCCGGCCGCCAACAAGTACGGTTACTGGACCAATGACGCGACCGACGGCAAGCTGCCGGAGAGCCCGGACGATTTCCTCGCCGGCGCTACCCAGCATCCGGGTTCGTGGTGGACGCACTGGCACCAGTGGGTGACCGCACTGCCCGGCGGCGATGCCAAGGTGCCGGCTCGCGATCCGGCCAAGGGCAAGCTGCCGGTGGTCGAAGCGGCGCCGGGTGCCTACGTCAAGTTCCGTCTCGACGCGCAAAAGGCATCCTGAGCATCATCTGCTCCGGTCAATGAAAGGGGAGGCTGCGGCCTCCCCTTTTTGCGTGAACTTCACAGCGTCCGGCTTGCCCAATTGAGAGCGGCGGGCGTTGCCGGCCGGCATCTTTTCCTGCGACAGGAGGCCGATCATGCTGATGAGTGAATACCCCGTGTTGTCCGTACACATTCCGCCGGCCTTGACGGCGCTGACCGGTGGTCGCGACGAAGTGACCGCGAGCGGCGCCACCGTCGGTGAGGTCCTGCAGGCAGTCGGTCGTGTCTGGCCGGCGTTTTCCGGGCGGGTGCTCTGCGGCGACGGTTCGCTGGCCGCCGGGCTTTGCGTTTATCGGGGCGGGACGCCGCTGGCCCAGGGGCTGGCGACCCCGGTCGAGCCGGAGGAGGTGCTCAGTCTGGTGGCAACCGGCGAGATTGCCTGCGCGGTTCCGCCGACATCAGCCGTGGTCAGCCGCAGTGCCGAGGCGCCGCTGATTTCACTGGGTGAATGAAAAAAAGGGGAATGCCACGGTCGACCGTGAAATTTCCCCTTTTTTGCCGCAGTCGCGGCGCTTGTTCAGCGGTGCGGCAGCGGCAGCTTGGGCAGGCTGGGCAATTTCGGCCATTCGACCGCGTCGAGCAGATTCTTGACCAGCAGGCCGAGTTCGGTGTCGCCGGTGATTTCCAGTTCGCGGTTGAAGAACAGCGTGTCCGGGTCTTCCTGGCGCGACAGCAGCTGCAGGTAGGCCGAGAGGTGGGCGGCGAAAGCCAGGTCGGGTTCGCCGGCAACGCGGAACAGCGGACGAAACAGGCCGTCGCGGTAGCTGAAGTCGGCGACGCCGCCGGTGTCGTGCACGCTGACGCGGAAATGCTTGCCTTCGAGCGCCAGCAAGTCATCGGCCGGCAGCAGCTTCATTTTCAGCGCGGCGTTGAGGCCGGCGACCAGCGCCAGCCCGTGCGGCCATTGCGGCAGCTTGCGGCCGATCGCGGCGACGAAGCCGGGCAGGCGGAATTTGGGGATCGTGAACTGCTGTTCCATGCTCAGGCTCCGATTCTTTCGAGGGCTTGCAGGTGGTGTTGGGCGATGCCGGCATCGCCGAACCAGTAACCGTCGACGAGACCGCATTCTGCCCAGTGTTCACGGTCGACCGTGGATTTTTCGCCTTTTCGCGCCGCGTCGAAAGCGCCGACGATTTCTGCCAACGCCGCCTGCTGCGGGCTGATCCGGACTGCATCGATGCCCATCGCCAGCAACTCGGGCATCTGGTCGAGCAGGCAGTAGGTCTGTGCCGACATCGTCTGGATCCCGTTGATGCACAGGAATTCCTGGCCTTCGCGGGTTTTCAGCGTCAGTCCTTCGCTGTGGTCCAGGCACTTGAACTGGCAGTCGTCCTTGTTCAGTTCATAGTGGCGGGCAGTGAAGCAGCGCGCGGAAAAGGCCAGCGCCAGCTTGCCGAAAGCGAAGACTTCGGTCTCGACCCCAGCCGGCCGGGTCGCGTGCAGCTTGGCAATCAGCTCGCGGCTGGCTTCCAGTGGCGGCACCCAGCGCTTCATCCCGAAGCGGGCGTAGGTCGCCAGCGTCGCCTCGTTGTAGATGTTGAGATGCGGGCCGGCGACGAAGTCGCGGCCGGCGACCAGGTTGATCGCGCCGAGGTCGTTGGCTTCGATCTTGCAATTGGCTTCGTCGATCAGTCGGCGCAGCGCCTTGAGGTCACTTTCGGATTCGAGCAGCGCCTGCGCCGAGACGACGACTTCCTTGCCGCTATCTGCCAGGTCGCGGGCCAGGCCGATCCAGTCGGCGGTACGCAGTTGCTGGCGGCGCGAACAGACGACTTCGCCGAGGTAAATGGTGTCGAGCGCGGGGTTTTCCGCCATGGCGGCGTAAAACTCCATCACTTCGGCCTTGGGCCAGAAGAAGAGCAGGGGGCCAAGCGCGAGTTTCATGATTGCGTGCGGTTCAGGTAAGGATTAGCGCCAGGGGCGGTTGTAAGCGCCGAGGGTCGCCTGGCTGCCTTCGGAGACCTTGGCCAGCTCGGCCTGCCAGGCCGGCTTGACGTGGTAGCGGTCGTTGCCGTCGCGCAGGCTGTCGAGCGCGGCGCGCAGCGTGCGCGTCACTTGGGTGACGTAGGCCGGGCTGCGCTGGCGGCCTTCGACCTTGATCGCGGCGACCCCGATCTTGATGATCTCGGGCAGCAGTTCGAGCACGTTGAGGCTGGTGGGCTCTTCCAGCGCGTAATAGGTCTCGCCCTGGACCTCGAAGCGGCCCTTGCACAGCGTCGGGTAGCCGGCTGGCTCGTCGTCGTTGAAACGGTCGATCAGGATGCCGTTGAGGCGGGTGTCCATCCGTCCCGGCTGTTTGTCCCATTTCACGTACTTGGCCGGCGAGCAGGCACCGACGGTGTTCGGCGACTCACCGCAGGCGTAGGACGAGAGCCAGCAGCGACCTTCGTTCATCACGCACAGGCTGCCGAAGCCGAAGACCTCGATTTCGACCGTGGTGTGCTTGATCACGTGTTCGACCTGGGCCAGGGTCAGGACTCGCGGCAGGACTGCGCGACGGATGCCGAATTCGCGCTGGCAGAAGTTGATCGCCTCGTAGCTGGTTGCCGAGCCCTGCACCGACAGGTGCAGGCGTTGCTGCGGGTGCTTGTGGCTGGCGTAGTCGAGCAGGCCGACATCCGCGAGGATGATCGCATTGACGCCGAGGTCGACGGCGGCATCGACCGCGCTCTGCCAGTCGCCAACGCGCCCGGGCTGCGGAAAGGTGTTGATCGCCAGCAGCACCTCGCGGCCCCGGTCGTGGGCGTAGCGGATGCCTTCGCGCATGGTCTTGGCGTCGAAGTTGAGGCCGGCGAAATTGCGGGCGTTGGTGTCGTTCTTGAAGCCGAGATAAACGGCGTCGGCGCCTTGATCAACCGCCGCCTTGAGGGCCGGCAGGCTGCCGGCAGGGCAGACCAGGTCAGGAAGTTTGCTGCGCATGGTGCGGGTTCCAGATTAACCGCGCGAGTATAGCCAAGGGCAAAAAACTGCCATTGATCCTGGTCAAGAGCGATCAAGGGCTGGGGAAAACCCCGGAAATCAGCGGATCACGACGGTAGGCTTGCCGCCCAGCGTGCTGCGGATGCGTTCGGCGACCCGGTCGGCGTCGCTGCGGCTGGCGTAGGGGCCGAGCTGTAGCCGGTGCAGGCCGCCGGCGCTGACGATGCGCAGCGGTTCGGCCAGCCAGTCGAGGTCGCGGGCAAGGTGGTTTTTCAGGTTTTCGGCGTTGTCGGCACTGGCAAAGGCACCCAGCTGCAGCCAGACGCTGCCTTTGGCCGCGTGATCGCCGCTCATTCCGGCCTGGGCGGTGCTCTGTACCGGCTGTTCTTCCTGCAGCAGGCGTTGCGCCAGTTTCTCGATTTCGTCGCTGCTGGCCTTGCTGCGGGCCGCGCCGGCGGTGGTGGCGACCACGGTGGCGGTGGCCAGCGGGCCGGCAGGAGGGGGCGCGGCGGGGGCGCCGACCTGGGCATAGGTGGCGCTGGCGTAGTCGCCGGGCAGGAGGGCTTCGACCTCAACCTCGCCGCTGCCACCGTTGATCAGCCCCAGCTTGTAGGCGGCGGTGTAGGAGAGGTCGATGATCCGGCCGGCGTGGAAGGGGCCACGGTCGGTGACCCGGACGATCACGCTCTGGCCGCTGCTCTGGCTGGTGACCCGGACGTAGGACGGCAGCGCCAGGGTGGGGTGGGCGGCGGTCATCGCGAACATGTCGTAAGGCTCGCCGATCGAGGTCTTCTGGCCGTGGAATTTCTTGCCGTACCAGCTGGCGATACCGCGCGCCTTGTAGGCCTGCAGGCTGGTATTGGGGACGTATTCCTTGCCGAGCACGACATAGGGCTTGAGTGCCGGCTTGTGCAGCGGCTCCCATTTGGGCTGGGCGTCTGGAATCTCGTCGAGACCGTCGGGAATCTCGTCACCAGGGCCGTCGTCCTTGTAAAAACCGCCGCCGCGCTTGAGCACGGCGCTCGGCTTGCGGGTCGGGGTCTTGATTATTGGCGGCTTGGCCCGGTCGACCGTGGGCGTCGCCGGTTCGGGGGCGGGCGGGGTGCTGCCGCAGGCGGCGAGCAGGCTCAGTACGCAGGCGGTGAGGGTTAGGCGGGAGACACCGCTCATTTCTTCACCAGCATGCGATGGGTGTTGATCGACATCAGGATGCCGATGGCCAGGAACAGGGTGACCAGCGCGGTGCCACCATAGCTCATGAACGGCAGCGGCACGCCGACCACCGGCAGGATGCCCGAGACCATGCCCATGTTGATGAAGGCGTAGGTGAAGAAGCCGAGCGTGATGGCGCCGGCGAGCAGGCGGGCAAACAGTGTAGACGCGGCGGAGGCGATCATCAGGCCGCGTCCGATCAGCAGGGTGTACAGCGTGACCAGTACGACATTGCCGAGCAGGCCCCATTCTTCGGAATAAACCGCAAAGATGAAGTCGGTGTGCTTTTCGGGGATGAACTCGAGGTGGGTCTGAGTTCCCGACAGGTAGCCCTTGCCAAAGACACCGCCGGAGCCGATGGCAATGGTCGATTGAATGATGTGGTAGCCCGAACCGAGCGGGTCGGTGGTTGGGTCGAGCAGGGTCAGGATGCGCTTTTTCTGGTAGTCGTGGAGCATGGTCCACAGGAAGGGGGCAGCCGATACGCCGGCAGCGGCCAGTCCGATAATGACCTTCCAGGGCAGGCCGGCAAAGAAGATCACATAAAAGCCGGCCGAGCCGATCAGCAGCGCGGTGCCGAGGTCGGGTTGCTTGGCGACCAGGGCGAAGGGCACCAGCAGCAGGCCGGCGGCGACCAGGTAATGGCGGAATTTCAGGGTCGCTTCGTACTTCTGAAAATACCAGGCCAGCATCAGCGGCATTGCGATTTTCATGATTTCCGACGGCTGGATGCGGGTGATTCCGATCGACAACCAGCGCCGCGAACCATTGACCTTGATCCCGAACAGGAAGACCGCAATCAGCAGCAGCACCCCGATCACGTAGAGCGGGACCGCAAAACGCATCAGCTTTTGCGGCGGGACGCGCGAGACCAGCCACATCACGACCAGCGCAATGCACATGTTGCCGGTCTGCGCCAGCATCCGGTGCGAGGTGTCGATGGTCGCTGAATTGACCGTCGCAATTCCGATTCCCATGATCCCGAGCACGATGAAGAGCAGCGGGAAGTCGATGTGGGCGGTGGCGTTCAGCCAACCACGGCGCAGGGTGCCGACCAGGTCGATCATTCGTCGGCCTCCACGGCGGCGGCATCTTCGTTGGCAGCGCCTTGCGGCAGTTTGCCGAGCAGGTAGTAGTCGAGCACCATGCGGGCAATCGGTGCCGCCGACTGGGCGCCGAAGCCGCCGTTTTCAACCAGCACGGCGAGCGCGATCTTGGGTTTGTCGATCGGTGCGTAGGCGATGTACAGCGCGTGGTCGCGCAGCTCCTTCTTGACGGAGTGCTCCTTGTATTGCGCACCTTTCAGCGAGAAAACCTGGGCCGTGCCGGTTTTGCCGCCAGCCACATACTGGGCCCCGGCAAAGGCGCGGGCGCCGGTACCTTCGGTGTTGACTCCGGCCATCGCCCGGTGGATCACGTCGAGGTTTTTCTGCTTCCAGCCCAGGTCGCGGATCGGCTTGGGCTCGACCGCACGCTTGTCGCCGTTGCGGGCATCGACGATATGGCGGACCAGGTGCGGGCGGAACATCACGCCGTTGTTGGCCAGTGTTGCCGTGGCTTGGGCCAGCTGCATCGGGGTGTAGGCGTTGTAGCCCTGGCCGATGCCGATCGAAATGGTTTCGCCGGAATACCACTTCTGCTGTTCCGGTTTCTTGAAGCGTTGCTTCTTCCAGGCCGGCGACGGCAGCACGCCGCGCGATTCACCGGAGTCGTCCTTGCCCAGGTCTATCCCGGTTTTTGCGCCAAAGCCGATCTGGCCCATGAAGGCCGAAATCGCCTCGATCCCCATGTCGTTGGCGAGGATGTAGTAGTAGGTGTCGCAGGAATGAACCACCGACTTGTACATGTCGACCATCCCGTGGCCACCCTTCTTGTCGTCGCGGAACTGGTGGTTGCCGAAATTGAAATAGCCGGGGTCGGCAATCGCCTGGCTCGGCGTGCGCTTGCCCAGTTCCAGCGCAGCCAGTGCCATGAAGGGCTTGAAGGTCGAGCCTGGGGGGTAGGCGCCGTTGATCGCGCGGTTGATCATCGGCTTGTCCGGGTGTTCGTTCAGTTCCTTCCAGTTGTCCGGGGTGATCCCGTCGACAAACAGGTTGGGGTCGAAGGTCGGGTTGGAGACCAGCGCGAGGACGCCGCCAGTCTCCGGCTCGATGGCGACCAGCGAACCCTTGCGGTCGCCAAAAGCCTTTTCGGTGATCTCCTGCAGCTTGGCATCGAGGGTCAGTTGCAGGTTGTTGCCGGAAACCGGGGGAATCCGCTTGAGGCTGCGCAAGGCGCGGCCGCCGGCGTCGATCTCGACTTGCTCGTAACCGGTCTGGCCGTGCAGTTCGAATTCGTAATGCTGTTCGAGGCCGGTTTTGCCGGCGTGGTCGGTACCCTTGTAGTTGGCCGACTGCTCGTTTTCCTCGATCCACTTCAGGTCGCGTTCGGTGATCCGGCCAATGTAGCCGAGGGCGTGCGAGGCGACATTGCCCAGCGGGTACTGGCGGAACAGCCGGGCCTTGACCTCGACGCCAGGGAAGCGATAACGCTGGGCGGCAAAGCGGGCGACTTCGCTGTCGGAAAGCCGGGTGCGGATCGGGATCGACTCGAAATTCTTGGCTTCGTCGAGGAGGCGCTTGAAGCGCTTGCGATCCTTGGGCTGGATGTCGATGATTTCGGCCAGTGCGTCGATGGTCTCTTCCAGCGTCTGGCCGAGTTGCGACGGCGTGATTTCGAGGGTGAAGGCCGAATAGTTGCGGGCCAGGACCACTCCGTTGCGGTCGGTGATCACGCCGCGATTGGGAACGATAGGAATCAGCGCGATCCGGTTGTCCTCGGCGCGGGTGCGATAGAAGTCGTGCTGCACCACCTGCAGCCAGATGAAGCGACCGATCAGCAGGGTGAAGGCAGCCAGCACCACCGCCGCCGCAAAGCCGAGGCGAAAGCGGAAACGGTCGAGACCGTCGTCGGGAGTGTGAAAACCGCTCACAGGTCGGCGTCCGTCAGATCGGGCGATCCGGATTCTGCTCGACCGGCTGGTATTGCGGCAGCAGCAAGACCAGGGTGAGCAGGGGCCAGAGCAGGGTTGCGCTCAGCGGCGAGACGAAGTAACCGATCCCAGGCCAGTCGGCACCGACCGCCAGCCGCATCACTGCCTGGATGGCCTGGGTCGCCAGCAGCAGCGGCAGCACATGCAGGGCCTGCTGCAACAGCGGGAACCAGAGGATGCGGCGGGCCAGCGCCGAGGCGCCGTAGGCAAGCAGCACATAGGCGAAACAATGCTGGCCGAGGATGGAGCCGTCGGCGACGTCCATCAGCAGGCCGAGGAAGAAGGCGCTGCCCATGCCGACCCGGCGCGGTTCGCGGATGCCCCAGAAACACAGGGTCAGCGCCACCCAGTCGGGGATTCCCGGCCAGTGCGAGGTAGGCAGGAAATTGAGTACCGCAGCCGCGAACAGGCTGAAGTAGATGAACCACGGGCGAACCGGGAGCAGGATGCGGGATGAGGTGAAAGTCGGTTGCATGCTCAGCCTTCAGCGCTTCTTCTTGCTGCGCACATTGACCACTTCGCCGCTATTGCCACGCCCCTTGCTCTCCGGCGGGGGCGGGGGCAGCGGCTGGCGCGGGTCGAGAATCATCAGCTCGCCGAAATTCTCGACGGCGGCAATCGGCGCGCAGAAGATCCGGGCAAAGGAGTAGGCGCTGTCGCGTTCGATATGGACCACCTTGGCGACCGGAAAGCCGGGCAGGTAGATGCTGTCGAGCCCCGAGGTGACCAGCAGGTCGCCCTCCTGGACATCGGCATTGGCAGGCATGTAGCGCAATTCGAGCTGGCCGTTGCCGAGGCCGAAGACCACCGAGCGCTGGCCGTTGCGAACGATCTGCACCGGCACTGCCTGATCCTTGTCGGTGATCAGCGTGATTTCCGCCGAGAAGGGGAAGACGCGGGTGACCTGGCCGACCACCCCGGCTTCGTCGATTGCCGGTTGGCCGGCGATGATCTGGCTTTGCTGGCCCTTGTCGACGATTACCTTGCGCGAGAAGGGGTCGCGTGCGGTGTAGAGAATCTGGGCCACCTGGCCCTTGGCCTGCTCGCGTTCCTTGACTGCCAGCAGCTTGCGCAGCCGTTCGTTCTCGCTTTCCAGCTGCGCCAGACGCTGCAGGTCGGGGGCAGTGTTGAGCTTGGCGTGCTTGAGTTCGCGGTTCTCTTCCTGTAGCGCTTGCAGCCCCTGCAGATAGCCGGCAGCCAGGTCAACCAGGCTACCCGGGGCTTGTGCCGCGCGCTGGACCGGGTCGACGACCAGTGCCAGGCTCTGCCGCAACAGGTCGAGGCTGCGCATGCGCAGGTCGACAAAAAACACCGCCAGCGAGATGGCGATATAGAAAGTCAGAAGGGCCAGCGGTGCTGGCCCTCGCTTGAAGAACGGTGGCGGTGCGTGGTCGATGCCGGCCATCGCTCACTCCTGATTTGCTACGGTCAACGTCAATCCGATGCAAAAATGCTCGCCAGCTTGTCCATCTTTTCCAGCGCCATGCCGCAGCCACGGGCGACGCAGGTCAGCGGCTCGTCGGCGACGATCACCGGCAGGCCGGTCTCTTCCATCAGCAGGCGGTCGAGGTCGCGCAGCAGTGCGCCGCCGCCGGTCAGGACCATGCCTTTTTCGGCGATGTCGGCACCGAGTTCGGGCGGGGTTTTTTCCAGCGCCGACTTGACGGCGGAAACGATCTGGTTGAGCGGGTCGGTCAGCGCTTCGAGGATTTCGTTGGACGAAATCGTGAACTTGCGCGGGATGCCTTCGGCCTTGTTGATGCCGGAAACTTCCATTTCCTTGACCTCGGCGCCGGGGAAGGCCGAGCCGATGTTCTTCTTGATGTTTTCGGCCGTGTTCTCGCCGATCATCATCCCGTAGTTGCGGCTGATGTAGTTGATGATCGCTTCGTCGAGCTTGTCGCCGCCAACGCGGACCGAGCCGGCATAAACCATGCCGCCGAGCGAAATCACGCCGACTTCGGTGGTGCCGCCGCCGATGTCGACGACCATCGAGCCGGTGGCGTCAGCGACCGGCAGGCCGGCGCCGATGGCGGCCGCCATCGGTTCTTCGATCAGGTACACCTGGCTGGCGCCGGCGCCGAGCGCGGATTCACGAATCGCGCGGCGTTCGACCTGGGTTGAGCCGGACGGGACGCAGATGATGATGCGCGGGCTCGGGCTGAACAGCTTCGAGTCATGCACCTTCTTGATGAACTGCTTGAGCATCTGCTCGGTGACGGTGAAGTCGGCGATCACGCCGTCCTTCATCGGACGAATCACGGTGATGCTGCCCGGCGCCTTGCCGAGCATGTCCTTGGCTTCCTTGCCGACCGCCTGGATGCTCTTTTTGGCATTCGGGCCGCCTTCGAGGCGGATGGCGACGACCGAGGGTTCGTCGAGAACGATGCCCTGGCCGCGAAGGTAAATCAGCGTGTTCGCTGTACCCAAGTCGATGGCCAGATCATTGGAAAAATACTTGCTGAGAAAACCGAGCATTCGATACTCCGCTGGGGGTGCGGTAGAGAAAATTTTTATGATACCTTATAACGCTTTCCATTTTAAGGCTTTGTGCACTGCAAAAACAGGGGTGCACTGAAAGTTTTTAGCCATGTCGCTCACACTTGATCAGGTTAAACGTATCGCCCATCTCGCCCGCATCGAGATCGGCGACGAAGAGGCCCTGGCGACCCAGGGTCAGCTCAACGGAATCTTCCAGTTGATAGAACAGATGCAGGCGGTCGATACCGCCGGTATCGAGCCGATGGCACATGCGCAGGACCTTTCCCAGCGTCTGCGTGCCGACGCAGTCAGCGAGGAAAACCGCCGTGCTGCCTTCCAGGCCGTGGCGCCGGAGACCGAGGCTGGTCTCTACCTCGTGCCCAAGGTGATTGAATAACCCCGTGAGGAGTGCGGAGCGCGGTGGCCGAGCCCGGCCCCCGGTTCCCGATGAACATGATTAATGCATCGCTCAAGGAACTGTCGCAGGCGTTGGCCGCGAAACAGGTTTCCAGCGTCGAACTGACGACGCTCTTTCTCGACCGCATCGACCGGCTGAATCCGCAAATCAACGCTTTTGTCACGGTCGACCGTGAAAAGAGCCTGAAGGCGGCCGCCGCCGCCGACGCCCGCATCGCCGCCGGCCAGTTCGGCCCGCTGACCGGGATCCCGCTGGCGCAGAAGGACATCTTCTGTGCCGAAGGCTGGCGTACCACTTGCGGTTCGAAAATGCTCGAAAACTTTGTTGCGCCTTACGACGCGACGGTGGTGCGCAAGCTCGAAGGCGAGGCCGGCATGGTTTCGCTGGGCAAGACCAACATGGACGAATTCGCGATGGGTTCGTCGAACGAGAATTCGTATTTCGGCGCGGTGAAGAATCCGTGGGCGCTCGACCGCGTTCCCGGCGGCTCTTCCGGCGGCTCGGCGGCGGCGGTCGCGGCGCGATTGGCACCGATTGCCACCGGCACCGATACCGGCGGCTCGATCCGCCAGCCGGCGGCGATGTGCGGCCTGACCGGCCTCAAGCCGACCTACGGCGTGGTTTCGCGCTACGGCATGATTGCCTACGCTTCTTCGCTCGACCAGGGCGGCCCGATGGGGCGCAGCGCCGAGGATTGCGCGTTGCTGCTGAACGCGATGGCAGGCTTCGACGAGCGTGACTCGACCTCGCTGGAGCGTCCGGCCGAAGACTATGCCCGCGATCTGGACAAGCCGCTGGCTGGTCTGCGCGTCGGTCTGCCCAAGGAGTTTTTCGCTGCCGGCTGTGATGCCGGGGTGATGGCGGCAGTTCAGGATGCGATCCGCGAACTGGAAAAGCTCGGCGCGACCATGGTCGAGGTCTCGCTGCCCAACTCGCACCTGTCGGTACCGGCTTACTACGTGATCGCGCCAGCTGAGGCCAGTTCGAACCTGTCGCGCTACGATGGCGTGCGTTATGGTTACCGTGCCCCGGAGTACGGCAACCTCGACGACATGTACATGAAGTCGCGGGCACAGGGCTTTGGCGCCGAGGTCAAGCGCCGCATCCTGGTCGGCGCCTACGTGCTGTCGCATGGTTACTACGACGCCTACTACCTGCAGGCACAGCGGATTCGGCGCCTGATCGCCAACGATTTCGTCGCCGCTTTCAACGACTGCGACGTGATCCTTGGGCCAACCGCACCGAGTACCGCCTTCCGTATCGGCGAAAAGTCCTCCGATCCGGTGCAGATGTACCTCTCCGACATCTACACCATCGCCGTGAACCTCGCCGGCCTGCCCGGCATGGCGCTGCCTTGCGGTTTTGCCGATGGCCTGCCGGTTGGTCTGCAGCTGATCGGCAACTACTTTGCCGAAGCTCGCCTGCTCAACGTCGCCCACCGCTTCCAGCAGGCGACCGACTGGCACACGCAGCAGCCGGAAGGGATTGCCTGAGGTGCGCCGGGTCCTGACGCTGAGCGTGGTCGCGATCCTGGCCGGCTGTGCCGAGGTGCCGAAGGCGCCAGAGCCCGAGCCGGTGGTCGAAGCTGCGCCGGCGGCGGAACCGGAGGCAGCGTCGCCGAAGTTCAAGTCGGATACGCTCAAGTACCTGGCCGGGCGCAACCTCAAGCCGCAGCCGACGCGGCCGCTCAACGTCAAGTCGCGCTGTTCGCATCGCGATGCAATCGGCACCCAAACCCGGCTGGAACTGCTGGTCAAGGATGCCTTGGTCAAGACCTTCAGCGCCCAGGTGGCGATCAAGGGGCACGGCAGCTGCCGCTTCGAATTGAAAGATTTTGAACAGGCCGAACGGCTGCCGCAGGCCCTGCTCCGCCACAAGAGCGACAAGGATTGCTCGGTGCGGATGTGGGAGCAGGGCAGTCAGGTCACCGTCGCCTTCAATAGTTGCCCCAAGTCCTGCGAAGGGCAGGCGTTTGATTATCTCTGGCCCGTGGTCGTGGATGCACGCAGCGGGCGCTGTCATTGAACGGATGAAACCATGAGTCAATGGGAAGTAGTGATCGGGATCGAGACGCACGCGCAGCTCGCCACCGTTTCCAAAATTTTTTCCGGTGCTTCGACCGCCTTCGGCGCCGAGCCCAATACCCAGGCCTGTGCCGTGGACCTCGCGCTGCCCGGCGTGCTGCCGGTGCTCAACCGCAAGGCGGTCGATTGTGCGATCCGCTTCGGCCTGGCCATCGGCGCCGAAGTCGCGGCCAAGTCGGTGTTCGCACGCAAGAATTACTTCTACCCCGACCTGCCCAAGGGCTACCAGATCAGCCAGTTCGAGCTGCCGGTGGTGGTCGGCGGGGCGATCACCGTCCAGGTCGGCAGCGGCGACAAGGCCTACGAAAAGACGATTAACCTGACCCGCGCCCATCTGGAAGAGGATGCCGGCAAGTCGCTGCACGAGGACTTCCACGGCAAGTCCGGGATCGACCTCAACCGCGCCGGTACGCCGCTGCTCGAAATCGTCACCGAGCCTGACATGCGCTCCAGCGACGAGGCCGTCGCCTATGCCCGCGCCCTGCACGCGCTGGTGCGCTGGATCGGCATCTGTGACGGCAACATGCAGGAAGGTTCGTTCCGCTGCGACGCCAACGTCTCGGTCCGCCGCCCCGGCCAGCCCTTCGGCACCCGCCGCGAGATCAAGAACCTCAACTCCTTCCGCTTCCTCAAGGAAGCCATCGATTTCGAGGTGCAGTGGCAGATCAACGAGATCGAGGAAGGTCGCAAGATTCAGCAGGCGACCGTGTTGTTCGACCCGGACAGCGGCGAAACCCGGACCATGCGGACCAAGGAAGACGCGCACGACTACCGCTATTTCCCCGATCCCGACCTGCTGCCGCTGGTGATTTCCAGCGACTGGATGGCACGGGTCCGCAGCGAATTGCCCGAATTGCCCGGCCAGATGCGGCAGCGCTTCATGGCGCAGATGGGCTTGTCCGCCTACGATGCAACGACCCTGACCGCCAGCCAGGAAATTGCCCAATTTTTCGAGTCGACCGTGAATGTTGCCGGTGCAGCCAACGCCAAGCCCTGCGCCAACTGGGTGATGGTCGATCTGGCTGCCCGTCTCAACAAGGAAGGCAAGGAGCTCGCCGAATCGCCGGTTTCCGCCGCGCAACTGGGCGGGCTGATCCTGCGTATTGCCGACAACACCATCTCCAACAACATCGCCAAGAAGGTTTTCGAGGCCTTGTGGAACGGTGAAGGCACTTCCGCCGACGAGGTCATCGAAAAGCAGGGCTTGAAGCAGATCACCGACAGCGGCGCCATCGAGAAGCTGGTCGACGAGGTGCTGGCGGCCAATTCGGGCAATGTCGCCGAGTACAAGGCGGGCAAGGAAAAGGCCTTCAATGCGCTGGTCGGCCAGGTGATGAAGGCGGCCAAGGGCAAGGCCAACCCGCAACAGGTCAATGACTTGCTGAAGGCCAAGCTGGCCGGCTGACCTGGACTCGCACCGCATTGAAAAAGGCCGTCGCCACTTGGGGGCGACGGCCTTTTTTGTGTGCGGGCTGCGGCTGGCCGGGTGGTGGCGCGGCTCAGCGACCGGTCAGTTCGCGGAAACGCTGGCGCTCGCTGTCGTAACGTAGCTTGATCCCGGAAAAGTCGCGCTGTTTCTGCGCCAGTTCCTGTTGCAAGGTGGTGATTTCGCTGTCGAGGCTCTTCAGGCGCTGGGTCAACTCCGCTGGCAGCGGCTTGCCGCGATAGAACTCGCCTTCGTCCTGGGCCTTTTTACGCTTCTTGCCGGCCTCGTCGAGACGCGATTGCAGGCCCTGCATGGTCAGCTTGGCATCGCCTTCGGCCTTCTGCTGCGCCATGTCGATATCTTGCAGCGAGGCGTAAGTGGCGAGCAGGGCGGTATCCTTGCGCTTCTGCTCGCGCTCGATTTCTTCCTGCTGCTGGCGGCGACGCTCTTCCTCGGCCTTGGCGGCCTTTTGTTCGGGGGTCAGTGCTGCCGCGACTTCCCGAACCAGGTTGCCATTGCCGTCGAGGATGCGGTAGGCGCGGCCACGGCACTGTTCCGGTAGCGAGTCGCCACAGACCCGGCGACCGCTCTGCGGGTCGGGGCAGCAGAAGAAGTTGCCGGCCAGCGCCGGCAGGCTGGTGCCCAGACTGAGCAGCAGTGCTGTCAGCAGGCGCTGGTAACGGCGATGATCAGGCGTCGACACCGTATTGCTCCCGGTAGCGGGCAACGGCATCGCGGTGTTCGGCGAACTCCGGGTGCTGTGCCAGATAAGCCATCAAGTCCTTGAGTCCGGCGACGGCGACGACCGGGATGCCATAGTCGCGTTGCACTTCCTGTACCGCCGACAATTCGCCCTGGCCGCGTTCTTGACGATCCAGCGCGATCAGTACGCCGGCCGGGGTGGCCCCGGCGGCGCGGATCAGTTCGACCGACTCGCGCACCGAGGTGCCGGCCGAAATCACGTCGTCGACGATCAGCACGCGGCCCTGCAGCGGGGCGCCGACGATATTGCCGCCTTCGCCGTGGTCCTTGGCTTCCTTGCGGTTGAAGGCGAAGGGGAAGTTGAAGCCGTGCCCGGCCAGCGCGATTGAAATGGCCGCGACCAGCGGGATGCCCTTGTAGGCCGGTCCGAACAGCATGTCGAAGCGGACGCCGCCGACTTCGGCTGCTTTCGCGTAAAATTCGGCGAGTTTGCCCAGGGAGGCACCGTCGTTGAACAGGCCGGCGTTGAAGAAGTAAGGCGACAGCCGGCCGGCCTTGGTCTTGAATTCGCCAAAGCGCAAAACCTGGCAATCAACGGCAAATTTGATGAAATCCTGGCGAAAATCCATTTTATTGATCAGTCGAGAATGGCACCCGCAGCGGCTTGGCTCCGCACGCGTGGCGCTTGTCGAGAAAATGGCCCGATGGGCCCGGGTACTCCGCAATGTTACGCATCATCTCGCTCAACCTCAACGGAATCCGCTCCGCGTGGAGCAAGGGCGTCTTGCCCTGGGCCGCCGCCCAGCAGGCCGATATTGTCTGCCTGCAGGAACTCAAGGCGCAATTGCCCGACCTGACGCCGGAAATGCAGCAGCCGGATGGCATGCATGCTTTCTATCACTGCGCCGAGAAAAAAGGCTACAGCGGCGTCGGAATCTGGTCGCGGCAGGCACCGGATCGTGT
>ERZ1066115.162-NODE-162-length-22911-cov-13.930653_pt1 | contig 22911 bp, 20 predicted proteins | sample MGYA00382762_ERZ1066115 | MGnify/ENA primary metagenome ERZ1066115 (study PRJEB33369, sample SAMEA5778345) | biofilm metagenome | biome: Industrial cooling water; feature: Water cooling tower basin; material: Biofilm | place: United Arab Emirates | collected... | reverse complement strand
ATCTAGGCAACCGCGCGGCGGCCCTGATCGAGCTCGGCGAGCTGGCGGCGGCCGAGGGCGCGCTCCGCCGCGCCCTGGAGCTCTCTCCCGGCGACCTGAGGGCGACCATGCTGATGGGCGACGTGGCCATCGAGCTCGGCGACTACGTCCGCGGCGAGCTGGCCTATCGCGCGGCCCTGGCGGAGGCCCCCGGCGACCGGTCCCTGTTATCGCGCCTCGCCCGTTCGCTCAAGGCGCGCGCCCGCTACGCCGAGGCCCGGGCGGCGGCCGAGGCGCTTCCGCCCGGCCCCGAACGCGACGGCGTCCTTGCGGAGATAGAGGCCGCTTCCCGCGAGACGCTCTCCTGCGACGGCTGCGGGCGCGCATGGAGCTGCCCGCGTCCGCTACCCGCCGTCCCCAAGGGCGCGCTGCGCGGCGAGCCGCCCGACGAGAGCCCGGCCGGCGCCTGCCCGAGCTGCGGCGCCGTCTTCTGCGTCGGCTGCGCCAAGCACACGCTGACCGACGGCAGGCTGCTCTGCCCGCGCTGCGGGGGGCGGCTAAAGCTGGAGGACGACCGGTTGCGCTTCGTCGCCCGGTCGTTCATGGCCCCCCGCCCCTAGCCCGGCGCGGGCCGGGCGGCGCGCTTCTGCTTGTCATTTTCAGGCCGAGCGGGTACTATCGACCGGGGTCTTCCCGCAGCTCCCTTTATGGTAGGTTATGGCAGATGAAATTACGATATTCCCTTTTGCTTTCAGCTCTCCTCGCTAGCTCCGTCGCCGTGGGCGCCCAGGGCATACTGACGGCCGATCAATTCTTCGCCCGTCTCTCCGCCCGTTACGCGGAGATCAAGGACTATGAAGCCCAGGTGCGCGTAGACGCGTCCAAGCAAACGATGCAGGCTTCGGTCATCTTCAAGGCCCCGACCCTGATGCGCATGGACTTTACCCAACCGGCGGGCCAGGTGATCTCGTATAACGGCCAAACGCTCGTGGTCTACGTCCCCGAGCTACGCGCGACGCTGAGCCAGCAGACTTCGGTAACGGGATCGGCCGCGGCCGCGAGCGGCGAGGGCCTGCGCATGCTCGGCCGCAATTATACCGTGGCCTATCTCTCCGGCCCCGAGCCGGTGCCCCTCTCGGAGACCGAGCCCGAGCCCGTCGTCAAGCTCCTGCTTTCGCGCCGCACCGTAGCCGAGGGTTTCCGGACCATTACGCTCTCGGTAGTGCCCGACGAGCTGCTGATCCGGCGCATGGAAGGGCTTACCCTGGCCGGCGACGCGATCGCCTACACCTTCACGGATTTCAAGCTCGACCAGAACATTCCCGACACGCGCTTCATCTACGATTCGCCGGCGTCGGCGAACACGTACAACAACTTCCTATTCAGCACCGATAATTAAAAGGCGGGCGAACGATGGCTTCAATCGGGGATCAATTCAGGGTCGCGCGCGAGGCGAAGGGCCTGAGCATCGATCAGGTGGCCGGCGAGACCAATATCGCCAAGCGCTTCATCGCGGCGATAGAGGCGGAGGATTTCTCGGTATTCCCCGGCGACCCGTACATCATCGGCTTCCTGCGCAACTACGCGGAGCACCTGGGCTTGGACGCCCAGGCCATGGTGCAGAGCTTCCGGGGCATACGCATCCAGGAGCAGCCCGTCCCCATCCAGGAGCTGATCAGGCCCGCCAGGCCGCCGCTTTGGCCCTTCGTCGCGGCGGGCGCCGTCGTCGCTATCGCCGCGGCCGCCTTCTTCCTGTTCGGGCGCCGGCCGCAGGCGCCCGCCGCCGACGAGCCGTCGGCGACGCGGCCCGATCCTACGGAGTACGTCCTGGCCGACGCGAGCTTCGAGCGCCGGCTCTACGAGGGCGACGGCGTGGTCGTTAACCACGCGGGCCGGCGCTTCGTCCTGGTCGTGAAGGAAATCGGCGACCGCGTGGCCGTGGCGACGCCCTCCGGCGACACCAGGTTCATGCTCGGCGAGGAGGGCTCGGTGGATCTGGACGGCGACAACCGGCCCGAGCTGTTCATTTTCATAGCCGATTTCCAGAAGGGGCAGCCGGATAACGGCGCCCTCATGCGCCTGCGCGCCGCGGAGGGCCTGAATCTCGCGGCGGCCCCGGCGGATCAAGCCGCCGCCGACCAGGCCGCCGCGCCCGCCGCCCCCGCGGCGCCGGCGAGCGCCCTACCCGAGCGCCCGAGCACGCAGCAGCTCGTCGTCTTCTCCGGCAAGCGCAGCCCCCATCCCTTCGTGCTCAATATCACGTTCAGGAACTACGCCATGTTCAGGCACGAGATAGACCGCGGCGAGCGGGTCGAGGCCTATTACCACCGCGGCGACCAGATTACCGCCATGGCCAATAACACCGCCAAGATATGGTCCTCGAACGCCGCCGCGGTCAAGCTGACGGTGCAGGCGTCCGGCGGCCAGAGCGTCGACTTAGACCTCGGCGCCACCGGCAAGGTCGTCGTCAAGGCGCTGCGCTGGTCCCAGGGCGAGGACGGCTCGTGGAGCCTCTCGCTCTTCGACGTTCAATAGCCGGCCGCCGGCGCGGATCAGGCGCCCCCGCCGCCGCCCCACGGAGGCTCCCCCATGAAGACGTTTTTTATAGATAACCACGGCTGCGCCAAGAACCAGGTGGACGGCGAGGAGATGGCCGCGCGCCTCGGGCGCGACGGCTGGGCCGAGGCGCGGAGCGCCGACGAGGCCGAGCTCCTCATCGTGAACTCCTGCGGCTTCATCGAGGACGCCAAGAAGGAGTCCCTGGACGCCGTGATGTCGCTGCGCGAGGCCTATCCGGCCAAGCGCATACTCCTGGCCGGCTGCCTGGCCCAGCGCTACGCCGACGCCCTGGGCGCCGAGCTGGCCGAGGCCGACGGCGTCTTCGGGAACGGCGACCTATCACTCGTCGGCCAAGCCGCGCTGGCGGCCCTCGAGGGGCGCCGCCAGGCCGTGGCGCCGACGCTGCGGCCGTACGCGCCCGAACGCCGGGAGCGGCTCATGGGCTTCCCCGGCCTGGCCTACTTGAAGATAGCCGAGGGCTGCTCCAACCGCTGCTCGTTCTGCGCCATCCCGCTGATACGCGGCGGCATATCCAGCCGCGACCCCGACGACGCGGCGGCCGAGTTCCAGGATCTGCTGCGGGGCGGGGCTTACGAGGTCTGCCTGATCGGCCAGGACCTGGGCTCCTACGGCCTCGACCGGGCGGGCCGCCCCCTCCTGCCCGAGCTCGTCAAGAACATATCGAGCGTCTCGGGGGACTTTAGGCTCCGCATGCTCTACATCCACCCCGACCGCTTCCCCGCCGGCCTGCTCGACGCGGTGGCCGCCGACCCGCGCATCGCGCCCTACTTCGACCTGCCCTTCCAGCACGCCTCGGCGCCGGTCCTTAGGGCCATGAATCGCTCGGGCGACGCCGACGCCTACCTACGCCTGCTGGCGGAGATCCGCGGGACCCTGCCCGACGCCGTCATCCGCTCCACCTTCCTGGTGGGCTTCCCCGGCGAGACCGACGAGGACTTCGCCGCCCTCCGCGCCTTCCAGGACGAGGCGCGGCTGGACTGGCTCGGCGCCTTCGCCTACAGCCGCGAAGAGGACACGCCGGCCTACGCCATGAAGGGCCGCGTGGCCAAGAAGCTCGCCGCCGCCCGCAAGTCGGCGGTGGAGGAGGCCCAGCGGCCGATCAGCGAGGCGGCGCTGGGGCGCTGGGTCGGGCGCGAGTTCGACGTCCTGGTCGAGGAGCGCATCGAGGGCGAGGACCTGGCCATAGCCCGCGGCCCCATGAACGCCCCCGAGGTGGACGGCGCCGTCGTCGTCGTGGGCGAGGGCCTTAAGCCCGGGCAGGTCGTCGGGGTCAAGGTCGCGGCCGTGCGCGGCATGGATCTGGAGGCGGTCCCCCGTGTCGGCTGAGGCCGGCGCCCTACCCGACTACCTGGCGGGCCTGAATCCCGAGCAGCTCGCGGCCGTCCGCCACGACCGCGGCAACCTGCTCATCCTGGCCGGCGCCGGTTCGGGCAAGACCAGGGTCATCACGACCAAGATCGCCTACCTGATCATGGAGCGCGGCTACGCGCCCGAGTCCATCCTGGCCGTCACCTTTACGAACAAGGCGGCCGCCGAGATGCGCGAGCGCGCCTGCGCCATCGAGCCGTCCTGCGCCCGCTCTACCCTGCGCACCTTCCACTCCTTCGGCGCCTGGTTCCTAAGGCGCAACGCCGAGGCGGCGGGCTTAAGCCGGGACTTTACGATCTACGACGACGACGACTCGGCGGCCCTGGTCAAGGCCGCGTTGCCGAGCCTGAGCGCGCCCGAGTCCCGGCGCCTGGCCTCGGCCATCGCGCGCGCCAAGGATTACGGCTACGGGCCCGACGCGCCCGAGCTGGACCGCGCGTTCAAGGGCGTCCGCGAATTCCGCCGCTCGTTCGCCGAATACGAACGGCGCCTGCGCGCGACCGGCAACGTGGACTTCGGCGACCTCATCACCATGCCGGCTAAGCTCCTCCGGGGCGACGCGGCCATACGCGAGCGCTTCCATCAGCGGACGCGGGTCATCCTGGTGGACGAGTACCAGGACTCCAACGTCGCGCAGTTCGAGCTCCTCAAGGCCATGGCCGGCCCGGGGGCCTATGTCTGCGTCGTAGGCGACGACGACCAGAGCATCTACCGCTTCCGCGGCGCGGAGCTCAAGAACATACTCTCCTTCCCCGAATCCTTCCCCGATACCGAGGTCGTCAAGCTGGAGCGGAACTACCGCTCCTACCAATGCATCCTGGACTTGGCCGGCGCCGTGGTCGAGAAGAACGAGGGCCGCATGGGCAAGGCCCTGAAGGCGGTGCGCAAGGGCGGCAAGAAGCCGACGCTGGCGGTCTTGGCCGATCAGGATGAGGAATGCGCGTACTGCATCCGCGTGATCGACGCGCACCTGAAGCGCGGCGGCGCCTACTCCGACGTCGCCGTGCTCTACAGGACCAACGCCCAGTCCCTGGCCTTCGAGCGCGCCCTGCCGGCCGCCGGCGTACCCTACCGCCTGGTGGGCGCCCTCCGCTTCTACGAGCGCGAGGAGGTCAAGGACGGCCTGGCGCTCCTGGCCCTGGCGTCCAACCCTAAGGACGAGATCGCCTTCAGGCGCATCGTGAACAAGCCGTCGCGCGGCATCGGCGAGGCTACGGTCGCCGCGATCGTGGACGAGGCCTACCGCGGCTCGGGCTACGAGCCCTACGAGCCGCTCTCCTTCGAGGACGCCCCTTGGAACCGACCCGCCGGAGCCGCGGCGGCCGCATCGCCCGCGGCCGGCCCGGCGCCGGAAGGCGGCGGCGGCGAGCTCGACCTGGGCTACGGCGACCTCATCCAGGCGGCGGCCGCCGCTAAGCCCAAGGCCGCCCGGTCGCGCGCCGGCCTGGCGGAGTTCGTCGGGCTCATGCGCGGCGTGGCAGGCAGGCTCGGCCGCTCCGAGGCGGACGAGTACGAAACGCAGGCCGGCGGCGTCCCGGCCCGCACGGACGGCGCCCGCACGGACGGCGCGGCCCCCGAGGCCGAATCCCTGGCGCGGACGGTGGAATGGGCGATCGAAGCCTCGGGGCTCCTGGCCTACCACCGCGAGCAGGACGAGATAGCCGGCAGCCAGAAGGTCGCCAACCTGGAGGAGCTGGTAAACGCCGCCGGCGACTACCCCTCGACCCGAGCGGGCCTGACGGCCTTCCTGGAGGCGGTGGAGCTGGACCGGTCGCTCTCGTCGGGCGACCCCTCGCTCGACGCCGTGACGCTCATCACCATGCACAATACCAAGGGCCTCGAATTCCCGGTGGTCGTGGTCACGGGCATGGAGCAGGGCCTCTTTCCTCGCGACGACGACGAGGGCGACGAGCTGGAGGAGCAGCGCCGCCTGTTCTACGTCGCCGCGACCCGGGCCAAGGACGAGCTCCACCTGACGTATTGCAAGCGGCGGCTCTTCCGGGGCCGCTGGATGGAGTATCCGCCCTCGCGCTTCCTAGGCGAGGTTCCCAAGGGCATGCTGGAGCAGTTCGGCGGCAAGGCGGACCTGGGGGCGGCGGCGGCCTACGCCCAATGGCGGCAGGGGGTCGGCGTCTACCACGACGACCACGGCTACGGCCGCGTGGTCCGCGTCGCCCCGGCGGCGGAGGCGGGCGTCGTGGTGACCGTGCGCTTCGAGACGGGCAGCAGCCTGCAATTCTTCCCGAAATATACGAAGAAGCTTGAGATCATTAAGGATTGACGCGATGGACGAGCTACTGCGGCTAGCGCCGCCTATCCGACGTACGCGGGGCAACCGCCTCTACGCGGCCGACGGCCGACGTTTCTTAGACCTCTGGATGGACGGCTGCCGCGGCATCCTGGGCGAGGCCGAGCGGCCGGCGCGCGGCTACGCCGCCAACGCCGTCGATAAAGGCCTCGTACATCCCTATCCGGGGCTCTATGACGCGCGCCTCGTCAAGGCTCTCCTACGCGCCTGGCCGCGCTTCGGCGCCGTCAGGCTCTATGCCGACGAGGCCGGCGCGCTGGCCGCGGCGAGCCGCATCCTGGGCGAGCCCGCCGCCCGCCCCATCGACCCGGTCGGGCGAGCCGCGGTCTCGGAAGGGCCCGGCGCCGGCGATCGGGGCGCCTTCATGCTGGCCCGCCCCTTCGCGGAGCCGCAGGCCTACGAGGCCTGCGCGCTGGCCCTGGTCCGCTTCCCCCTGGCGGCGGCGCTGGCCCCGGCGGCGCTCCTGGCCGCCGACGAGGCGGCCTTCGGCCCCGAACTCGGCGATATCGTCCCGGGCCTGCGCTGCTACGCCGCCGCGCGGGCGCTGGACAGCCTGGCGCGTTCGGCGGAGCGCGGCTACGGAGAGGCGCATTGGCGGCTCTTCGACCGGCGCATGGACCGGTACTTTGAACGGCGCGGCCCCTATCTCCTGGCCCGCTGCGACGAAGGCGCCTATCGTCGCTTCTTCGAGGCGGCCCTGGCCGGCGGCGCCCTGGTCGCCCCGCGTCGGGCCGAGCCGGGCGCCGTGCCCGCCGACTTCGACGACGGGGAGCTGAAGCGCCTGGCGCTCGCCCTGGCCGAAGCCGGCTTCGGCGCTTAGCGACCGGGCCGGCCTAGCTCGTCGATCCGCCGCCGGCTACGCGCCGCGGCCCGAGCCTTAGGCCGCGCGGCACGTTGAGCACCCCGACCGCCGCCAGGATGAGGGCGCCGCCGGCCCACTGCAGGGCCGTCAGGCGCTCGCCCAAGAGCCAGGACGACAGCCCTATGGTGATGAGCGGCTCCACGGTGGAGATGAGCGAGGTGTCGCTCGCGCCGATGGCGCGCATCGCGGAGAACAGGAAGATAACGGGTACGACGGTGGCCGCGAGCCCCACGCCCACGAGCCCGAACGCCGAAACCAGGTCGACCGGCAGCATGAAGCTGCCGCGCGCCAGGGTCAGCGACCAATAGATGGCCGCGGCCGAGCTCATGACCGCGGTCGTGGCGAAGACGGGGTCGAGCCCGTGCAGGACCTTCTCGCCGCCGGTCAGGTAGGCCGCATAGCTTATAGCCACCGCCACGCCGTACACGTAACCGATCAGGGGGTAATCGCCCGTCGTCCACAAGGTCAGCACGCAACCGGCCAGCGACAGGATCAAGGCCGCGACCTGGGCCTTGCGCGGGCGCTTGGCTAGGAAGATAGCCGAGAAGCCGACGACGAAGGCCGGGTATAGATAGAGCAGCAGCCCCGCGAGTCCCGGATCCAGGTAGCGCACCGCCATGAAATAGAGGCCTGCCTGAGGGCTAAAGCCTAAGGCGCCCAGGAGCAAGGCGGCGCGGTACTCCCGCCACGGCCGGCGGTAGCCGCCGCGTATGAATTGATAGATCCAGAGCGCCGCCGCGGCGACCGTGAAGCGCCAGGCCAGGGTCTGCTCCACGGAGAAGCCGGCCCGGTAGATGAGCTTGGCGAAGAGCCCCAGGGTGGAGAACGAGGCGGCCGAGGCCAGGGCCAGGGCCACGCCGCCGGCGCGGGTCATGCGTCGCCGGGGGCGTCCGTGTCGAAGGCTACGGAACCGAGCGTATAGTCCTCAGGCCGCACCTTGGCGCGGAGCTCTTCGACGTCCCGGAGCTTGCGTTCCAGGGCCGGCAGGGCCCAGGCGCCCGAGGCCGTCGGGTCGCCGCCCTCGTAGGCGGCCAACTCCTCGATGGCCTTGACGGCGGCGCGCTTACCGGAGGCCGGCCGGGCCGCCTCGGGCAGGGCGTCCGGGTCGGGGGCTTGCGCCGCCGCGGGCCGGGCCAAGGCCTGGGCGTAGGCGACGCGCCGGAGGTTACCCGCCTTTATCGCCTCGTTCTCCTTGGCCAGGCGCGCCGAGCGCACGAGCGGCACGAGCCAGAACAGGGCCGAGAAGGCCAGGGGCACGACGCCCAGGCCCAGGGTTACGACGTTCAAAGAAGCCGCGCCCATGAACTCGTAGAGCAGGCGCAGGGTCACGTAATACAGGTAGCCGGCGCCGGAGGCGGCTTGGCCGCTGATGAAGCCGTGGGCCAGGGCGAAGTACAGGAAATAGCCGCCGAAGGCCAGGTTAAAGCCGTTGATGCCCGCGTACCAGGCGTTGGCCTTCTTGTCGTTGGCCGAGAAGGGCCGCAGGCGCTTGAAGGGCGACTCGTCGGCGCCCGCCTCGTCGGCCCGCGCGCGCCTTAGGAGGCTCGGGAAGCGATAGTAGACGGTGCCGGCCTCGCTGACCTCGGGGCTGCCGCCGAACTCGTAGAGGTAGCGGTTGATGGCCAGGTCCGCGTCCGCGGGGGACAGCCCGGTCAGGCTCATGAAGTCCTCCAGGAGCACGATACCCTTCTTGCGCCTGGCGAGCGCGACGAAGGCCCGCTTCTCTAGCGCGTCGTGGCCGGCGTTGGGGTCCGGCTCGCCGAAGACGAAGGAGAAGATAGCCTTGTGGAGCGGCCGGCGGTTCTCCTTGGCGCGGGAGCGGCGATCGTATTCGTAGCGCCGCTGGCCGGGGCCCTTGAACATCTCGTTGTAGAACCAGATGCGCACGAACAGGTCCACGAGCCTACCGGTCAGGGCCAGCCCGCCGCCCGAACGGCTCCTGGACTTGCCGTCGCGGTCGCTGGCGTTGGCCGCTACGGAGGCCGCCAAGGCGACCAGGATGAGGGCGACGAACAGGGCGAAATAGCCCACGAGCATGACCATGATCCAGGCCTTGAACAGGAAGGCGCCCGCCGTAGCCAGGCCCTTCTTGAGCGCCTTGAAGGCGCGGCGCGCGGCGGGGCCCAAGCCCCGGTAGCGGCTCGTGAAGCCGCGGGGGAACGAGTAGAGGATGTCCCCCGATTCGGTCACCTTGAGCCGGCCCGCGTACTCGTCGGCCACCGCGGGGAGCTCGGCCTCGACCTGATGGCTCGGCAAGCCCGTAAAGGCGACGAGGTCGGCTACGGTCGCCTCGCCGCGCCTACGCTTGAGCGCCCCGACGATAGCCTCCCGAACCGGCTCCTTCTTATACTCATACACCTTAGCTTCAGCGCCCATTCCGTATGCTCCTTATCGTCTGCCGTCGCGGGGCCGCCGGCGCGCGCCCCGCCCCGCCTTCATAGCCCCGAGAGGGCCCCGGTATACAAGGCCGCGTACTCGCGCGCCGAGGCGTCCCAGGAGAACTCCTGGCGCATGGCCCGCTCGCGCATGGCCGCGATGTGCTCGGGGCGGTTATACCAGGCCCAGACGGCCCAACCCACCGTATCGTAAACCGCCCGGGGCGTCAGGTTATCGAACATAAAGCCCGTGCCGCCGCCGCGCTCCTGGTCGTAGTTGGAGACGGTGTCGGCCAAGCCGCCCGTCCGGCGCACGATAGGCAGGGTCCCGTAGCGGAGCGAATACATCTGGTTCAGCCCGCAGGGTTCGTAACGGCTGGGCATGATGAAGAAATCCGCGCCCGCCTCTATAAGGTGCGCGACCTGTTCCGAGTAACCGACGCGCGCCTTAAAATTGGGCAGCTCCGCCGACAGCCGCCTGAGCTCCTCCTCGCACCAGGCCTCGCCCGAGCCTTGCACGGCGAACTGCAGGGCGATGTCGCGGCAGAGCGGCCCGGCGGCGCCGTAATCGCGGCCGAAGAGCTCGGCGATGCCCTTCTGGTCGGCCAGGCGCGATACCATGCCGATGAGCGGGACGGCCGGATCCTCGCGGAGGCCGAAGGCCCGCTGGAGGGCCGCCTTGCAAACGGCCTTGCCGGCCATATCGTCGAGTCCGTAACGCGCCGGGATGAGCGCGTCGGCCTTCGGGTCCCAATCCCCCAGGTCGACGCCGTTAAGGATGCCCACCAAATCCTGGCTCCTGGCGCGCAGGAGGCCGTCCAGGCCGCAGCCTTGCTCGGCGCCCTGGATCTCGCGCGCGTAGGTCGGGGAGACGGTGGTCAGGCGGTCGGCGCTGGATAGGCCGCCCTTGAGCATGTTCAGGGCGCCGAAATGCTCGAGCCCCGAGGCGGAGAAGGCCGCCCAGGGCAGGCCGAGCTCCGCGAAACGGGCCGAGGGATAGACGCCCTGGTAGCCCAGATTATGTATGGTAAGGACGCTCGGCACCTGGGCGAACTCGGCGGCCTCGGCGTAGCGCTTGTACGCCGGTACCAGGGCCGAGGGCCAATCGTGGGCGTGCAAGACGTCCGGTCGCCAAGCCAAGCGGCGGCACAGCGAGAAGGCGGCCCGGCTCAGGAAGGCGAAGCGCCGCGGATTGTCATCGTAATCGCCCTGCCCCTTGGGGCCGTAAATGCCGTCGCGGCCGAAATAGCCTTCGTGGTCCAGGAAATAGACCGGCGCGTCCGAGCCGGGCAGCTCCGCCGTATAGACGGCGCCCCATTCCTCCGCGGCGCCCATGGGTACGCCTAGCGGGCCGTCCAACGGCGTCAGGGCGGCGCGGTCGATATGGTAGTAACGCGGCAGGAGTATCCGAACGTCGTGCCCCGCCCGCCGCAAGGCCCTGGTCAAGGCGCTGACCGCGTCGGCGAGGCCGCCGGATTTGGCGAAGGGCGCGGCTTCGCTCGTGATCATAAGGATGTTCAAGGGCCTTACCTCCGGCGCTGCTGATGGGTCGGGCTCGACGAAGAGCCGCCGAACCCTCCCGTCGTAGTATACCGGCCTAACGGCCGCTTGCCCAGGGAGCTTCGCCGCGTTAGCATAGCCGCATGGTCAAGCTTAGCCGGGGCGCGGCTCGTATAGCCATCATCGTCGCGTCGACGGGCTTAGGCTTCGGGCTCTACGCGGCCGTGTTCCTAGCTTCATCCGGCGCGAGCGCCGCCCAGCTGGCGCTGTCGCGCGAGTTCGACGCGGCGGCCATGGCCCTGATCGCCGGCCTATCCGATCGCCCGGCCGGGCTCGCGGAATTCGCGGGCGTCCACGAGGACGACGAGACGAACCGCGCCGAGCTACGGCGCTTCGAGCGCCTCTCGCCGCTCCTCTGGTACGGCGGCGGCGACAACCCGGCAACGCGCCTGGCCGCCGCCTACGGGGCGTGGCGACGGGCCGGCGCCGCCGGCGACGCCGCGATCGGCGAGCCCGCGGATGAACGCGACGCCGCGGCCCTCGCCTTGGCGTCGGCCTATATAGAGGCCGGCGACCTCTTGGACCGCGCCGGCGCGCGGGTGCGGATATCCTTCGACCTGAGCTTCCTCTTCTTAAGCTTCCTCCTGAGCCTCGGCGCGGCCGCGGGCGTCTCGATGCTCGCGCGCCTGCGCGAAGCCCGGCTCAAGGAGCGCCTGGCCCACGAAACCTACCTGCGCGCCCTCCGCGCCGAGGAGGAGACCAGGAAGCTCGTGGCCATGGAGCTGCACGACGACCTGGCCCAGGACGTCGCCGCCGCCAAGATGCTCTGCGAACGCGCCGCCGCCTCGCGCGAGACGGCCCTGGCCGCGCGGGCGGCCGGCATCCTGGGGGAGACGAATAAGAAGATCCGCCGCCTAAGCTCGGAGCTCCGCCCGCCCGAGCTCGACGCGCTGGGCCTGGGCGCCGCGCTCAAGGCTATCTGCGACGAGGTCGCCCGCCGCTTCGACTTCGAGCTACGCTACGAGGGGCCGCGGGAGCTACGGCGCTTTAACGAGGAGATCGAGCTCGGCGTCTATCGCATCATGCGCGAAGCGGCCTCGAACGCCGCCAAGTACGCGACCGGCGGCGGTACCCTGCATTGCGAGCTCCGCGACGAACCCGGCGGCGCGGCCCTCTGCGTAAGCCTGCGCGACGGCGGCCGGGCCGACGCCCGGCCCGGCTCGAGCGCCGGCCCGTCCGCGCCGCCGGCCGAGGAGCTCCGCGGAGCCGGCCTAGGCTTGAACGCCATGAAGGAGCGGGCCAAGGCCATCGGCGCCGAGCTGAGCGTCGACCTACGCCCGAGCGGCTCGAGCGTCGTCCTGCGGCTCAGTCCGGCGGGGCTCAAGTCCCCGCCGGCCCCGGGCCGCGATCGCCCGCATGCCTAATCCAGGAGGAAGCATCATGGAAACGACCATAATCATCGACGATCACCCCCTGTTCCGGGGCGGGCTCCGCGCCGCGCTCGAGGCCGCGGGGGGCTTCGGCGCCTGCGCCGAGGCGGGCAGCGTGGCGGAAGGCGCGAAGGCCATAGAAGAGGCGCCCCAAGGCGAACGCCTCGCGATCGTCGACCTGAACCTGCCCGACGGCTCCGGCTTCGAGCTCGTCGAGCGCTACGGCGGCGAGCGCGGCTTCCGCTGCCTCATGCTATCCATGCACGACGACCGATCCATGGCCCTGAAGGCGATTCGCCTCGGGGCCAACGGCTACGCGTCCAAGCAGATCGCCCTGGACGCCTTGATCGCCGGCCTAAGGCTCGTCGCCTTGGACCAGATCTTCATAGAGGCCGAGCTCCTGCGCGACATCGTGACGCCGCTCTGCGCGGCCGCCGAGCTGGAGCATGCGGCGCGGGCGCGGCTCGAGGCCTTAAGCCCGCGGGAACGCGAGGCCTTCAAGCTCCTCGCCGACGGCCGCTCCAGCAAGGAGATCGCCATGGCGATGGGCGTAGGCCAGAGAAGCGCGGAAAACTACCTCTCCGCCCTGTACGCCAAGCTCGGCCGGAGCAGCGAGGCGGGCCTGGTGCGCCTGGCCATGCAGGCGGGGATTTCGTCGCCCTGGAGCGACGGGAGCTAGGGGAGGTAGCGCCGATACAGCATGGCCAGGAGCACGGCCGGCGCCTTATCTACGAGGTTCACGACGATACGCCCGAGGAAGGCGGCGGAGAAGATGTCGTCGAACATGAGCGCGAAACCCATTACCAGGACGTCGATGTTCGTAGCGGTACCGCCGCCGAAGACGAAGGTAGCGATGGCGGCGCCGAGCAGGCTATTGGCGAGGGCGACGAGCAGGGTGCCGACGACGAAATGAAGGGGCGTGCGAAGCCGGTCGAGCCGCGACATGCGCCACACGATGAGCGCCGTCGCCATGCCGCAGAGCGCGAAAGGCAGGTGCCGCCAGGGGAATCCGTACAGTAGCTCCGCGAAAAAGTTGGTCATGAAGGCCGTAAGCAGGCCGTAGGGCAGGCCCATTACGGCGGCGACCGCCGTAAGGTTGCTATCGAGGAAGAGCGGGACTTCGGTCAGGACCACGAGATGGTTGAGCCCGAGGTTGACCGCCGGGAAGACGAAGGCGGCGGCGATCAGCTTGACCCAGGGATCGGAGCAGAATGAGGCGAGGCGCGCGCGGCTAAGGCGTTTCATGCGCGCATTGTACGCCGCGCCTTGGGCGCCGGCAAGGACGAAAAGCCCGCCCGCTTCGCCTTCTCATGGGTCGGCTGCGTTTTTTCACGGCCCCGATGCGATTTTTCCGGCTTGCCCCGGCTCGCCCGCGCCTATACGCTGGCCCCAGATAGAAAGCATAGAGCGAAGTGACGCCGCCCCGATGCATGCCGGGGCGGTTTTTTTATCGCGTCGCCGCCCCGTCGCAGCATCGGTCCTGGCCGCGCGCCGGCGCCGAGGCCGCGGGAGCGCTCGAAGCCTGGGCGCAGTCGGCGCAGAGCCCGCTCAGGTACAGGGCGTGGCGCTCTATCCGCAGGCCGCGCTCCGCCTCCAGCTCGCCTACGAGCGCGCCTAAGCGGCAGGCGCCTATGTCCACGAAGCGATGGCACGAGCTGCAATGGAACCAATGCCGATGGCCGAGCCTTTCCGAGCAATAATACCGCTCGGTGCCGTGGGCGTCGCAATGCATCACGAAGGACTCGGCCAGGCCGGCGCCCTCCAGATAGGCCAAGCCGCGATAGATCGTAGCCTGATCGCAGGCCCCGTCGACCAAGGCGTACACGCCCGCGGCCGACAGGGGTTCGGCCGCCCCCTCGAGGATACGAAGGATCAAGGCGCGGGACTTGGTCATCGACCCGATCCCCGCTCGTCGGCGCGACGCTCGTCGACGCGACGCTCGTCGGCGCGGCGCGCGGCGACGCGGCCCGCCCGCCGGGCCAGGGCCTTAAGGCCCCGCACGGCGGCGACGCCCAGGAAGGCCGCCCCGGCTATCGAGACCACCAGGGCTCCGGTCGGCAGGTCCAGCTCCCAACTGAGCGCGAGCCCGGCGAACGAGAACAGCCAGGAAAGCAGGGTCGCGCCCACCATCATGCCGGCCAGGTTCCTGGCGGCGTAGCCGGCCGTGCCCGCCGGCAGGGTGAGCATGGCTATGACCATGACGATGCCCACGAAAGTCTGCAGGAGCACGACGGCAACGGCGGTGACCGTTAAAATCGCCAAGAAGACGGCCTGTACCGGCACGCCGCGGGTCGCGGCGAACTCCTCGTCGAAGGCGGAAGCCTCGATTTGGGGATAGAAGGCCAGGACGAGCGCTATGGCGACGAGGTCGAGTATCGCCAGGAGCAGGAGCTCGCGGCCGCCGACGAGCAGGATGTTGCCGAACATATAGCTCATGGGGTCGGCGTAGCCGGGCGTCTTGGCGATGAACAACACGCCCAGGCTCATGCCTATCGCCCAGATGGCGTTGATGACCGTATCCTCGCGCTGCTTGGCCTTGAGCGACACGACGCCGATGAGCGCCGCCGCCGCGACCGCGAAGATCAGGGCCCCGACTATGGGAGGCAGGCCCGGCACGATGCCCCGGACGGAGAGGAAGAGCGCCATGCCGATGCCGCCGAGCACCGCGTGGGAGATGGCGCCGGCCAGCCCGGCTATGCGCTTGACGGTCACCACCGAGCCCAAGATGCCGAACAGTACGGATGAGAGGAAGCCGGCCAAGGCCGCGTTGCGCACGAAGGGCATGGAAGGGTCGGCCAAGGCCGAAAGGAAGCCGCTCATCGGGCGGCCTCGTGCCCGCCGCAGCAGGAATCGGGCGCCAGGGCCACGTCGTGCAGGACGCGTAGCGCGCCGCCGGCGAAGCGCTCGCCGGGCGCCTCGTTCGTGGGCGCGGCGGCGTGGCGGACTACGCCGCGGCCGGCCCCCGAGCGCTCCCCGACGCAGAGCACCGCGTCCGCCAGGGCCGAGACGTAGCCGGTATCGTGCGTCACGACCATCACGGTCGCCTTGCCCTTGATATCGCCCAAGGCGCCGTAGAGCCGGCGCTCGCTCTCCGCGTCCATGTTGGCCGTAGGTTCGTCCAGGATCAGGAAGCGCGGCTCGGCCGCCAGGGCGCGGGCCACGAGGACGCGCCGCCGCTGGCCGCCGGAAAGGGCGTTATACGGCCTGCGCCTGAGCTCCTGCACGCCGGCCAGCTCCAAGGCCCGGGACACGGCCCCGGCGTCCGCCGCCTTGTAGCGCCCCCAGGCGCCGCGGAGGCGTCCCATGCGGACCACCTCCTCTACGGATATGGGAAAGGCCGGGTCGTAGCCGGCGTGCTGCGGCACATAGCCGACCGAGGCGCGGGCGGCGTAGGGGCTTTGGCCCAAGACCAGGACCCGACCCGAGGCCGCCTCGGCCAAGCCCAGGATGAGCCGCAGTATGGTGGTCTTGCCGGCCCCGTTCGGGCCGACGAGCACGGCGAACTCCCCCTCGTGCACGTGGAAACAGGCGTCATGCAGGACCGGCACGTCGCGATAGGAGAAGGCGACGCGGTCGAAGGATACCGCCAGGGCCCGGGGCTCGGGTTTAAGCGCGGAGCCGCCGATCGCGGCGGAGCTCGTGGATTTCATCGCCGGCATAGTACGCCCTTTCGGCTCGCGACGGCAAGCGTAGACCGGCCGCCGCGACGCCCGTTTAGGAACGCGTTTATCGAGCGGCCTTGCGCAAGGCTTCGGCCATGCGCCTAAGGTTATCCGACCAGTCGGCCGCCAAGGGATCGATCTGAAGCACTTCGCCGCCTATGGCCTGCGCCACGCTCCTGGCCGCGTTGGCCGGGAACTGGGCCTGTACGAAGATGACCTTGGCCCCGTCCTCCTTGGCCTCGTCTATGAGCTCGGCCAGCGCCTTCTGGGTCGGCTCCTTGCCGCCGGTCTCCACGGCCTCTTGGACGATGCCGAACTCGTCCAGGAAGTAGCCGAAGGCCGGGTGGAAGACGAAGACCGGCTTGTCGCGGAGCGGCGCCAAGTCGCGCGCCAAATCGTTAAAGATGCGATCGATATCCGCGGAGAAGGCCTCATAGTTCTGCCTATAGCGGGCCGCGTTCGCCGGGTACAGGCCTACCAGGGCGTCGCGTATGGCGCGGGCCTGGGCTTTTACGCTGTCGCGGCCGAGCCAGATGTGCGGGTCCCGACCTTCGTACTCTTCATGCTCATCGTCGCCGTCGGCCTCATGATCCTCGTCATGATCCTCGTCCTCGTCATCATGGCTATGCGCCTCTAGCGAACGGAAGTTCACCTCGACCGTCGTATCGACGATGGTCAGCTTCGGATAGAGCCCGGCGATCTTAGGCTCCAGGGCATGTTCGAACTCTACCCCCACGGTGAACCAAGCCGAAGCCCGGGCCAGGTCGGCCAACTGGCGCGGCGTAGGCTCGTAGGAGTGGGGGCTCTGGCCGGCGCCCACGATCACGAGCGGGCGCACCGTCCCGCCGGCGATGCGCTCCACGAAATACGACTGCGGCAATATGCTGACCGCCACGACGGGCAGCTCGGACGCCTGTTCGCGCGATCCGGCGGCCGGCAGCTGGGCTAGGACGAGCAGTACGAGTGACAGCAGGATGGCGCTGCGTCGAATCAACATAGGTCTCTCCTTGGCGTTCCGGTTCTGGTCTCATCCGCGTTATTGCGAATTATTTGCAATAATAGCGACGAAGAACCATATCGGCAAGCTTTTTTGCCATCGATTTGCAAATTAACCGCCGCCCGATTGATAACGCCGCAGGCCGCGCTGCCAAAGGCGGTAGATGCCGTAGCAAAAGGGGATGGCAAGGAGGGGGCCGGCCGCGCCGAGCCAGAGCGGCCAGCCGGGAAAGGCGGGCCGGCCGAGCGCGAAGCAGGCCGGCAGGTACATGGCCCCGCCCACCGGCACCAGGGCTACGAACAGCGTGCGCAGCCACGCGCGATAGGCGCTCATGGGATAGGCGGCCGCCTGCCTGCCGCCGTAGGAGAAGGCGTTCATGGCCTCGGTACTCTCGGTCGTCCAGAAGGTCATGGCTCCCTGCGCCATGAAGACGCAGAAGAATACGGCGAAGCCGGCCAGCCAGCCGGCCGCCAGCGCGAGGAGCGGGAGCGGGGCGTACCAAGCCGTGCCGCCGCGCGCCAGCGCGGCGGCGCCGCCTATAAAGACGGCCAGGCCCTGGAGCAGTCGGCCCGCCCGCCTGAGCGTCAGCTCGCGCCCGATAAGCTGAACGAAGGGCGAGACGGGCCGCGCCAGGAGCCGATCGAAGTCGCCGCTCTTAACGAGCGAGCCCATGGTATCGAAGCCGTAGGCCAGGCCGTCGGCGCAGGAGAAGGCCAGGTCGACGTAGCCGTAGAGGAAGGCCAGCTCGGCCAGGCCCCAGTCGCGGAAGGACCCGAAGCGCTCGAACAAAAGGTAGATGCCGGCGAACTCGATGGCCGTAATGGTAAACTGGCCCAAGGCCTGGAGCGCCAACGCGGCCTTATAGCGCAGCTGTGAGCGTATAGACAGCTTAAGCATACCCAGGCAAATTCGCAGCTCGCCCACGCTCAACCCCCCGCCACCGCGTCGCGGCCGGCGCGGGATCGGACATAGGCCGCGCCCGCCGCGAAAAGCACGACGACCCAGGCCATCTGGCCGGCCCAGGCGGCCGGCAGCTCCCGGACCGGCGTCTCCCCCAGCCAGAACCTGAACGGCAGGTCGGCCAGGCCCCGATAGGGCAGGTAGCGGCTGAGCGTCTCTACGGGCCCCGATAAGAGGGGCAAGGGTATGATAAGGCCGGAGAAGAACGACGAGAGGGCCGCCGCGACCGCGCTCGCGCCGGCGGCGCTGATCTGCTTAAATTGGAAACAGCTTACCCCGGCCGCCAAGGCCGCGGAGCTCAGGGCGGCCGGCAGGAGCATCGCCGCGAAGGCCAGGAAGGCCGGCCAGCCGGCCGGGGGGCGCAGCGCTAAGTCGCCCAGGCCCAGCAGGGGCAGGCCGACGCCCGCGAAGGCGAGCAGGGCGCCTAGGCGCATGACCAGGGCGACGCATTTCCACGCCAGGGTCCGCACGAACCACAGGCCGTAAAGGCTCGTCGGCCGCAATAGATCGCGCGCTATCTCGCCGCTGCGCATGAGGTCGCGTAGCTCCGGGTCGGGGCCCCAGACTTGCAGGGCCAGGAAGGCCTGCCCGAGCCACGCATAGCTGACGGCCTGGGCGAGGTCGATACGCGCGCCGGCTTGCCCGGCGCCGCCGGCTTGCCCGGCGCCGACGGCTTGGCCGGCGCCGACGGCTTGCCCGGCGCCGTACCACGATTCCAGAACCATGACCAGGATGAAGCCGAAGAAGACCTGGGTAAAGATCCCGGCCAAAGCCGCCGCGCGGTAACGGAACACCGTGCGGGCGCGGCCGCGGAAGGCCGCCAGGTAGGCGCTCATACGCCGTGCCTCTTATACAAGGCGGCTATGAGCTCCTCGGCGGGCTGGCCCTCGATAGAAAGATCGGCCGCCCGATAGGCCGACGCGACGTAGGCTATGGCCTTCGCGGCCTCGATGCGCGCCGGATCGAAGGAGAACTCCAAGCGCATAGGGCTCCGCGCCACGAGCTCGAGCCCCGCGGGCGCCTCGGCCCCCGCCGCCGAGGGCGCGCCGGAGCGGCCCTCGCCGCCGGTCGACCGGCTATCGCTCCCGTCGCGCAGCGGTTCGACCAGGTCGACGACCAGGCGCTTACGGCTACCCGCCTCGCGCCGTAGGCCCGCCATGGTGCCGTCGAACAGCGCCCGGCCCTTGCCGATCAGGAGCACCCGGTCGGCCAGGGCGTCGATATCGTCCATATCATGGGTGGTAAGGATCACGGTAAGGCCGCGCTCCGCGTTCAGCCGGCGCACGAAGCCGCGCAGGGCCAGCTTAGACGGGGCGTCCAGGCCTATCGTCGGCTCGTCTAGGAACAGGAGCTCCGGCTCGTGCACCAAGGCGGCGGCCAGCTCGCAGCGCATGCGCTGGCCCAATGACAGCTGCCGCACCGGCGTCTCCAAGAAAGAGCCCAGCTCAAGCTCGGCCACGAGGAGCGCTATCGTCGCGTCGCGGCGGGCGCGGGGCACGCCGTACATGTCGCCGAGCAGCGCCAGCGAGTCGGAGACCGGCAGGTCCCACCACAGCTGGCTACGCTGGCCGAAGACCACGCCCAGGCGCTTCACGTGCGCCTTGCGCTCCTTCCAGGGGACGCGCCCGCCCACCAGGCAGGAGCCGCCGTCCGGCCAGAGTATGCCCGACAGAATCTTAACGGTGGTGCTCTTACCGGCGCCGTTGGGGCCGATAAAGCCCGTAACGCTGCCGCGCGGCACGGAGAACGAAAGCCCGTCTAAGGCCGAGACCTCCTCGCGCCGGCGGCGGAGCGTCCCGGCTACGCGCTTATAGACGGTATAGCGTTTTACGAGTCCTTCTACTTCTATCATAGGAGGCAAGGAGGCTATACCCTAGCCCGCCGCCGGTCAAGCGACGGTTCGCTTACAAGCGAACTTGCAGCTGGCGGAACAGCGCGCGTAGGTCCTTGGGGAGCGGCGCTTCAAGGCTCATAGGCTCGCCGCTACCCGGCCGCGGCAGCTCCAAGCCCAGGGCGTGCAGGGCCGTGCGGCCGATAAGCGGTCGCTCGCCGTAGGGGTCGCCCTTCCACTTGCGCTTTACCTTAGAAAGGTAGATAGGCTCGCCGTCGCCGTAGAGCGGGTCGCAGGCCACGGGGTAGCCCAAGGCGGCCAGGTGTACGCGGATTTGGTGGGTGCGGCCGGTGCGCGGCCGGGCCTCCAGGGCCGAGAGGGGGCCGAAGCTATGGATGAGCGTGAACTCGGTGGCCGAGGGCTTCCCGGAGCCGTCGATGATCGTGCGGTGCAGGCGGTCGCCGTCCGGCGTAAGCGGCAGCTCGCAGACGGTCTCGGTCCAGCTCGGGCGGCCCTTGACCGCCGTCACGTAGCGCTTCTTGACCTGGCCGCCCTCGAAGGCGAGCGAAAGCTCGCGGTGGGCCTCCTCGTCGCGGGCGAACACCAGCACGCCGGAGGTATCCTTATCCAAGCGGTGCACGGGCCAGAGCCGGCCCAGGCGCTCCTCAAGGAGGCGGCTGGCGACGGGCGCGTCGGGATCGTAGCGGTCGGGGGACGAAAGCAGGCCGGAAGGCTTATTCACGGCCACGAGGCGCTCGTCCTCGTAGATAATATCGACGTCGTAGTTCATCCCCCCCACTATAGCCCGGAAAGCCGCCGCCGCGCTAGGCGCCGCGACGAAGCCGGCGGACGGAGCGGCGCCGCGGGAAACCGGCCTAATCCGGGCATAGCGGGCCAAACGGGCCGGATAAGGACCGAATAGCGGGGCAAAACGCTCGAATCGACCCGTAAAGCACTTGCCGCCTAGGGGGGCTTTTTAGTATTTTCCTATCCGCGAGCCGCTCCTGGCCCGCCGGATCGTTCCGATCCGCACAACCGTATTAGCATACAAGCCCGCGTCCCCAAGGCCGAAGCGGCTAGGGTCACCGTGTTACGGACATGGCAGGGCGGAAGAAACCTACAAGGAAGAGGGAGATACGAGTATGGCCAAGCAGTTGCTTTTCAGCGAGGACGCCCGGAGGAGGCTCCTGTCCGGCGTCGAGCAGATTTCCCGCGCCGTCAAGGTTACTCTCGGTCCCAAGGGGCGGAACGTGCTCCTTGACAAGAAGTTCGGCGCGCCGACCGTCACCAAGGACGGCGTCTCCGTCGCCAAGGAAGTCGAGCTCGAGGACGCCTACGAGAACATGGGCGCCCAGCTCCTCAAGGAAGTCGCGACCAAGACCAACGACATCGCCGGCGACGGCACCACCACCGCCACCGTCCTGGCCTACTCCATGGTCAAGGAAGGCCTCAAGGCCGTGGCCGCGGGCATCGACCCCATGGCCATCAAGCGCGGCATGGACAAGGCCGTAGCCCTGGCCATCGACGAGATCAAGAAGAACTCCAAGGACATCAAGGAGAAGGACGAGATCGCCCACGTGGCCGCCGTGTCCGCCAACAACGACATGGAGATCGGCGAGCAGATCGCCGACGCCATGGAGAAGGTCGGCAAGGACGGCGTCATCACCGTGGAGGAGTCCAAGACCATGGACACCACCATCGACTTCGTCGAGGGCATGCAGTTCGACCGCGGCTACCTGTCCCCCTACTTCGTGACCAACCGCGACACCATGACCAGCGTGTTCGAGAACCCCTACATCCTGATCCACGACAAGAAGATCTCCACCATGAAGGACCTCCTGCCCATCCTGGAGAAGATCGCCCAGACCGGCAAGCCGCTCGTCATCATCGCCGAGGACGTGGACGGCGAGGCCCTGGCCACCCTGGTCGTGAACCACCTGCGCGGCACCATCAACGTCTGCGCCGTAAAGGCCCCCGGCTTCGGCGACCGCCGCAAGGCCATGCTCGAGGACATCGCCATCCTGACCGGCGGCGAAGTCGTGTCCGAGGAGCTGGGCATGAAGCTCGAGAACACCGAGATGAGCCAGCTCGGCCAGGCCAAGACCGTCAAGATCGACAAGGATAACACCACGATCATCAACGGCGCCGGCAAGCAGAAGGCCATCGACGAGCGCAAGGCCCAGATCAAGGCCCAGATCGAAGAGACCACCAGCGACTACGACCGCGAGAAGCTCCAGGAGCGCCTGGCCAAGCTCGCCGGCGGCGTGGCCGTGATCAACGTTGGCGCCGCCACCGAGGTCGAGATGAAGGAGAAGAAGCACCGCGTCGAGGACGCCCTCTCCGCCACCCGCGCGGCCATCGAGGAAGGCATCGTCCCCGGCGGCGGCCTGGCCCTCATCCAGGCTTCCAACGCCCTGGACAAGGCCGACATGGCTAAGTTCAGCGACGACGAGAAGGTGGGCTTCAGGACCGTCAGGCGCGCCCTGGAGGAGCCGATCCGCCAGATCGCCGAGAACGCCGGCATCGACGGCGCCGTCGTGGCCGACCGCGCCAAGGGCGAGAAGAAGGGCATCGGCTTCGACGCCGCCAAGATGGAGTGGGTCGACATGGTCAAGTCCGGCATCATCGACCCGGCCAAGGTCACCCGCTCGGCCCTGCAGAACGCCGCCAGCGTGGCGTCCCTGCTCCTGACCACCGAGTGCGCCATCACCGACATCCCCGAGCCCAAGTCCGCTGCCCCCGCCGGCGGCGGCATGGGCGGAATGGGTGGTATGGGCGGGATGGATTACTAAGCCGCTCAAGGCATCTGATAGAAACTAGAAAAGCGCCCGCAAGGGCGCTTTTCTAGTTTAACCGCACGAAGCGACCAGCCCCATTCCGCCCATGCCGCCGCCTTAAATCAAGGCTCGCGCGCCCCATTTAACCGGATCGTTCACGACCAAAGGCTCTTTACCTTAGCCGCATCCGGCGGTTTGAGACCGGCCCCTGTAGGCAGATCCCGAGGCGGAATCTGTCAAGATAGTTTACGCCAGGTTTCATAGTTAAGCCGCCGGATTGAG
>ERZ1066115.161-NODE-161-length-23162-cov-15.319081_pt1 | contig 23162 bp, 19 predicted proteins | sample MGYA00382762_ERZ1066115 | MGnify/ENA primary metagenome ERZ1066115 (study PRJEB33369, sample SAMEA5778345) | biofilm metagenome | biome: Industrial cooling water; feature: Water cooling tower basin; material: Biofilm | place: United Arab Emirates | collected... | reverse complement strand
CGGACGAACTCGGCGTCGACGCGCTCGGCGCATGCCAGCCAGAAGGCGCCGCCGCCGCCGCCGCCGGAGAGCTTTCCGCCCAAGGCCCCGGCGGCCTTCCCGGCGGCCAGCATGCGCTCTAATTCGGGCGTCCCGAGCCCTAAGGATAGCAGCAGGCTTGAGGCTCGGTTCGCCAGCGTGCCGAGCGCGGGCGCGCCGCGACCCTCGGCGAAGAGCGCCCCGGCCTCGCCGGCTATGGCGCCGAGCTCCGCGATGGTTCGGCCGACCGCCTCGTCCCCGCGCGCCATGGCCCGGCCTATCGCGGCGACGTTCGCCGCGCAGCTGGAGTTGCGCGGGACCGCCCCGTAAACGACGAAGGCGCCCAGCGCCGGGAGCTCCTGGGCGCCCGGCGGGAAGGTTTGGCCCGGGACGATGAGGCGCCGCCCGCCGAGCAAGGCCAGGCCCGTATCGACGCCCGACGGCCTGCCGTGGAAGAGCCGCTCGGCGCGATGGGCGGCCTTCCATAAAGCGGCGAGCGGGACGGCCGCCGAGCCGGCCGCCGCGGCCGCTGCGGAGCGGGCCAGGGCGGCGCAGAGCGCGCCGGACGAGCCGAAACCCGAGCCGGGCACGATGTCGCCTCGTGCGTTGAGCGCGCCGGAGGCCGGCGGCAACGCGTAGCCCAGCGCTAGGAGTTCGGCATGAGCCTCCTTGAACGCGGCCTGGACCATGGGCGCGTAGTCCATGGGAGCCTCGGCCCTCAGTTCAGCTTCGCCCGGCTCCCAAGAAACCTCGATCAGGCCGGGTATGCCCATGCCCAGGGCCGGGTAGCCGTGCACTACGGCGTGCTCCCCGAAGAGGAGGAGCTTGGCTCCGCCCGTCCCTACGAAAGCCATAGGGGACCCTCCGCCGGCTTAAGTTCGCGTAAGCCGAGCTTTAGTCCGGCGTCGACGAAACGGTCGGCGGCGCGGGCGTCCCCGCCCTTGCCGCCGTCGAAGAATGCCATCCCGAGCTCGTCGCCGGCGCCCGAGGCCTTGGCGACGGCGGACGCTAGGCCGAGGGGCGGCTCAAGCTCGGCCGGCACGCCGATGGCCGAGCCGAGCGCGGATCCCAAATTCCGGGCGACCCTTAGGCGCTCGCCGAACTCCCTTGAATCCGCCGCGTCGGCCAGGGCGGCGACCGCCTCGTCGCCCGCCTGAAGCATGGCCGACGCGCCGGCGTCGCCGCGCCCGAGCCAGGCGGCGAAACGCTTCGCCGCGTCGGGGCTGGCGACCGGCGCCGGCCCCGGGAAGAGGAAGGCCGGCGGGAGCCTCGGCTCCGGGAGGGGCCGCCAGGCCGGGCGGGCGCCGCCTATGAAGAGGCCAAGTCCGCCGTGGGCCGAGGCGTACACGTCGTAGCCCGAGCCGCGTCCGCCCTGGGCGGCGCGATGGCCGAGCAAAGCGGCCTCCAGGGCGAAATCCCGGAGCGCCTCGCCTTCGAGACCCGCCGCCCGGCCTAGGATCAGCGATAGGGCGACCGCCGAGGCGGCGCTGGAGCCGTAGCCGGCCTTGCGGCCGCCGGGGCCGAAGAAGGCGCTTGAGTCGAGCTCGACGGCCAAGGGGCGCGGCTTAAGGCCGCCCGCGCGCCACAGGCGCTCTGCCTGGGCGAACACGGCCGCCGCCACGGGCAGGCTCGCCGGCCGCGCGGCAGGGCTTGCCGCGGCGTCGCCGTTAGCGGCGTCGCCGGCGGGCGGCGGGAACCAGGATCGCGCCTCGGCGCCCATGATGGCCCGGACCGACCATCGTTCGGCCGGATCGGCGCTCGCCCGGACCCGCGGTTCCACGGCGCAGGCCAGGCCCAGGCCCCCCTCGCGGAGCACGAGGTACTCGCCGGCTATGAGCAGGTTCCCCGCGACGCTGAGCCTCACGCGAGCTCCTGCAAGTCCGGGTCGGGCCCGGGCCGGGTCTCGATGAAGCCCAGCGACGGTTCGGCCTCGGCGAGGGCCGAGCGCACGGCGGCGAGCTCGGACTCCAGGCAGAGCACCTTCACCTGCGGACCGGCGTCCATCGTCTCCCAGGCGCCGATGCCCCGGGCGCGGAGCGCGGCGCAGGCCCGGATGCAGGCCAACGAGGCGGGCAGCCAATAGAGGGCGGGAGGATCGGCCGCCATGGCCGAGGCGTGCATGCGTAGGTACGACAGGCGCATGAGCTCGCCCAGCTTCTGCAGGTCCTTGGCGGCCAGAGCGAAGAGGGCTTCGTCGGCCAAGATCTTGGCGTCGTCGACCCAGGCGCGGTAATAGGGCGAGCTCCGGCGCGTGCGCTCCATGGCGCCGCGCGACGAATCTTCCTTGGGGGCGCGGCTCGTGACGGCCACGAGCACGCGGAGCTCCGGCCAGTACTCGGGGCCGTAGAGCCGCTCGGCGCGGCGCGCGCCGGCCGGCAGGACGGTAAAGCCGCCGTACACGGCCCGCGCCGCCGAGGCGGAGCCCAGGCGCGCCGCCTCGGAAGCCAGCGCGGCGGTCTCCGGGCCGGGGCTCAGGCCGGCTAGGCGCGCGGCGGCCAGGGCCAGGGCCGCGAAGCCCGATGACGAGCTGGCGAGGCCGGCCGAGGAGGGGAAGGAGTTATGGCTATCCGCGTAAAACCGTATGTCGGTTTTATAAATCCGCCTGGCCTCGTCGAAGAAGGCTTGGAACCGGGCCGACGGCTGTCCTTCGCCGCCGAGCAGGACTTGATCGGCGGCCTCGGCCCCGCGGCCGGCCGGGCGCGCCGTCGTGGTCGTATCGAGCCCGGCCAGGGTCAGGGCGACGCTGGTCGTGGCCGGTAGGTTGTGCGGCCCCTCGACCTTGCCCCAGTACTTGACCAGGGCCAGGCTCGGCGAGGTCCGGACGCGGACGGCGTTCACGATCCGGCCCCGGCCCGCAGGGAGGCCACGGCGGCCTCGGCGGCCGCCAGGGTATAGGCGCCGCCCGCGGCGACGATATCGGCGGCGCGCCTGGCGTCATCGCCCCGCGCGCCGGCCTTATAGGCCAGGCGGGCGGCGTGCAGGCGCATATGTCCCTTCTGTATGCCGCCGGTGACCAAGGCCAGCACGGCGGCGAAGTTTTGGGCCAGGCCTAGGGCCGCCGCTATCCGGGCCAGCCTCCGCGAATCGGGGTCGCCCAGGAGGCGCAGGGCCGCCTTGCCGGCGGGGTGCAGGTCGACCGAGCCGCCCACCGCCCCCAGGGCCAAGGGTAGCTCGATAGCGCCGCGGAGCGACCCGTCCGCGATTTCGTAGCGCGAGAGCGAGCGCAGGCGTCCGCTCCGCGCGGCCCAGGCGTGGGCCGCCGCCTCGACGGCCCGCGTGTCGTTGAGCGTCGCCTGGGCGAGCGAAGCGACGCCGTTCATGATGCCCTTATTGTGGGTCACCGCCCTGGCCGGGTCCTCGTCGGCCAAGCGCCAGGCCAGGACGACGCGCCGCGCCGCTTCGTCGGCCGAAAAGCCGCGCGCGAACGGCGCAAGGGCGGCCAGGGGCAGCTCGAAGCGGGCGCGGGCCAGCCGGCGCGGCGAGGCGTTCGATAGGATGCACATGAGCGCCTTGCCGCCCGAGAGCTCCTCGGCCTGGGATTTCACCGTCTCGGCGGCCGTATTCAGGATGTTCGCTCCCATGGCGTCGCGTACGTCGACGCTGAGCTCTAAGGCGACGAGGCCGGTCTCCGGCAGGCGGTAGACCCGCCGCCCCCGGTAGCCGCCGCCGCGCCGTTCCAGGGAGCCTTGGATCGCGCCTAGGGCCGCGCGTATGCGGGCCTCGGCCCCTTCCGAGGCGAGCCTGGCCTCGCCTTCCGCGGAGACGCCCTCCAGGTAGACGTACGATTCCATGAGCGGCTCGTCGGCCTCGGTCACGAAGCCGCCGCCCTCGGCGACGATGCGCGCCGCGTAGCCGGCGGCCGCGATCACCGACGGCTCCTCGACCGCCAGGGGCAGGTCGTAGCGGCGCCCGTCTATCAGGAAGCCCTGGGCTATGCCCAGGGGGAGGGTCAAGGCGCCGACCGCGCTCTCCACGAGGAGGTCCGAAAGCTCCAGGGCCTCCGATCCGGCGTTCCCGGCCGCGGCGGCCTCGGTTCCGTCGAAGTAGAGCCGCTCCCAGAGGGCTTTGCGCTCGGCCGGCGCCAGCTTCCTGAGTCCTGCCGGTAGGGCGGGGCCGCTCACGATCGACGCTCCAAGCTGTAGGCGACGAGCTCGCGCCAGGCCGCGGCCGCCGCAGGCGTCGTCGCGCCTAACAAGTCGGCGAGGCCGTCCACGGCCCGCCGGGCGTAGCCTTCCATCTCGGCGCGGAGCTCCGCCCGTACGCCGTAGCGCGCGAGCGCGTCCTGGACGTAGCTCAGCTCGGCCGCGCCGGCCATACGGTTCCCGTAGATCCCGGAGAGGCGCTCGCGGTCCGCGGCCTCGGCTTTGGCCATGAGCCGTAGCCTGAACGGCGTCTTCTTGTCCTCGCGCAGGTCGGCCCCGACGGGCTTGCCGAGCTCGGCCTCGTCGGCGAACAGCCCGAGCTCGTCGTCCTTCAGTTGGAAGAGCACGCCGAGCTCCTCGCCGGCGGCTTCGAGCGTCGCGCGGGTATCGCCGGACGCCCCGGCTATGGCCGCGCCGAGGGCCAAGGCAAGGCTAAAGGTATAGCGGCCGGTCTTGTAGCGGTAGAGGCGTATGACGTCCGCTTCGTTCGGCTCGGCGGGGGCGTCGCGGAAGGGGTTGGCCGCGCCGGGCCGCAGCGCGCCGTTGGCCACGTCCTGCATCTGCGCGACGCCCACGAGGCAGAGCTCGGCCGCGGCTATGCGCGAGGCTGAAAGCGCGCGCTCCGCGGGTATCGGCAGCTCCGCCAGGAGCTCGAAGGCCAGGAAGTACGCCAGGTCGCCCGAGCAGATGCCGAGCGCCTCGCCGTAGTGCGGCGGGTCTTCGTAGCCGCCCGCGCGCAGGGCCTCCTCGTAGCCGACGTGCAGGGTGGGAAAGCCGCGTCGCACGCGGTCGCGATCCATGATATCGTCATGGACGAGCAAGCCCGACTGGAAGAGCTCCATGGCGGCGCCGGCCCGGTCGAGCGCGGCCTCGTCGTCGTCCCGCGGCGCGCGGCCCGCGGCCAACTCGTAGCCGAGCCTAACGAGGCAGCCGCGTATCATCTTGCCGCGCGAGCTGAACTCGGCCAGGCGGCGAGCGGCGTCGGCCCCGAGGCCGGGCGAGACCCGGTCATAGCGCGCGGAGCTCCCGGACAGCGCCTTTTCAACGGCCGCGGCGACCCTGCCTTTGGCCGCCGTGAAGTACTCAAGCATGCGTCGCTCCTTACTATCTTGTAATGGTACTCAATCGGGGCCCGCGGGGGAAGCGGCGTCGGAGCGCCGTCGAGCCCGGCGGGCCGGTACTCCTACAGCCCCAACGCCCAACCGGCCCTGAGGAGCCCGAAGAAGGCCGCCTGGATGATCACGTACGCGCCGGCCAGGGCGCCGGCGGAGCCGGAAGGGCCGCCGCCGGTCGCCGGCCGCCTTACCGCCTTGCGGTAAAGGTAGGACGAGACCAAGGCGATGGCGAACCAGGCCGCGTAGTTCTGGAGCGGAATGTCGCCGCCGGCCCAGGTCCAGTAGTCGAGGCGTATGGCGACGGGCTCCATGACCCAGTCGAAACCCGTGGCTATGAGGCCCGTCAGGACGGCGACGAGGAGATCCGAGCGCAGGAGCCGCCCGGCCATGCGCGCCGCGCCGTAGACCACGAGCACCCAGTTGAAGGCGATGACCAGGGGGACGCCGAAGGCCGAGAGCCCTAAGGTCGGGCCGTAGACGTACTGGCCGAAGACCAGGCCGGTCGCCACGCCGAGGGCCTCCAGGAAGAAGGTCAGGCCGTAGGTGACGGCCGCCCAGAGCCCGAAGCGCAGCCCTCCCGAGCCCAGGCTGGGCAGGAGCACGACGAAGCCGCAGGCCAGGAGGAACCAGGGGGTCAGGGCGAGCATGTAGGGCAGGGTCGGCCCATAGAGATGCGCGCCGGTCCCGACGGCGAATAGTATGCATAGGAGGCCGACGACGAGCCGGGCGTAGCCCAGCTCGTCCGCCCGGCGCCGGGCTAGCGCCAAGAGGCCGCCCTTCTTGATCTTAATCGTTCCCATATTTCCTCGCTAGCTCGGCGGCCAGGCCGCCCGAAAGCAGGGCCAGGGGCATGCCGCCGCCGGGGTGGGCGCTGCCGCCGCAGAAATAGAGCCCCCGTATGCGGCGGGAGCGGTTAGGGTGCCTAAAGAAGGCCGAGAGCCTGTCGTTGGACGCGATGCCGTAGAGGCTGCCGTAGGTGCTGCCGGTGTCGCGCTCGATATCGGCGGGCGTCGTTATCCGCTCGACCTCGATGAGCGCCTCGACGTCGCGGCCGAGCTCCCGCGAGAGGCGCTCGAGGACGCGGCGCCGGACTTCGGCGGCGATCGGCGCCCAATCTTGGCCGGCGTTGCGCGGCGCGTTCACGAGCACGAACCAGTTCTCGCGGCCCGGGGGCGCGTCGCCGGGCGTCGTCTTGCTCGTTATGTTTATATAAATCGTAAGCTCGGGCCCCGGCCAGGCCCCGGCGGCGGAGCCCCGAGCCGGCGGCGGCTCCGCGAAGAGGGCCTGGAACTCGGCGCGATAGTCGCCGCTAAAGAAGATGTTATTGCTCGATAGCTCGGGGAAGGCGGCCTTGATCCCCCAGAGGAAGACGAGGCCCGACGACGAGGGCTCAAGGCTTTCGTAGCGGCGGGCCTCCGGCGCGTCCGGGGCGCCTAGGAGGCGGCGGTAGGTGGACAGGACGTCGGCGTCGCTCACGACGATATCGTAGGGGAGCTCCCGGCCGCCGACGCGGACGCCCGTCGCCCTAGCCGGCCGGCCGGCTTCGAAGCGGCCGCCGGCCGCGGGTCCCGGCGTCCGCATAGGGCCCTCGCGGCCTCGCGCGCCGCGCGGCTCGGTCAGTATGGCCTCGACCTCGGAATCCAGGCGGATCCGCGCCCCCGCGTCGCGCGCCGCGCCCTCCAGGGCCGTCGCTACGCTCCGTATGCCGCCCTCGACGGCCCAGCCGCCCCATTGGTACTCTACCTGCGGCACGATGCGCATGGTCGCCGGGGTCTTGAAGGGGCTCGAGCCGTTGTAGGTGGCGTAGCGGTCGAAGAGCTGAACGACCCGGGGGTCTCTAAAGGCCGTCGCGTTCGCCTCGTGCAGGCTGCGGAAAGGGTCTATCCAGGGGAGCTTGGCTATGGACCGGAGGCCCCGCTTGGACAGGTAGGTCGAGGTTTCGTGCAGGCTCTTGGTCAGGAAGAGCTCGCCGGCTATGTCCCAGAGCCGCCCGCCGGAGCGTAGGTAGCGGCCGAGCTCGGCGCGGGTCGAGCCCGTCTTGGCCTCCAGCTCCGCGCCGAAGCGCGCCTCGTCGCCGTAGGCCGATAGGCGCGAGCCGTCCGGGTAGAAGTAATTGCAGATCGGCTCCAGGGCTATGGGCCGCAGGCGCTCCTCCATGCGCTCGCCTAAGCGCGCGAAGAAATCGCGAAAGACCCAGGGCATGGTGAACAGGGAAGGGCCGGTATCGAAGCGATAGCCGCCTAAGTCTAGGCTGGCGGCCTTGCCGCCGGCGTAGGGCAGGCGCTCGTACACGTCGACTTCATAGCCGTCCTTGGCCAGGAGGGCCGCCGCCGAGAGGCCGCCTATGCCGGCGCCTACGACGGCGACGCGGCGCCCGTCCGCGGAGACTTTAGGCATGAGGCGCTGCTTCCGTTTCGCCGCCCGTCGTCGTCTTCGTCGTCTTCGTCTTCGTCGGGCGGTAACGCGGCAGCCGCGCCTTGAGCTTGTCGTAGAGCGAAAAGGCCAGGAGCAGCATGGAGAGGCTGTAGAAGAAGTCCTCGAGCGGTATGGTACCCACCCGTATCCCGAGGTTCTTGGTATCGTCGTAGAGCACCACCGGCTTGCCGGTCAGGATGCCGTTCGAGATCAGGAAGGGGATGTAGGTGAGCGCCATGGCTATCCAGAAATTCCTCGACCTGAGGCTCTCCGGCGTAAGGAACTCGGCTAGCACGACGATGGCCGCCAGCTTTATGAAGATGACGCCCGTATAGGTCTTATACATGAAGAGGGCGCCGGCGAGGGCGAAGGCGGCCGCCAAGCCCAGGAACAGGGCGCGCGGCGCCTTGAAGGCGGCGTCCTTAAAATAGCCGCGCACGCAGGCTAGGATGAAGATGCAAGCGTATGGTACGCAGACGAAGAAAAGCCACTCGCCTATGGGTAGGTAGAGGAAGCGCCAATCCCCGGCGTAGGCCGAGTTGAACGACCAGACCCCCGACGCGGTCTTCCAGACGTCCCAGCCGCCGAAGACCGCCACAATCGCCGCGACGGCGCCGAAGACCGCCGGCCAATCCTTATAGAAGGCGACCCGCTTATCGAAGGACAGGGCCAGGGGGCCGGCTACGACGACGAGCACCAGGCCCAGGTAATAGTTCATGCCTATCCCCTTATCAGGTTCCAGAGGGCCCGGCGGACTATCCGGCCCTTGGTCGGCTTTACCTTGCGGCCGAAGACGGCGAAGGGATCGGTCGCGATGACCGAGCCGGTCCAGTCGTACATGTCGCCCGCGGTCTTAATTGCCGCCCGCGATCGCCTGCTTATAAAACGATAACCTATTTCGGCTTCCGCCTGCCAGGCCCGGTAGCGCTCCAGGTGGCCGCGCAGGAAGTCCCGCCAGGCCTCGGGCCGGGCGCGGGCGTCCGCCTCGTTCGGGATCCAGCCGTCGCCGAAGGCCGATCCGGCCGCGGGCAGGTAGCGGCGGCCGAGCTTGCGATCCTCGTCGACGTCGCGTATGAAGTTGATGACCTGCATGGCGCGCCCCAGGAGTCTGGCGTAGGGCTCGGCCTCCGCCGGAAGCCCCAGTATCCGGGCCATGAAGAGGCCTATCACCTCGGCCGAGCCGTACACGTAGACCAGGAGCTCGTCGTAATCGGCGTAGACCTTCTTCGTAAGGTCGGCCTCCATGGCCGAAAGGAAGGCCTCGGTCCAGGCCGGGTCGAAGCCGCGCCGGGCGGCCAACGCGACGTAATCGTCGATGACCGGGTCTCCCGACGGAGCTCCGCTAAGCGCCGCCCGGTAGGCCGCGGCGAAGGCCTTGAAGCCCGCGCCGTCTTGGGGCACGGCGTCCACGAAGTTATCGGCCACGCGGACGAAGCCGTAGAGGATCTCGACCTCGCGCATCACGTCCTTTCGGAAGAAGAGGCTCGAGTTGAAGTAGGTCGTGCTCCCGGCCTTGAAGACCGCGGTCTGGGCGCTTCCGCTCATGATCCCCGCCTAGTCTTCGGCGACGATGCCGGCGGCCAGCTCCGCCGCGATGAGCACCATGGGCACGCCGATGCCGGGGTGGGTGTACTGCCCGGCGTAGTACAGCCCGCGGACCTTCCTGCTCCGCAGGGCCGGGCGGAAGACCGCGGTCTGCCCCAGGGTGTGGGAGATGCCCAGCGAGGTGCCCTTCCAGGCGTGGTAATCGTTTAAATAGTCGCGTTGGCTAAAGATGCGCTTGACCGCGATATGGGGCCGGACGCTTTCGCCGCTCACCTTCTCTAGGTGCCGTATGGCCATGTCGGCGTAGGCCTCGCGCGTCGCGTCGTCGTCTTTAAGGCCCGCCGCCACCGGCACGAGCAGGAAGACGTTCTCGCCGCCCGGCGGGGCCATGCCCGGATCGGTCTTGCTGATGCACGAGACGTAGAAGCAGGGGTCCTGGGGCCAAGCGGGATTCTTGAAGATCGCGTCGAAGTGGCCGTCCCAATCCTCTTGGAAATAGAGATTGTGGTGCGTAAGGCTAGGCAGTGTCTTCGTCAAGCCTAGGTAGACGACGAAGAGCGTCGGCGCCACGACGCGACTCTCCCAATATTTTTTGGGGTAGCTACAGTAGCCGGCGTCGAGGAGCTCGGTCTCCACGTGGGCGTAGTCGGCGTTGGCCAGGACCGCGTCGGCGTCGAGCTCCAGGCGCTCGCCGGTCGGCCGCCCGTCCGGTCCGAGCCTGGCCGCGCTTACGCCGCGGGCCTTGCCGCCCTCGACGCGAATCTTATCCACCTCGGCCGAAAGCTCGAAGCGCACGCCGCGCGACTGGGCCAGGCGGCGTATCGCGTCGGCCACCGCCGCCAGGCCGCCCAGGGGGTAATAGACGCCCTGGCTCAGGTCGACGTGGGACATGATCGAATAGAGGCCCGGTGCGTCCTTGGGCGCGGTGCCCAGGAAGACCATGGCGTATTCCAGGATCTGCCTGGCCCGGCGGTCCTTGAACACGCGCGATATCTCGGCGTCTAAGTTGCCTAGGACCTTGAGCTTCAGGCCCTCGGTGATCATACGGCCGTTTAAGAAATCGAAGATCGAGCGATACTCGCGGTATAGGAATTCTTTGAGCGCTATGTCGTATTTATAGCCGGCGTCGGCCAGATAGCGCCGCAGCTTGGCGCCCGCGCCCGGTTCGAAGCTTTCGAAGAGCGCCTGGACGCTCTCCGGGTCGCTGACCACGTCCTTGTAGTCGCCAGGGCCGTAGAGCACCCGGTATGAAGGATCGAGGCGCTTCAGGCTATACCAATCCTCCCGCCTCTCGCCGAAGAGTTCGAAATAGCGCTCGAAGACCTCCGGCATCAGGTACCACGAGGGGCCCATGTCGAAGGTAAAGCCGTCTTTCTTCCATACCCGCGCGCGGCCGCCGGCCTGGTCGTTGCGCTCGAGTACCGTCACCTCGCGGCCGTCCTTGGCCAGGAGCGCGGCCGCGGCCATGCCGCCTATGCCGCCGCCCACTACCGCTACGCGGCGTTTTTCGTTAGGATGCATGGTGCTAGTATCGTTAGCCCGGCGGCGGGAAGCAAGAAAATGAACGCCGCTTCAATTACTTTTTTATTTAGTTTGCCTCCGCGATGCGGCGCTAGTACCTTATACAAACATTACTGAATTGGTATTGTTTGCGAGCGACGACGGGATGGCGCCCGCGGAAAGGGAGCGGTAGATGAAGGCCATGAAGGTGGGAATCGGCGATATCCGGGTCTACGTACCCAAGATGAAGATGGATTTAGAAGAGCTCATCGCCAAGCGGGTGTCGGACGACGCCTCCATAGAAAAGCATTTTAACCGGGCCAAGGCGGTGACCGGCCAGCGGGCCATACGCTTCCCCGCCCCCGGCGAGGACAGCGCGACCATGGCGGCCGAGGCGGCCTACGAACTCATGGCCGATAACTCGGGCAAGGCCCTGGCCAACCTACGCTTCATAGCCGCCGGCACCGAGACCGGCGTCGACCACTCCAAGCCCCTTGCCAGCTACGTGCAGGGCATGCTCCAGCGCTCGGGCCTCCCGGTGCCCTCCAGCCTCGCCACCTTCCAGGTGCAGCACGCCTGCGCCGGCGGCACCCTGAGCGTGCTTTCGGTGGCCGGCATGCTGGCGGCCTCCGGCCGCGACGAGACGGGCCTCGTGATGGCCTCGGACATCGCCCGCTACACCCTGAAGAGCACCGCCGAGATTACCCAAGGCGCCGGCGCCGCGGCCATCCTCGTCGAGGCTAACCCCCGGCTCCTGGAGATGGACGTGGGGGCCGTCGGCTTCTGCGCCCGCGACGTGGACGATTTCTTCCGGCCCTTAGGCTCCGTCACCGCCAAGGTCAAGGGCTCGTATTCCATGGACTGCTACAACCAGAGCCTGGACGAGGCCTTCCAGGACCACGCCGCGCGCATAGGCGCGGATCCGGCGGCCCTCTTGGCGGACGCCGACTTCGTCGTCCTGCACACCCCGTTCCGCAACATGCCCGAGATGGCCATGAAGAAGCTCCTGGCGACCCATCTGGGCCTCGACGAGCACCAGGCCATAGCCTGGCTGGAGGAGCGCGGCTTCTACAAGGGCGTCGACCCCATCGCCGATATCGGCAACGGCTATTCGTCCAGCCTCTACATCTTCCTAGCCTTCCTACTTAAGGACCGCTATCGCAAGCTGGGCGACGAGATCGTGGGCAAGAAGATCATGATCGCCTCCTACGGCTCGGGCAATATCATGACCGTGACCACGGCCACCGTCGCCGCCGGCGCCCCCGAGGTGATCGAGCGCTGGAAGCTCGACGAGATGATGGACGCGGGCATCAAGGCTTCTATGGCCGATTACGAACGCTGGGCCGAGGGCTACGGCTTGGGCTACGGCGAGAAGGTCGAGGCGAGCCAGGCCGCGTCGCGCTTCAGGCTCGTAGGCATCAGGGAAGACGGCTTCAGGGAGTACGACCATGAGCGAACCGGCAACGATCAGCCAGCGGAAGGCCAAGCATCTATCGATATGCCTCGATCCGTCTCTCAGGCTGGTTGAGGGGTCGGGGGCCGGCTTCGAAGGCCTGTCCTTCAGGCATCGGGCCCTGCCCGAGCTCGCTACGGACGAGCTGGAGACCGGCGTCGACTTCCTGGGCCGGCGCATACGCCTGCCTTTCTTCATCTCCTGCATGACCGGGGGCTCGGCCGAGGGCTTTAAGATGAACAAGGAGCTGGCCAAGGCGGCCCAGGAGCTGGGGGTGCCGGTCGGCACCGGCTCCGTGCGGGTGCTCCTGGAGCATCCCGAGCTGGACGAGCACTTCGCCCTCAAGGCCTACGCGCCGGACGTGCCGCTCATGGCCAATATCGGGGCGGTGCAGGTACGGGATCTTCCCGCCGCCCGGCTCGACGAGCTCGTGGAGCGCGTCGGCGCCGACGCGCTCGTCATCCACCTTAATCCCGGTCAAGAACTGTTCCAAGACGACGGCGATACCGACTTCCGCGGGCTCAAGGCTGCCGTCGCCGCCTTTATCGGCCGCGCCCCCTATCCGGTCATCGTGAAGGAGACCGGCTTCGGGATAGGGCCGGCCGACGCCAGCTTCCTGCTGGACGCGGGCGCCGCCTACGTGGACCTCGCCGGCTCCGGCGGCACCAATTGGGCCACCGTAGAAGGCTATCGCGGGGAGCCGGAAGACCTGGCCGCCGCGGCCGAGTTCGCCGATTGGGGTTATAAGACCGCCCCCCTGTTGGCCGCCTCGCCGGTCGAGGGCGGGAGGATCTTGGCCTCGGGCGGCTTGCGGAGCGGCATGGACCTGGCCAAGGCCCTGGCCTTAGGCGCCCATGCCGCAGGCATGGCCCTGCCCTTGGCCAAGGCAGCCGCCGAAGGCGGGGCCTCGGCCGTGGTCGCCTACGTTCGCCGCCTGGAGCGCGTCCTTCGGGCGGTCATGCTCCTGACCGGCTCCCGCTCGCCGCTTGACCTGGCTCGGCCGGGCGTCCTTATCCGGAGCGCCGGTTTCGAGGCTGAGCTAAAGTCTCTTAAGGAGTAGCCCGGAGAAGGGCGACGGGCGGCGTTGAGGCCGGCCGTGAGGCGTCCAGGCGCCTGAGATCCGGGTGCCTGGGATCCGTACGCGCTCGCGCCCGTTTTATTCTATCGAGAGGATGATTAGTCGCTCTTCCGCTTCGGGAAGCCTCGCGATAGCCGTTTCCCCGACCCGTTTGCCCATGAGGGCGCGGGCGATGGGGCTTGGCCAGCCGATGAGGCCTCGCTCTGGGTCGGCTTCGTCGATGCCGACGATGCGGTAGCGGCGCTCATGCCCGCCGAACGCCGCTCCGCCGGCGCTCGGCTCGTGGCGCACGGTCGCCGTCGCGCCGAAGGCGACCCGCTCGTATCCGCCGGCGGGCGGCTCGACGACCTCGGCCAGGGCGGCCATGCGCGAGAGGTACTCGATGCGCCTGCCCAAGCGGGCTATGGCCCTCCTGAGCGCGGACAACTCGTCCTCGGACGCGCCGCGGGCGGCGGCCTTCTCCAGTTCGGCCGCCAGGCCCGGGCGCCCTTCCGTCTCCAGCTTAGAAAGCTCCGCCGACAGGGCCGCCGCGCCCTCCGCCGTGAGGTAGTTCCGCGATCCAGGCGGCACCGGTATCTTGATCTCGGGCGCCTCGTCCCCCCGCGCGTCGGACGCGTCGTCGTTCACGAAGGCCCGCGACATCAAGCGCCCCCGGATTCGGCCTCGGCCGCGGGCCCTTCGGCGGACCCGGCCGCCCGCGCTCCGTCGCCGCCGAGCTCCCCGGGGCGGGCCGACCCGCCCGCTCGGGGATTCCCGGCGCCATCGCGGGGGCTTTCGGCGCCCGCGCAGGGCTTCCCGGCGCCGTCGCGGGGGCTATCGGCGCCCGCGCGGGGCTTCCCGGCGCCGTCGCGGGGGCTATCGGCGCCGTCGCCGCTCCCGGTCGCGCCGTCGCCGTCGGCAGGCCGGCGGCCGCCGTCCCTCAGCCCGGGCCAGCCGCCTTCGTCCAGCCACCGGCCTAGGCGCGCGAGGGCCTCGGGCATGTTCGCCCGGCCGTAGCCGACGCGGAAGAAGGCCGGGTCGTACGCGTAATACGCGCCGGGTAATAGGAGCACGCCGGCCTCGCGCACCAGCTTCACGGCCAGGGCCTCGGCGTCTTCGCCGCAGTTGAGCCGCGGGAAGCCTATGGACGAGCCTTCCGGTAGCGTCCAGGAGGCGAAGCCCGGCCGCTCTTTAAAGAAGGCGTCGAGCAGGGCCAGGTTCTTCGCCGCGATGCCGCGGTTGCGCGCGGCGATGCGCTCCAGATTGCGTACGGCGATGCCCGCCAGATGCTCGCTCGGGGCCGACGAGCAGATGGAGTTATAATCTTTTACTTGGGCGACTCTGTCCAGGATGTCGCGGCGCCGGGTCGCCAGCCAGCCGATGCGGAGGCCCGCCAGGCCCGCGTGCTTGGACAGCACGTCCAGGCTGACGCCGTTCTCGTAGGCTTCGCATGCCGCCGGCAAGCGCCTGGCCGGGTCGCGCTCCAGGCGCCTATAGACCTCGTCGACCAGGAGGACGGCGCCCCAGCGCCGGGCGCGGGCGACGACGGCCTCGAATTCCTCGCGCGTGGGCAGGGCGCCGGTGGGATTGTGGGGAGCGTTCAGGATTATCATCTTGGGGGGGATGAAGCCCGGCGAGCCGGCGCCGCCGGTCGGCGAAGTCTCGCCGGCGAGCCTGGGAAGCTCGTCGGGGTCCAGGGCCCAGCGCGTCCGGCCGCCCTCCGAGCTCCTCCGCAGCTCCCAAGGGATCACGCGGCAGCCCAAGGCTCGGGGTATTTCCGCTAAGGATTGATAGCAAGGAAAGTTCACTATAATCGTGTCGCCGGGGCTTAACTCGGCTAAGAAGAGGTTGAGGATGGCCTCCTCCGCGCCTGCGTGCACGAAGACGTCGCCGACGCCGAGCCCGCCGTACTGGGCGGCTATGGCCATGCGCAGCTCGGGCGCGCCGCGGGTCTCGGTGTAGCCCAGGCGCAGGTCCAGGAGCCCGTCGATGCTGTCGCGCTCCATGGCCAGGAGCTCCCTGACCGGGAACGACTCGCAGTCCGAGGAGCAAAGGAGGTAGCGCGCGCTGAATTCGTGCTCGGCGAAAAAGCGCTCGAGGGCGAATGGTTTAAAGAAATTCACGATGGCACCTCCGTGCTCGAAATGCCGGCCGGGCTCCGTTTCCGGCCGCCGGCCCCGTTCCCGCCGGCCGGCCCCGTTCCCGACGGCCGGGCCTCGTTCCCGACGGCCGGGCTTCGTTTCCGGCCGCCGGGCGACCGGTTCCGCGGACCGCCGGCCTCGTTCTCGTCGGCCGGCCCCGCGGCGAGACCTCCGTCCGCCGTCCGATACCGCCCGCCGGTGACCGATCCCGCCGAACGGCGACCGATCCCGCCGAACGGCGACCGATTCCGCCAAGCGGCGACCGATCCCGCCGAACGGCGACCGGTTCTGCCGCCGGCTCGCCGGCGACCGGTTCTGCCGACCGTCGACCGCCCGGCGGGGCGGCGCCTCCTATTTCCCCGAGACCGTCACCGGCCCGGTCAGGGCCCAGGGGCAGACGGCAGAGCCGTAATCCACGAGCTCGCGCGAGACGGCGCGTATGCCGCTAAAGAGCTCGGCCACGTTGCCGGCTATCATGGTCTCGCCGACGGCACGCGCGATCTTGCCGTCCTCTATCAGGTACGAGTTCTTGGCCACGCCGGAGAAGTCGCCGTTGTCCGAGGGCGAGCCGCCCGAGAAGCGCATAAGGAGGAGGCCGCGCTTCACGTCGCGGATCATGTCGTCCAAGGGCGTTGCGCCGGCGTCCACGGCCAGGGCGCCGCCGCCCGAGGGGCAGCGGGGCTTGCCGGTCTTGTTGGAGCCGTAGAAGCCCAGGCTGAAGTTCTTTAGGACGCCCGCGTCGATCAGGTCGCAATTCTCGGCGCGGAAGCCGTCGCCGGTATAGGAGTAGCCGATCTCCACCCCCGGCCCGGCGGGCAGGGAGCGCAGGCTGAAGAGCGGCGAGACGACCTTTTGGCCGAGCTTGTCCTTCCAGGGCGAGGAGCCGGTGATGAGCGCGTAGTCGCCTAGGTAGGTCCCGTCCAGGTAGGAGATGAAGTCGCCCAGGCAGTCCGGGGCTATGACCAGGTCCCCTTGAAAGCTGCCCCCGACCCCGCCGGGCTCCAGCTGCTCGGTGGACTGTCGCATGAGCAGGTCGACGTTGCCCCAGTCCTTGAGCGGGAGCGCGAGATCCCGGTGGCTGGCGCCCGAGTAGTTGAAGCTGGAGGCCTTTTCGCCCTTCTTGGTGGTGAACATGGCCTGGAAGCCGTAGGAGCCGGAGCGCTCCTGGAATTCGGCGCCGTTGGAGTTGGCGTAGCTCGACTCGCCGGCGGCGAAGTTCAGTATGCATTGCTCGAGCCTGGTGTCCGGGTAGCGGGCCGAGGCGTAGTCGACGAACTCGCGTAGGCGCTCGTACATGAGCGCGTTGTCCGGCTCGGCGGGGCCGAAGGCGAAGCGCTCGAGCGGGCGCTCGGGCGAGATGTCGTTGGCCGGGTCGGGCTCGCTGGAGCGGGCCATGGCGACGGCCTCCTCGGCCGCGCCGCGGACTGCCGCGTCGTCGTAGCGGTTCACGCTGACCGAGCCCTTGCGCCCGCCGACGTAGGCGGTCACCGAGACGGAGACGTTTACGGTGCTCCGGTACAGGCTCATCTTGCCCGCGTCGACGTTGAGCTCGCTCTGCTCGCCGCGGGAGAAGCCGGCGGCCGCCTTGTCGGCGCCGGCCGCCTTGAGCGCGGCCAGGGCCGCCCTCGCGATATCGATGCCGTCCTTCATGCCGCTCATGAGCGCCCCCCTACGTTGATGCGGCACTTGACGGCCGGGCCGCCCATGCCTACCGGTATGCTCTGCTTCTTGCCGCACATGCCGGCGGCCGTCCAGCTCATGTCGTCGCTCAGCATGTCGATCGTCTTAAGCATGTCGAAGGCCACGCCGGATATGGTGCAGTCGCGAACGGCGCGGCCGAGCCTGCCGCCCTTGATCTCGTAGCCCATCACCACGCCGAACATGAACTCGCTCGTGGAGTCGGCCTGGCCGTTGGACGAGCGCAGGAAGTAGTAGCCGTCGTCCACGCTCGCGATCATGTCGGCCAGCTTGGAGCCGCCCGGCAGTATGGCGGTGTTGCGCATGCGCACCAGGGGCTCGTCGTAGAAGCCGAAGGCGCGGGCGTTGCCCGTGGGCTCGGCGCCGAAGTGGGCGGCCGTCTCCTTGTTGTGCATGTAGGAGCGTAGCACGCCCTTTTCGATAAGGACGGCGTCGCGCCCCTCGGTGCCCTCGTCGTCGGTCCACAGCGGCACCGGGCAGGTCTCGCCTTGGGCCGTATGGGCGAAGTCCACCAGGGTAACGAGGGGGCTGGCCACCTCGCGGCCCATGTAGTCGGCTGCCACCGAGCCGCCCAGGACCAGGTCGGCCTCTACGGTGTGGCCGATGGCCTCGTGCGCCAGGATGCCGGCCAGGTCCGGATCCAGGATGACTTCGTGCGTACCGGGCCTGGCGTAGGCGCCCTTGGCCTTCTCCTTGAGCCGCTCGACCAGGAGGTCCAGCCGCGGATAGAGCGCCTCGGGGGTATCGAAGACGTCCTCGAACTGGCCGCGGCCGCCGAAGATGTCGTATAGGTCGATGGGCTCGCCCGCCTCCTCCACCGTAAGCGATACGGCTACGAGGGCGCGGGGGATGAGGGAATAAGCCTCGCTGCCGTCGGAGGTAACGAGGGCCTTCTCCATGTCCAGGGTCGAGAGGCTGACCGAGCGCGAGAGGAGGCCCGGGAAGCGCCGTACGCAGTAGGCGTCCACGGCGCGGGCGAAATCGATGAGTTCCTTGCGTCCGAGCCGGGGCTTGCCGGTACCGAGGTCCCGGTCGCTCTTGCCCGGCCGGCGCGGTAGGGCCCCTAGGCCGCGGCCCTCTACCGAGGCCAGGAAGCGGACGTTGGCGCCGGCCTTGGCGACCATGGCCGCGACGGCCTCGTCGCCCGACTCGGGGCTGGAGGCGAAGCCCCAGACGCCGTCCTTGTACGAGCGGGCCGAGAAGCCCGCCTGGGAGCCCGAGGCGTTTCCGACCACGTCGCCGTTCAAGACGCTGATCCTCGACGAGCGGTTCTCTTGCGCCCTGAGCTCGGTATATTCAGTGAACAGCGCGGCGTGGCGCCGTATGTCGTCCGGTTTCATGGAACCTCCGTCGGGCCAGCGTAGCAGTATCGGATGAATTTCTCAACCGGCGGCGCCGCGGCCCGCCCGGGCCTCGGCTTGGAATCCGGGCGCCGCCGGGCTATCATGGGCCCCTTATGGACGCAACCGATCCGCTCGCCCCGTTCTCAGGCCTCCGGGACCGCGACTATGCCCGCGAGGGGCTCCTGGTCTGCGAGGGCCGCATCGTGCTCGAGAAGGCCCTGGACGCGGGCCTGGCGCTCAAGGCCGTCGTCTGCGTACCGGCCGACTACGACGAGTGGCGGAGCCGGACGCCCGCGGACGCGGCGCTGATCGCCCTGCCCAAGCCCCAGCTCGAGGCGCATATCGGGTTCTCTTTCCACCGCGGCGTCCTGGCCCTGGCCGAACGCCCCGCCCCGCGACCCGCCGCGGAGGCCGCCGCGAGCCTTCCCCGGGGCCCGGCCTTGGTCCTCTGGAACGTGACCGACCCCGACAACCTGGGCACGCTGATACGGAGCGCGGCGGCCCTCGGCGCGGCCGCGGTCTACCTGGGCGGCGGCTCGGCCGATCCCTACGGGCGCAAGGCGCTACGCGCCTCCATGGGCAACGCCCTGACGACGCCCCTGTTTACCCTGCGCGACGAGGCCGAGCTCCCCCTGGCGCGCGGAGCCGGGAAGAACCTCCTGGTCGCCGCCGCCTTGGCCGACGGGGCGCTGCGGCCCCGCGACCTGGCGGGCCCGGGGGATTTGACCCTGGTCTTAGGCAACGAAGGTTGGGGCCTGCCCCGAGCCGCGCTCGCCGCCTGCGACCGGCTCGTGGAGCTGCCCATGGCGCGCGGGGTGGACTCGCTCAACGTCGGCGCGGCCGGCGCCATCCTCATGTGGGAGCTATTCGGGGCGCGGCTGCGTTAAACGGGCCTCGGCCCGACGGCCCGACGGCCCGACGGCCCGACGGCGCGGGGCGCCGAGCACGGCTTGCCACGCCCGGCCCGGACGGGCTAGCCTTCCGCGCATGAGCAATCGACCGACCTTCATCCTAAAGCCGCGCGAAGAGGACAGGCTCCTCCGCGGGCACCCCTGGGTCTACGACAACGAGATAGCCCGCGTCATCGGCGAGCCGGCGCCCGGGGACGAAGTGAGCCTTTCGTCGACCAAGGGCGTGTTTCTCGGGTCGGCGCTCTACAGCCCCAGCTCGCGCATCCGGGCGCGGCGCTATAGCCTAAAGGACGAGGCCTTCGACGAGGCCTTCATAGCCGGCCGCCTGGCGCTAGCCCGCGAGCGGCGACGCGCGAGCCGCGACCTGGCGCGCGACTCGTACCGCGCCGTCTTCGCCGAGGCGGACGGCCTGCCGGGCTTGATCGTCGACCGCTACGCCGAGGCTTCCGGCGGTCGGAACTATCTTTCCATCCAGATCCTGGCCCGCGGGCTCGCGGCGCGGCGCGACGCGCTCCTGGCGGCCCTGCATAAGCTGTATAGGCCGACCGGCATCATCGAGCGCGGCGACGAGATCGTGCGCGAGCTCGAGGGCTTGGGGCCCGGCGAGGGCGTCTTGGCCGGCTCGGTGCCCGAGACCTTCGTCATACGCGAGAACGGCCTGGAATTCGAGGTGAGCCTGGGCTCCGGCCAGAAGACCGGTTGGTACCTGGATCAACGCGAGAACCGGGCCGCCGCGGCCGCCTACGCGCCCGGACGGCGGGTCTTGGATCTATTCTCCAATCAGGGCGGCTTCGCCCTGGCCGCGGCGGCGCGGGGAGCCGAGTCCGTGCTGGCCGTGGACGTCTCTGCCGCGGCCCTGGGCGCCGCGCGGGCGAACGCGGCGCGGAACGGCCTCGCGCCCAAGCTGGAGGCGCGGGAGGATGACGTCTTCGATTTCGTCCGCGCCGAGAAGAAGGCCGGCTCGCGCTACGGCCTGGTCATCCTGGACCCGCCCGCCTTCGCCAAGAGCAAGGCGGCCCTGGACGGGGCTACGCGGGGCTACAAGGACCTTAATATGCGCGCGCTCAAGCTCCTGGAGCCCGGCGGCGTCCTGGCCACGTTCTCATGCTCCTACTGGATGTCGCGCGAGCGCTTCCTCTGGGCGCTCGAAACCGCGGCCTGCGCCGCCCACGTGTCGCTGCGCTACCTTCAAGAGCTCGGTCAGCCCGCCGACCATCCTATGATCTCCGGTTACCCCGAGTCGCGCTACCTCAAAGGCTTCATCGTGGAGGTCCATCCCGAGTCCTAGCGGCCCCGCGCGCCCGGGCGGCGCGCGGTTTGACTAAGGGCCCCGAAAAGCCTTATGATAGCGCTAGCTATGAGCAGTACCCCCGCTACCGAATTCGCCGTCGGCCAACGCATCGTCTACCCCAGCCAGGGCGTGGGCAAGATCGTCGACATTCAAGAGAAGTCGTTCAAGGACGCCAGCGTCCTCTACTACACCATCTACCTGGACTTCTCCGATATGACGGTGATGGTGCCGGTGGACAAGGCGGCCGAGCTCGGCATCCGCGCCATCGTCGATAAGAAGGAGGCCGAGCGCGCCCTCGACTTCATCGCCGAGGAGTACGCCCCCATCCCCTCGGATTGGAAGCTCCGCTACCAGATGAACCTGGACCTGCTCAAGAAGGGCTCGGTGATGGACATAGCCAGCGTCGTGCGCTCGCTCTACCATCGCTCCAAGATCAAGGAGCTGCCCATCCTAGAGCGCAAGCTCTACGACTCCGCCCGCAACCTCCTGCAGGATGAGATAGCCTCTTCGTTGGGTAAGACCAAGGACGAGGTGGACGAGCTCATCCGCGCCAAGCTCGAAAGCTAAGCCGGCCTCGGCCGGCCTCGGCTAATTCCTCAACCTAGCCCCGGATCCTCGAAGCGCGTACAGGCCTTGCGCAGGCGGTCGAAGGCCGTCGCCCAGGGGGAATCGGCGCGGTAGAACACCGCCGGGTAACCCAAGGGGGCCTCGATGCTGATGTCGCCGCCGCGGAATTCCCTCGAGCTCCACAGATGCACCCAGCGGTCGGCGGGGAGGCGTAGGTCGCGCAGGTCGCTCCCGACCCGGTAGGACGGCGAGCAGAAGAGGTCGCGGCCGTAGAGATAGCTCGGCTCGGCCGGCAAGGCCAGGCTTTCCGACAGATAATGCAGGGCCGGATGCCTCATGGGCGGCAGCCCGGCGGATCGATACTCCTCCATGACCGCCTTATGGTAGGGGCCGAGCTCGGTCCAGATGCGCGACATGCGGGCCAGGTGGGCCATGAGGCCGCGATCCTCCCAGTACGGCTCCTCGGCCACGAGGCGCAGGGCGGGGCCGAAGCTCGCCAGCTCGACGCGGCGCATAAAAAGCTCACGCATGCCGCGGCGCCGTAGGCCGCGGCTCCTAAGCTCGGGATGCCAGGCGCCTTGCCCGGTCAGGCCCAGCATAAGGCCCGCCCGCAGGAACGCGTCGGAGCCGCCGTCCCGGACGTCGCGTGGCCAGCGCCCGAAGGCACCGTGCGCGGCGGCGGCCGCCGCCCCCCAACCCGGTGCCTGGAATAGGAGCCCGTCCGAACCCGCGGCCAAGCGTAGGGCCTCGGCGCAGACCGCCGCCCAGCGCTCGGCGAAACCCTCCGCCCCGCGTTCCGGCGCCTCGCGGCAGGCCGTCGCCCGTTCGCTTACCAGGCCGGAGGCCCCCGAGCGAGCGACGAGCTCGCGAAGGCGCTCGGCGAACCAGGCTCGGTCATGCGCCTCCGCCAGGCGCGGGGCGTACAGCCCGTCGTTCCGGCGCACGAAGCGATGCGGGGCCTGATCGCGGAGCGGGCAGCCCTGTCCTACCCATGGCGAGAGGGGCAGGACGACGCGTATGCCGGCCTGGCCGTAGCGGGCGCATTCGGCCCCTAGGTTCGGATAGCGCCGCTCGTCGAGCTCCCAGCCTTCGGCCTCCCAGTCGGCTAGGTAGAGCGAGCCGAGCTCGACGCCCGCCTCGGCCGCGGCGTAGACGCGCCTGGCCAGCTCCTCGGCGCCGCCGGCGTAGCCCAGGCATATGCCGCGATAGTGCCAGTCGGGCGGCGCGTAGGGGCCGGCGCCGAGCGCGGCGCGGCGCTCCGCCTCGACCGACAGGAGTCCCGCCGTCTCCGTGGACGCCGTGATCCGTATCTCCTCGGGGATGCCCCAGCAGAGCAGCCGAATGCGGCGTTTGCACGAGAGGTCGACGTAGGCCGGATCGAGGCCGCGAACCCTTAGCTGGCGGACGCCGCCGATAAGCAGGGCCGGATCGCCGTCGCCGTCGGGATCGTAGCGCAGCCGGCGCGGCGCGGCGAAGCCGGGATGGAGCCAGAGACGCTCGCCCACGAGCGAGGCGCCGGCCATGCGCTCGCCGCCGCCGTAGACCTCGGCGCCCGGATAGGGCGAGAGCATGAACTCGACGGCGTTGATCTCCGGGACGAGGGGGCTGAACGTCAGGCCGATCGACGGGCCGGTAGAGCGGAAGGACAGGCGGCCGAGGCCGGCGAATTCGATCTCGATATAGTCGGGATGCTTCTCGATCGTACGCCAGGCGGAGGCTTGGTATTTAGCTTGGCGTTTCCGCCCGGGCAGGAGCTGCCCGGACGAGCCGATCCGGGGTTCGGCCAAGCGGTAGCCGCGGACGCAGGGACGCTTCCGCCCGTGCTCTATGATCGGTCGTCCGTGGAAATCGACGCGGAAGCCGTCTTGCGAGGGTAGGAAGTCAATCATGCCGGATGCGCCCCCTGGTCGCGGCCACTATACGACGGTACTCGGTGGTTGTAAAGCAAGGGGGCATAGTCTAGAAT